>AUXO013342536.1_pt1 | contig 13842 bp, 18 predicted proteins | sample 768731 | NCBI WGS metagenome assembly AUXO01 (sample SAMN02715735, study PRJNA202380) | gut metagenome | biome: sheep rumen | host: Ovis aries | place: New Zealand: Palmerston North | reverse complement strand
AATGTCCACTATTATTAACACAACATGGGTTTTGGTTAATAATAGTGGACATTGGTTTCACTTAAAACAAATCGTAATGACTGGACAAAATCCCCATTGCCCTATCAAGTTCTGGATTACTACCAAGACTCCTCTTAAAGGCATTTGCCTTATATTCTTTAGTCTTTTTAGGGGGAATTATATGATTAGGACTATAATAGTCTGTTAACATAGATTCTACACGCCAGACAGATGGTTCCATATCAATCAAATCAGGAGCATCATACCCCATAAGCATTTCACTTCTCTGACGTTCTACATTTGCAATGACACGCTGTGTCATACCTTCGTTGATAGGAAATAGAACATTGATAAAACTACGAACGGCATCTTTGTCCATGGTCAGAAGTTTTGCCTTAACAATATGAGATTCAAGTCCCTGACGATAATAATTCAGAATCTCAAGTCCCTGACGAATCTCATCAACACGAAACGGTGCTCGTCTTGTATGACGAATTCTCCAGAAACGATCCGCCTTTTTAATGGCAAGGTTCAGAGAATTTTTGCACACTACTCTAATAGGAGTGATATACACTCCAAAGGGTTTAGTTCCGTCAAAACTATTAACTATTACAACGTAATAATTAATTTTTTCTTCTGCTATAATGCGGTTATCTTCCCAGATCATAGAAACATACGTCACACGTCCCTGATCAAAGATGCCCGCATTTTCATAACGGAATCCCATTTGCCTTAACTGCTCACAGAGCGCAAGCATATCATCGTTCTCAATTGGTGTCATAGCTTCAGTTCCATGACCAATCAGATAAGTATGAAGGGTTTTTGTTTCCCTGTCATAATCACCCACTCTCAAAAAAGAACGAAAATTAGGCATATCAGGAAACATCATAGTTCCATTGGAAAGAGTTACAGGGACAGCCCCACCACCACAGATAATCTTAAAATTTACCTTAGCAAGTTGTGCCATTTCTTCTGTGGTCAGACAGTGAGATACGTCCATTCCACCAATTCCTTCCCATGGAAGCGTTCTGTTATCGTAACGATTTGCGCTCCATGAAGTGGAAGGAAAAAGTCCACCTTTAGCTTCATGAACGATAACATTGCAGACTTCAGGCATTCCATCATACATTTCGTAAACAGGTGCCATATTGATAGTTGCAGGATCAAACATTGCCATATTAGGCTCCTTTCTGGGCTTTAAACCCGATAAAATAATAGATATTTTATATTAACGCATACAATCCATTTAATTTTCTCTTGTGGATTGTATGCGTTATACACGAATTTATGTTTATGCAATTCTATTCAGTTTTGCCAATGTAAGTTCTGTATAAGTATAGGGAATACCCAATACTTCATGTAGATGATCTTCGACTTCAAGGGTCATCGCAACACTTTTGTGTCTCATAGGATATTTTGCAATTCCTTTTGCCTGAATAATATCAGGATCGACACCCCTAAAATATTTAATCAGAGTTTCTTTAATTTCTTTTACACTATCGGGGTGATATTCCAAAATCCACTCAAGGCAGTACAGAACATTATCGGAAAATCCATTTGTTCCGTTGTTCCATCCTGCCGAACACACAATATCAAAGACGTCATTCAGGTAATTGATATCTTTCTTTGCAATTTTCAGGGCTGTAGACATTGCTGTCACAGTATTATGAAATACGGCTCTTCCACCAACTCCAATGGGCTTTTCATTTACATGGTATTTTTTACACAGTTCGTGTAACAGAACATTTTCCTTTGTACCCAGAATGATATTAGCACTATGTTTCTGTACAGCGGTCAGGCGTTCGACCGCATCACTCTGTTTTGCAAACAATTTCGCTTCCGCAAGACGTCTTACTTCAGGATCAAGTGAAGCAAGATTCATGAAGATTTCACAGGTCATTCCCTCTTTTCCCAGTTCCTTTCCTGCCTGTGTTCTATGATAACCATTAGTTACATAGAACTTTCCTTCTTCAGGATGAGGAGATACCTGAATAGCATCACACAGGTTTTCTTCCCAAAGTCGAATCAATTTCCTAACCTTAGAATCTTTCACAAGACCAATTCTCTGATAAGACATGTCAAAATCAAGCATTTCCATGGGAATAAATGCAAAATATTTGTTTCCGATCTTCTGAGCATTGTTGATGATCATGGTGTACATTGCCTTGTTTTCGAATACAGTTGCGTTAGTGTTGGTCATAATAAGATACCTTTCCTTTCTTGAATAAATAATGAATTTTTGTTTTTTTATTTTTCCCTTATTCAGTTGTAATATAATAACACCCACTATTATCTTTTATTGATAACAGTGGGTGTTGTTATTAATATTAGATCTCATAATAATCATAATCTGAGATCATATCCATACACACGTCTGTATGGTTAAAGAAGAACTCAACCCAACCAGAGTCTTCGTTTGTTACTTCCTTTGCCCATGTTAGATACTTGTTATTTAAAGCATCATAATATGTGACTTCTAGATAGCCCGTTTTTTCAGGAGCAGCGGGAACCGCAGTTGTCTGGGGATTATAATAATCTCTCCAGTAGCCTGTATTATAGTAATTTCCGTAATCCCATCTTTGGTTATAATATCTGGAGAAGGAATAAACATTTTCCTTATATTTGAACTGCGTCAATTCTTCTCCGTCTTTTGTTACTTTATCTAAAAGATACTTGACTGTTTCTATTGTTTCGAGCATCTCTTCTATTATAACGAACTCATTTGTGGTATGAGCGTTGTAATAACCACAGCTCAAATTAACGGAAGATATCCCGCACGCAGGTGACAGATTGGAAATATCTGAAAAAGTGCCCCATGCTTCCTGATATCCAGTCTGGTCTTCTAACCAGTCATGAAAGTCAGTATTTCCATCCTCGTAATACACTGCATCATACGCATGAGCACGATCCAGTTCAATCAGAAACTTCATCGACTTTAAATCGTCAATGTATTCTGATTTACAGAATTTATTACTTCCAATACCACCAACTTCTTCCTGTTCACAGAAAAGAATTGATGGTCTGAAATCCGTTGAACACAGGATGCGGAGGATCATGTAAACTCCGCATCTGTCATCTCCACCAATTCCCTGAGGTGAAGAAATAATAGTTTTCCCTGTGTCAGTTTTATGTTCATAGAAATCCTTTATGAGTTCTTTATGAACAGTGTCCATATGTGCCGTCAAAAGAACAGGCATGTTTCCCTTTGCATAAAGATATCCGTCTGCGTTCTGTACCGCATTAGGATAAAAACTGTGCAGGATTTCATTGAGATAGATTTTTAAATCTAACTCAGATAACTTACAAATATCCACAAACAGTGGATAATCTGTCTCGTTTTTACGTGTTGATACTGCATTAAACGTTATGGAGCTGCTTGCCATTTTAATTCTCCTTTCTTAATTTAGTTTCTTGTCCAGTTGCCGTTCGCATCACGCTCATAACCATAAAGCATAGCATTCTCTTCATTCATGAAGGTATAGCACCCAATACTGATTCTTTCATCATCTGGATCATAGAAATATTCACCAGTTTCATCATCTGCATAGACGTTTTCGCTGTGCCATTCGTCTACGTTTTCACAGTAGTAGACCTCTTCACTGTTTGCACAGTAAGCACTGTCATAATAGTTATCTGTGTCTACATCACGAATTGCTCTCCTTCTGGAGATTCTGTCTTCACAATAATGGCACGAGACATAATCCACATTTCTTACGCATTCATGATCATGCCCACAATGAAGTGAATCTTCATAATGATGCTCTTCACCGCACACAAGACAAATTGGATTGTGACCAATTTTAGTCTTGGTACTGTTGGTGCTTCCCTTGAGAATACATGTAAGTGTATCGCTATAACGGAGATAATCCCTATAGTGAGTGCCATAAGATTCGGTGTAATATTCATTACGACCTCTCTTGATGACCCACAGGTTAGTCACGCCCAGACACTCAGAAATAACTCTCTGGAAGATATTTCTAAAGCAGGACGCGATAGTGACAGTGTCGGGATTGTCAGAGTTATCTCTTCCATCGGGATAGAGACGTCCCTGAGTGAACTTCTCTTTCCCTAAATGGAACATACAACGGTGTACCTTATCTGCTGTCCAAGGACGAGTGATATCAATATCATCCTTGGTCGTATACATAACGATCGAGGACGTATCAAGCATATAGCTCATAGTCCCAGACTGGTAACATCCGTGGTATGTATGACTTCCGTTGTTCGGACGTAAGTTCTGATAGTCAGGAGTGTGACAAGAACTCCATCCATTACCAAAGGACATAGTGATATAGTCCAACGGATTAATACTGATAAAGGTATATCTCTTTACCTTTATCGGGTTGATACCATCTCCGTAAGAAGAAAATTTGCCATTCCAACCCATATCAACTTCTCTGCTATGAGGATTACCGGACTGATCAATCCAGCGCAGAGTCTGAATGTCCTTAAACTTCACAAACTCATCGCCCACAAGGGCGAAGAATTTGGAAACTGCTTTGCTGGTTCTCTGATTTGCAGTAAAGCGCACCTTCCTGATTGGTCTTCCTTGTGCGTCTATAGGGAAGAAATATGTGGCAGAATCATTCAGGAAGTCTGCCATGTCACTATTAAGGGTATTATCATAATACTCCCTAAGATTGGAGATGACAGACATGATAGCCCTCGCTTTTGTGATATCTTCCCTGACAAGATACCTTTCATTGAAAGTATTCATGCCAAAGAATTTATCATTGATCCTGTCAAGGCGATGGTACTCCTCAATAAGTTCTTCGAGATTCATCCCCATTACGGTAACAGGACGATAGGGAATCCTATCTATAGCGCTGATGGTCTTCCTCAGACGCTCAAGACCGTCCCTGACTTCTTTTCTGGTCATGCAAGCGAATTTTACTTCTCTTGCCTTACACCATTCGTCCAGTCTGGTGAAAAGAAAATCAACAAACTCATTGATTTTCTTTTTGTCTACAGAAGTATTGTACTCTTCCGTCAGACGAATGCAAAGTGTCTCTGGATCCCAGTTAGGGTGACGGGACAGGATTTCCGCAAGACTGGGGCGGGTTCCTCTTCCCTTACTGTATGTATAAACATCCCAGATTTTGTTCAGACCTGCTTCTGCAGTCTCATGACCCAGAGGGTTCAGGATTGCGGGGAGCTGAGACATGAACTGGTTTTTGTTTGCTTCTGTGAAATTGTACATAGCGTACCTCCTTAATAATATTTTAATAATATTCATTTATTTAATTTTACCTTGTCCAGTTACCATTTTCGTCTTTGAAGAAACCATGGTCATTGGCGGCTTCTTCATTGATAAAACAAAGTCCTTTGATTTCGACCCTCTCATTATCAGGGTCATAGAAGTAATCTCCAGTGCTGCTGTCTGTATAGACGTCTTCACTGTGCCATTCGTCTACGTTTTCACAGTAGTATACGTAGGAATTACTAGCGCACCATCTATCGTCATACCATTTATCGGTATCCAAATCGTGGACTGCGTTTCTATTGCGGGTATCTACCCAACATCCGCAACGAGCACATCTCACATGATATCCATCATGAAAACATTTATGGCGTTCGCCACAATGGAGCGATCCCTCGTTTTTATGTTCTTCGCCACATACAGGGCAGATTGGATTATGACCAATTTCAACAGGAGAAGTATTATGACTTCCCTTGAGGATGCATGTAAATGTATCGCTATAGTCCTCATAATCCCTATAGTGAGTACCATAACTTTCGGTATACTCATCATTATCTCTGGAGATAGTCCAGAGATTGACATACCCCATACACTCAGAAATAATTCTTTGAAAAATGCTCCTGAAACAGGACGCAATAGTCGTTGTTTCAGGGTCGCAAGGATTGTCTCTTCCATCGGGATAGAGACGTCCCTGAATAAATTTCTCTTCTCCGAGGTTGAACACACAACGGTTTTGCTTGTTGTGGTTCCAAGGATGCTTGATATCAACATCGTCCTTGGTGGTGTACATGATGATGGAAGCTCCATCAAGCATGTAACTCATTGTACCAGACTGGTAGCAACCACCATGATCGTGCCCGCCCCGACTATTGTTCGGGCGCTTGTTCTGATAATCGATCGTATGGCAGGATGCTACATTCTCGAAAAACGACATGGTCAGATAGTCAAGGGGGTTAATGCTGATGAATGTGTATCTCTTTACCTTGACGGGGTTAATACCGTCTCCGTAGGAAGCGAACTGACCATTCCAACCATGGTCATTGTCTCTGCTATGGGGACGTCCAGACTGGTCAACCCATGTCTTAGTCTGAATGTCTTTGAACTTCACGAATTCGTCACCAACAAGGGCGAAGAATTTGGACACGGCTTTGCTGGTCTTCTGACCCTTGGCAAAACGCACTTTCCTAATAGGCTTCCCTTCTGCATCCACAGGAAAGAAAACCGCAGCGTTACGGTTCAACACTTTAGCCATATTTTCGCTAAGGGTATTTTCGTAATACGTTTCAATATTTCTGATCGTATTGCGAATGGCTTCTGCCTGACAATAATTTTCATTTGTCAGACGATAATCTCCGAATCCCAAAGAGGCATCAATGAATTTATCATCGATTCTGTCAAGACGGCGATACTCCGTCTTTAACTCCTTCTGGGTCATACCACCAATAATGACGGGGTGATATTTCCGTGGAATAGACTCGATTGCATTGATGCAATCTGCAATTCGCTGCATACCTGCCCTGACCTCTTTCTGTGTCATGCAGGCGAAAGTCACTTCCCTTGCTTCGCACCATTTCTCTAATCTGACACGCAGGAAACGGGCGAATGCTTTGATCTTGCTCTTGTCTACAGAAGTGCTATATTCCTCTGTAAGACGAATTGCCAGAATATCAGGATCCCAATTGGGATGGCGGGAAAGAATCTCCGCTACAGAGGGGCGGTCTCCTGCGTTTCCCTTATTCTGGGTGAACACGTCCCAGATTACAGACATGCCCTTGTTTGCGGTCTCATGACCGTAGTAGTTGAGCAGTTCTGTTCCTTCTGTCATCCACTGGTTACGATTAGCTTCTGTGAAATTGTACATGGTAATACCTTTCCTTTCCGTTATTTATTTATTTTATTATTTAATTATAGTTTGTTAATTTTGTCAATAGCGATCCCATGTATAGTCGCTAATTTTATTAATCTCATCTACATTTTTTATGGCTTTACATACGGGGATTTCTTCAATCCTAATCCAGCAAGCTCCACCATAGCTTATCATTTCGCATTTCCCTTCTGCGAACTCTTTTAAGTCCGTATTTTCGGGATTATGCCCATTTAATTCATAAAGAATTTTTGCCTGTTCAACGGCAAGATTCCTGTCTTCGTCTTCAAAGATCATATGAAAGTCGATGTCTTCTTCGTAGCCTGTTGTGATTAAAATCATGTTTTACCTCCTTTACACATCCCAAGGTTCAGAGCACATATACCCCTCAACCTCAATCATCGGTCGCACTAGTGCGTGCGATACCGATATTTCTTTAATTTCAACCCACACAGACCCGCCATAGAAAAGGTTTTTGCACTTCTCTTGTCGGAATTCTTCAAGCCCTTTAGGGACATCAGGGTCTCCATAAAGCTTGCCATCTTTAAAACAAGAATATATATCATCTCCCTTTTCTGAGAGAAATATTTTTGCTAGTTTAACGGCAGAGTTCCGGTCTTTATTTATGAAGAGGTATTCTTGTTTAATATCCTCTCTGCATCCTTTTCTTACTAAGAGCATGTTTACCTCCTTTTTAATAATCAGGATAAGAAATATCCTGACACTCGGTCAGATCAATAGTAAAATCAATCACAAACCGGGACTTATATTTCTCTTTTCCGAATATCGGGACATTAATCCATGCTCCATACTGAAGCGTAAGATCTGCGGAATAATATCCGTTATTAACCCCGTAACAAGGCACGAAGAATTTATCTCCATTGGTCGCTACGAGATTAAATCCCATTCCTTCGATGGGCTGGATCATGTCGGATGTCCCGCTGAATTCAGCGTCATCGAAGATATTAATCAGCTTCCCTGTCGTGGAACTGACGTTGTAAAACGGAAGCACACTGGTATCAGCCCAGTGAGATTCACAACACATCGGTTCGTGATCTACTGACAACTCTTTTCCGTTGTCAAAGATGATTTCTCCGTACTCTCCGATTTCTTTGATTTTCATTTTAAGTCCTCTCTTTCTTTTTTAATATTCTACCGCGCAAATAAACCCGCACTTGTCAGGAATGAAAAGCATTTCCCTGTTGTCGCGGGTTTCGATTACCTTGAAAATAGTTTCTTTGCCGTCTCCAAGGATTTCTTCAATATCCTTGCGAGACATGTGCAATTCCCTTGCAAATAAGGTCACTGCTTTGTTAAAGTTTTCTGCCCATGTGTATCCCATAATTGCCTCCTTTCATGTTTTTCTGCAACAACGGGATTATTTGCCTTGCGGACTTTAGTCCAGTCACGCAAAACGATGCGTACTTCGTGATTATTCTTCTTCATACTCATTCTCCTATTTAATTCTACATTCCGACACACAAACAAAATATGATTTCGCTTGTGTGTCGTGTATCTAAAATTAAAACACCCAGAACCCGTCCAGAATGTCATCTGTGACATCTTCAGGTGTCCGGGGATCACGGACAAATGCCACTACAGGACGCCCAATGTCTTCCTTTGTGGCGATGAATTTGTCCTTTGTCCCGTTTTCCCTGACATACACATGCCCGTTGTGTATATCAGTTTTACTTGACAACTCAATGGAGACTAAGTCTCCGTTAACGGCAACAATATGACCTACAAACGACAGGTCAGTATAGCGCAAGGACTGGAAAATTCCTGTGCCGATAATCAGCGTCAGGACGATGAGGAAGAGGATACAGAATTTCTTCATTTCGTTTCATCCCCCATTTCTCTTGCCAGACCTTCATAATATTCGGCAAGGAAAAACTCGCCTGCCTCAAGGTATCTCTTGGACAGGATGATGAATTCGTTTCTTTTGATTTCGCTGTACTCTTTCAGTGTCATTTCGGGTCTCCTTTCCCTTATAAAATAAATTAGTGATTTTTAAAAAGGCGATTTCCCTTTCCCTGACTAGAACAAAATCGTTTCTGTTGTCGTTGGATTTAGGAAATCGCCCTTGTTTCGCTTGACCAGAACAGAAAATTTTCCGTTGTCGTTGGATTAAAGTGATCTGAAGAACTCTCGGATTTTTACGCATTCATCAGGTGTCGCATATGCGATCTGATTTACAATATCAGCCAGTTCCATAGCAGAGAACTCTGCGGTATCCTGCTCCTGTGTGCAGTCTGCACCGATGATCTCATCGTCATCATTATCCCATTCGTCTTCCCAATCGAGCCAGTCGTCATCGTTATCGTCCCATTCAAGGGTATATTTTCTGTCCCAGTTAAAACTGGGGCTGAAATCGTCTTTCTCCTCTTTCTCCCATGTGCTCTTACTCATGGACATGGAAAGAATGAAACCGTCCGCATAGGTGAAGGTACGGGTCTCGCTCTCACCATCAGGGACATACGGCATAGGCATAGCGCCCTTGGTCTTGATTCTGTGGGACGCATGAAGCGCCCCGAAACCGTTTTTATCCAGTGCTTGACGGCGCTCATTTGCGCTCCATTTTTTGTACTGATGTTTCCAGTACGACTTACGGCTGCCGTGAAAACGGTCGCTCCGGCTCTTTTTGTTGCGCTTGTCGGACTTCTTGCGCCCACGGTTTGCACGAGACGGCTTCGTGAATCCGTCCTGATTTTTGGGGAGATCGCTCATGTCGAGTTCTACAGTCTGGGCGTCCATGTAGGCGTCAAGGCAGGACTCAATGCAGTCCTCGGTGAGAACCTGGCGAACATGCGCAGGATTGTTGAAATAAGCCTCAGCGATATCACGGACAAAAGCGTCCTCAGAGTCATTGGTCATCAGCGCAAGAACGGGGTTATTCATAGTGATTTCCTTTCTCCCTTTTAGGGATTATGTAAATAGATTTTTATAAACACAAATAGGCGCACTTCACCTGAACCGGGGAAATGCGCCTATGCCTATTTATAAATATAGTATGCCCGTATACCCGATAGCGCAGGTTAAAATGATCATCCACATATACGACTAATCGTATAACGAACGCCAACTCTCCAATATTCGGAAAATCGGATTCTATAAAGTCGCCCCTCTCTCATGATAGGTGGCTTGCTGAATGTCGGCACATAGCCCGACTTTTCAAGGTCACGGGCAATCTTACGGATATCCGCAGGTGTGCCTGTGCAAACGATATCACCGTCTGAGAAGTTATAACGGCGATAATTACGACTTACTCTAAAACTGTGGTTAAATCCAATTTCTTCTCTCATGGGTTATTACTCCCCCTATTAAAGAATTAATTCGACTATGGACTCAATCCCACAGCCGAATACAAAAACTGCAAACATAAGGGCGACAGCCCCAAAAAAGATCCCCCACTGAACAGGCGTCCAGTCACGGGGACTAACTTCCCAAAACCACATAATGCCTCCTTAAAGTCCTGCTTTAATCATGAGATCAAAGACTTCGTCTTTGGACTGTGCACGCACAAGACGACGCCCCAGTTCATGGTACTCGTCCGTGTGCCAGTTCATTTTTTTGTCACGGGTGTCAAGTGCCCGACAAATCAATGTATATAAGTTGAATGGTATTTTTTCCACCATGTATACTTCGTTGTATTTTGCGAAGCGATCAAAGTCCTCTTTTTCAGAAAATGAAACGGCACAGATCTCAAGATTGCCATTATCGGTGGTAAATTGTGGATGATAATATCTAAGCATGAGTACGATGCCTCCTCTCATGTGTGCGCCCACTCACGACACAAAACGGACGTAAAAGGGCATAAAAAAAGGGCTACCACTGTGAAGTGATAGCCCTGGCGTTACGGGACGGACGGGATTAATGCATAACAGCCACGGCTGCCATGTAATCATTATACTCCCTCTCATTGTAGAAACGCCTGATTCCTGTAGGCGTCTCTACAAACTTCTTGAAGGTCGGCTCATTGCCAACCATTTTGAAGGATTTCTTAACCTGACGGATGATAGGACGTTCATCAATCCCGCCAGTAAATGCCTGCTTATGTGTAGCAAGCACGCCTTTGATTGAAGATCCCTCAGGATTAAACCTGACTTCCTCATTAATTGCGTGACGTGCACGCAGGAGTTGACCCTCACCGCCCTCATAGATATAACGGCGCTGAATTATACGGCGTCCGGCTGCAATCTGAGCGCATTGACGTTCACGGTGCAGGTGCGGACGTTCAACCGCTGTGCACAAATCGAAAAGAGTGCAGTTATTCTGCACACAGTATTCCTGGACTTTGCGCACAATAAAATTGTTCAGTTCAACCTCAAGAGCATTATGATTTAACACGGATTCATCACGCCACCTGCCCTCAATTCCGATTTTATACCACGCCTTGAAATAGGATTTTTTCCCGATTGTCACGGGAAAAAGATCCTCAACGCTATATATCACCTCGCACGCTTTATCTGCACGTTTGTAGACGTTGCGTGTGACTTGTGTACCGTCCTGACGGAAAATCGGATACCCGTTTTTATCGAAGACAGGACGATTGCCGACTTTGATTTTATCGGTGTACTTAAGTACAAGACGCCCGTAAAAGGCGTTTGTGGGCACTAAATGCCCGTCAATGAATTGTTGGCGTGTCATTTTTCCGAAAATTTTCATGGTATGCCCCTTTTCTAAAATGCCCCATTATGGGGCGTTTTTAAGAAGCCCCACAAACGGGAACGAATACATAATAAACGAAGGTATAAAAAAAAGACGTATGAGAACGTCTTTACGCACCTGGAAAACAGGATAATATCATATTTGGTATAGAAAGATCCGATTCCTGGAGCTATACCAAATATGATATAATGTCCGGCAGCGGACTTGAAAACACTAAAAAAACGCCTTGCAAGGTGTTTTAAGCCTTGCAAGGCGTTTTGTGTGTTACTTGACGTGTGTTACTTGACGGTGTAAATCACCTCACCGCTCTTTTCTTCAATTTTCATCTTAAAACAGGACTGAAAACATTTAGCAAGTGCCTGTTGCGTGAAATCAGCAATACCCGTCCTCTTATTCTTGAAATCTCGCCGAATATCAGTTTTTACAATTCCGGCATAGTTGATAAGGCGGCGGGTTGTGTCGATAGTAATTTTGGAAGTATTCCACCTTTTGCAATACGGTGTATCAGTAATAATATCTCCGAACCATGCACGCAGTTGCTGACGTGCTACAGACATTTTGGCGTCATTGATATTATTCATAGAATAGTCCGAAAACAGTTCGAACAGTTCCACACCGTATTCACCGCACGTTACACCGCACTTCGTATATTTCCCCTTGCCGTCCCTATAGTAGTGAGTGCGCACTTGCTTGTCTATGCAAAAAGCATAGAGAAAAGCAAAGTCGCATTTAAGAATTTTGTCATCCGGCATGGTATCATCAACAAAACTATTGTACCATGTATACAGCTTATAGTCCTCATCCTTGCCGGATTTTTCGTACTTGCTGTACAGCCTATCGGCGTTCCACTGGAAGAAATCACCGTAAGCAATATTGATATACCGCTGAACCTCATAATTGAAATCGGGTTCATTGATGACACAATCGGGAATACCATAAAGGCGTTCTTTTGTGTCAAGTCCTGTGATTTCATCGGCTTCGTTTTTCAGAATGACGGGTACAAAAATGCTCATTGTTTTGGTTTTCATGGTTTTTTCTCCTCTCATGAAAAATTGTGATGTAGCCGTGCGGTCAAGAATGAAACGCACGGCTTTTAGTCACCGATTGAATTCGATATTACGCCACATTGTTACCACATACCCGACAAAATACGCCTAGGCGTAAAGTGGTAACAAAAGGATTGAAACGTGGAATCCCTACTATTTCAATCGGTGACTAATTGTGAAAGTATAAACGGCATGGGCACAAGGTGTCTATGCACGCTACTATCATACCATAAATGACGATTTACAGTATAAATACACATGTGAAAAATGGGGGGGGTGGTTCGAACCTGATCCCAGGCTCCAGGCTTGCTCGGCAGGGATACGTCCTTCATCCACACGCCCCGTTTTTACCACAAAATTTTCTTTTTTTAATCTATTTACGTATCACTCACGCATTCCTCTATATCTTATTACATTCTCCTCATCTTCCTATTCAAAATAATTTACACAATATCTCCCATCTATCCAATCGACCTCATATAAACCAAACCAGCATCAAATAATTTACATACATTTTTATCCCCAATTTTATCCACATTAATTTCCCCAATAAAAACTTACCCTAATTCCAATTCCCCTATTTTTTATCCACATACCACTTAATCACCCGAATCTCCAATAACGTAGTTTAATTATCACTTGACACCTTGATACCCATCTGCTATACTAACATCATGGGAATAGGGGACTCATTGGGGGTAAATTGCAAAAACTCGCTTCTAAAATTTTCGATAAAATCTACTCTTTTTAAACGTTTATGTCCAAATATCCTATAGAACATATAAGACCGATCTATAGGATATTTGGACAAAAACCATCAAAAACCCCATATAAAATAAGGATTTTTAAAACCGCTTTTTTGCAATTTCCAGAAAGGAGCAATAAATGTATAAAGATTTAATAACACAGGAGGGGGTATCTAAAATTAAAGTCAATACCCCATGTACTCTTCAAGTGCTATTACAGCCATTTGGAATAGACGCTTCTAAATTAAGCACAAATTCCCGTGAATCTGTAGTTAATGAAATCAGCCGTTATTGCGATATAGAAAAAATAAAAAACCG
>AUXO013135980.1_pt1 | contig 13842 bp, 6 predicted proteins | sample 768731 | NCBI WGS metagenome assembly AUXO01 (sample SAMN02715735, study PRJNA202380) | gut metagenome | biome: sheep rumen | host: Ovis aries | place: New Zealand: Palmerston North | reverse complement strand
GTGGACTGTTTTGAAAGAGGGAACGCCCTGCAAGAGAGGGCGTTCCCTGATGGTTCAATACTTTTCTGACAGACTGAAACGAGCTGTTCACCGTAATGAACAGCTCGTCTTTTTATGTCTTTATGCCTGTGGTGTTATCAGCCGCCGTTTTTGCGGAATGAAAGGAAGTCTGCCTTTCCGCCTACGGACTGATATGAGTAGAACATGAGGATGAGAGATGCATCAGATGCGTCTATCTTTCCGTCCTCGTTTGCGTCAGCAGCCTTTAACTGTGCTTCAGTTGCATCAGGCTTGTCGCCTACTGAAAGTGCAGAATAGATCATAAGAACTGCGGATGCGTCGGATGCGCTTATCTTGCCGTCGCCGTCCATATCACAGAGAGTGATCTCAGGCTCGGGAGCCTTTGTTGTTGCAGGGATCGTTGTAGTTGCAGGTGCTGTAGTTACAGGTTCAGTTGTTGAAACAGCAGGTTTAGCTGTGGTCTTTACAGCAGCAGTTGTTGAAACAGCAGGTTTAGCTGTGGTCTTTACAGCAGAAGTTGTTGAAACAGCAGGCTTAGCTGTGGCCTTTACCGCAGCAGTTGTTGAAACAGCAGGCTTAGCTGTGGTCTTTACCGCAGCAGTTGTTGATACTACAGGTTTAGCTGTGGTTGTTATTGTAGTAGTGGCTGTTGTAGCCTTGGTAGTAGTTGTAGTTGGTTTGGTGGTTGTGGTAGTGGTTGTAGTTGTTGGTTTGGTGGTTGTGGTAGTAGTTGTAGTTGTTGGCTTGGTAGTAGTGGTGGTAGTAGTCGTAGTTGTAGTGGTTGTTGTGGTAGTAGTTGTGGTAGTTGTAGTAGTTGTAGTAGTAGTGGTTGTGGTAGTAGTGGTGGTTGTCGTCGTTGTAGTTGCCTTTGCTGTAGTTGTTACTGCACTCATGGACTTCAGCTCTTTCTCGTTGATAGATACGAGCGATACTGATACGCTGAGGTCTGAACCCTCTGCTGCAAATGCAATGTCTGATGTCTTTGTTGATATCGGGATGATAGTGATAACTGCCTTGCCCTTTGCATCGAATACAGCTTCTTCCTTTACCTTTACAGCGTCTGCGCCCTTTGTTATAACGAGCTTCTTGCCCTCTGCCTCTGATGCAGGCTTTGCTGTTATCTCTATTGCAGTTTCCTTGCCGCGTGCTGTAAGGATGCGGCTGCTGTCTGCATAGATGGATACGATGTTATCAGGTACGATTACCTTTGTTGTCTGCGCCTTTACTGAAACCGCACTGTAGCTTCTGCATGAATCGGTTATCTCAAGTGTGAGTGAACCTGAAGGAAGTGCGCCCTTTGAAGCCTGTACAGCGAATGTGTTTGTATAAGGCTCATCCTCTGTGATTATAGGTGTTACAACGCAGTCAACTGCCTTGTCACCTGTTTTTACGATAACGCTCTTGTTTGTAACTGATGTTACATCCATGAACTTTGTGAATGTGAGAACGATATTTCCGTCGATAACAGCTGCACTGTCTATCTCAGGTGTTTCAAGGCTTATTGCCGAGAAGTTAACGTCTGTACGTATAGGAGGAACGTCCATCCAGTCACTGAACTGAGTCTCATAACCGTCCTTTTCAAACTTGACTCTCCAGAGACCTTCGGGAACATCCCATGCGTATTCACCGTTTTCGTCGGTGGTCAGCGGATTCTTCTGGTCGAAGTCCTCCGAATTCCACTCTGTTTCCTCGCCTGATTCGGGATCCTTGTAGTATACCGTCATTTTCGCTCCCGCGACTCGATTCCGTCTGACGGCTTCGTAAACAAATCCGCTCGGATCGATGAGTACTCCGATATAGCCGTTTTCTGCGTATGCGATCTCTTCATCGAGTTTTGCATTGAGCCACTTGAAGATTCCGCCTACTATAAGATGTGCGGTTATAGCGCCGACTATACCGCCGACCACAGCTCCTACAGCAGTTCCTGCGCCCGGGCAGATGAATGTACCGATAGCTGCGCCGATCTTGGAGCCGATAGCTGTACCTGCCTTGCCTACGAGTGCTGAGCCTACCAGTGTATAGCCAACTTCTGCGGCAGCAAGTCCGAGAGTCTTTGCAGCAAGTACGCCGCCGTTGTCAAGCTTGCTTATACGCTGCATTCTGTCTACGGTCTTTACGCCTGTGTCGATAAGGCTGATAGTCTTTGATACAACGTCATAGCCCTTCCATAACTTATCTACAGCAGCGCCTGACGGGTTGTTCTTAGCCCATTCAGCGATCATGCTCTTATCGGATGGCTTGCCTGTTACGAGGTCTATAACGCCGTCGATTATGTCTTCGCCTGATGTAACGAATATATCCGAGAATTCAGGCTTTGCTGCATCCTTGAAGGATACTCCCTCTCTCTCGGCAGGTACTCTGAGTGTCTGTGTACCTGTTGCACCTGTCCAGTTGTATACATCGCTGTGTGAAACAGAGGTGTTGTCTTCGGACATAGCGCCGTTTCTTTCATATGTGTCGAATACATGCTGTGCGGCATCGGATGAAGAAGGAGTACGTACATAGAAATCGTATTCATTGCCGTTCTCGTCAACTGTCTTTACAGGAGATCTTTCAAATCCGTATGCTGCGGGATCCTTTGCAACGGTATCTGCATCGACTAATTCGCCGTCTACATATACCTTATCTGTGGTATCTGTATAGATAGAAAGTGATGTATCTGTCTTTCCGTCTGAAACATTTACCTTTGAGATGAATGATGATTCATCCTCGAATACAACGTCCGCAGTTGAATTCTTCTCGATATTGTCGGGAAGATCGATGAGTCCTGCATCGCTTATCTTGTCAGGAGTTTCGCCGTTTTCGTCTGTAAGGAAGTCGCTTGCAATGTCATCGGGGATATCGATCTTGTCCTTGCTGAAATCGAATGTAGCCGAATCGTTTGTTATGAAGCTTATGTTCAGTGCGCCCGGAACATAGGATCTGTTGCCGGGATCGAAATATCCGTAAGCTACCCATGCTTTTCTTTCGGGTACCCAGTTTGCCTCGATAGACTTTGTATCATCGCCCTTTCTGCTTATAACGAAGAGCTTGCTGATATTGTCCGAATTGGACATCTCTATCTCGAATTCAAATGGATATGAAGGATTGAAGCTGATAACGGGACGCGAACCCTCTGTGAATACAGGGGTTATATCCATATGCTGACCGCCGCCGTTATAGCTGAGATATACAGCCTCTACCATAGGCTTTGAAGGTGCGTAGTTTACTGTTATGGTCTTTGAATTGCTGTCGCCGATAGCTGCATATATCTCGTAGTTTTCACCGCTTTCCTTCTTTGGAAGTTCAAGCAGTGAGGAGTATTTTCCTGTCTTTTCGTTTGACTTTACGGTTGTGAGCTTCTCGCCGTCAACGAAGATGTCAACATCCTTGCCGGGAGCAGCGATGCCTCTTACTGTAAGTGAATTTGTGTTTATGCTGTTCGGAGCACTTACTGTTACGAGAGGAGTCTTTACGTCAACAGTACCGATGCCCTCGCGCCATGTTTCGTCGTCGTATGTGAAAGTAAGTGAAGCTGTTACTCTGTGAGTTCCGTATTCTCTTACCTTTGCGGCGAATTTTACTGTATCGCTGATCTCGGTAAGTTCCTTTGTAAATACCGTAAGGTCGGGATTGCCCTCATCGGAGATGCTTGTGTATACAAGCTCCATGCCTTCGGGGAGATTTACCTGAAGTACGGGCTTTACGTCTTCTTCAAAGAGGAAAGGTGTGAGCTGATAGGTGAGAGAGAAGTTTACAACTCCGTCAACACCGATGCTGTCAGTGTTTGCAGAGAGGTTGATGTTTCTCTTATCAAGTATCATGAAGCGCGGATCATAGAGCGATACGCAGTTTGTGAATGAAGTTGATCTGAATCTGAAATCCTTGACAGGTGAAATTACCTCGCTGAGGCTTGTGCAGTTATAGAATGAAGAATCAAGGATACGATCTACCTTTGAAGGAAGCTTTACTGATTCAAGAGCGGTACAGTTGTAGCACATGCTCTTGCTGAGCTTTGTGAGACTGTCGGGAAGTTCGAGCTTCTTAAGTGATGAGCATTCAGAGAATATGCCGTTTCCGATCAGTGTAACTGATTCGGGAAGAACAGCTTCTTCAAGCTTTGTGCAGTAGCTGAATGCAGATTCTCCTATCTCCTTGACTGTATCGGGGATAACTATATTTGTGATATTTTCTCTGAAAGGAGAAATCATATCATAGGTTATCTCTTCTGTATCGTCCTTGAATGTAAGGGTTCTGCTGAGGATAGTGCCTTCATCAACGTAGAATGCATAGCTTTCTATATTTGTAAGAAGGCCTGATATGGATATCTCGGAAAGTGAATTACAGCCTGAGAATGCAGAGCCTGATATTTTCTTTACGCTCTTTGGGATATCCACAGCTGTGATGGATGAGCATCTTGCAAATGCATCCGAGCCTATAGTTTCAAGTGTTTCTGGAAGTGCTACGTTCTGAAGCTTTTCACAGCCGTTGAACAAAGAGTTCGGTATAGCAGTGAGTTTAGCCGGTAGAACAGCTTTTTTGAGTGAGATACAATTGTTGAAAGCGCTGTCTCCGATAGTTTTTACTGTATCGGGGATTGTTATCTCTTTGAGCTTTTCATCGTATTCAAAAGCATAGTTGCCTATTGATGTAAGTGCTGATGAGAGAGTTACGCTTTCAAGAGCATCACAGTATCTGAATGAACCGTTTCCGATAGTCTTTACGCTGTCGGGGAGAACAATGCTCTTTATCTTGTCGAGGTCATAGAATGCCTCATCCTCTATCGATACTACTGTATCGGGGATAGAAACAGATGCAATGTAACCTGTCAGGCCGTAGAACATTGTCGGGGTTATCTTCTTTGAACCCTCTGATACTGCGATATCGATAGTTACGTCATCCATTGAATATGCCCAGGTGTCTACAGATTCAACAGTATCGGGGATAGTGAGCTTTTTGATAGCAGGGCAGTTTGAAATTACGTAACTGCTAATGGTCTCTACGCCGTATGGTATTTCAAGTTCAGCAAGTGAAGTACAGCCGCTGAACAATGAAGAGCTGATCCTCTTAAGACCTGATGAGAGCTTAACATCAGTAAGAGCGGCACAGTTAGAGAATGCGCCCGAACCGATGACCTTTACTGTATCAGGTACGGATACTGCCTTGACGGGAGTGTCTGCAAATGCGTTTTCTCCTATCGATGAGAGACCTTCGTTGAATGTAACAGCTGCAAGCTTTCCGCAGGAGCAGAATGCTTCATTTCCGATAGTATTCACGCTTGCGGGGAGTTCTATGGAAGTGATGCCGTCGCAGTCATAGAAGGCCGATTCGCCTATTGTTTCTGTTGTATCGGGAAGCTTAACGGCTGTGAGCTTATCGCAGTCATAGAATGCTTCTTCGCCGATAGTCTTAAGTGTTGAAGGTAGTTTTACAGCAACAAGTGTGTTCCTTAAAGGAGATACCATGATGCTGTTTACCTTTTCGGAACCTTCACTTATTATAAGTGTTCTTTCAACAACTTCGTCATCCTTGTCATAGCTGTATTCAAATGCATCGTAGTACACATCCTTAAGCTTATCGGAAAGAGTTACATCCTTAAGAGCCTTTGTATTATAGAACGCATAGCTTCCGATAGTCTTTACTGATTCGGGGATAACTATCGATGAAAGTGATGTACAGTTGTTGAATGCGCCTGACGGTATGTCAGTGAGAGATGATGAAAGGGTTGCGGAAGCAAGCTGAGGGCACTCCGAGAAAGCATATTCACCGATCTTTGTAACGCTGTCGGGGATAGTTATGCTTGCAAGGTGTCCGCAATTATTGAACGCATTGTTTCCGATAGATACGAGACTGTCCGGAAGCTCGATAGCCGCAAGATTGTCATATCCGTTGAATGCGTCGTCGGATATCTCTGTAGTGCCTTCCTTGACCTTGATAGTGGTCTTTTTAGGCATCTCGCCCTTGTATCCTACAAGAACCTTTCCGATGTATACGAGACCGTCCTTGACATTTTCCTCCCATTTTGTATTGCAGAACGGTCTTGCGCCGAGATGTGTTATATTATCGGACATCTCTACCTTTTCAAGATCATAACAGCAATCGAATGCATAGCTTCCTATGGATTCAACTGAATCAGGGATAGTTATGCCTGTAAGTCCGGTACAGTTTTCAAATGAACGGTAGCCTATGCTGATAAGGCCTTCGGGAAGTGTAACTGATGCGATATCACTGTTGCCTGAGAAAGCGTAATCTGCGATACCCTTTGCCTGCGAGTCTATTTCAAGGTCGAATGCTTCGGGGATGCGTCCCTTATATCCGAGTGCAACTCCGCCTGCATAGACAACGCCGTTATCCTGTGATTCAAACCATGAGGTGCTGCCAAGCGGATTGCTTCCTGCACTTACAAGGCTTTCGGGGAATGTCACATCTGCAAGAGCGTTACAATCGTAGAATGAAGTGCTGCCGATACGTGTGATGCCTTCGCCGAGAACTACCTTTTCCAGTGAGTCAACGTCATAGCAGTAATCATCAGGAATGAAAGTTCCGCCTGTGATCTCCAGATATGTAAGTGATTCGGGGATATCATAGAACAGAGCGCTGAGACTCTCGGAACCGCTCATGGTGTTTCCTGCGAAAGGAAGTGTGAGCTTTTCAAGTGAAGAATCGCCGTTGAATATGTCCGAGCCAATTTCCTGAACGCTGTCAGGGACCTTTATCTCCTTTACAGCACTCATGTTCGAGAATGCATATTCACCGATCTTCTTAAGTGTTGAGGGCAGTCCCAGTGAAACTGCTGCCGAGCAGGAACTGAATGCGTTGTTTCCTATTGAAGCGACATTTTTTCCTATAACGATCTTAGATGCACCTGAACACTCACTGAACGCATAATCGCCAACGGATGTTACACTGTCGGGAATGATGATCTCGCCGAGAGAAGTACACTTTGTGAATGCGTTTCCGCCTATCTTTGTCAGCTTATCGGGCAGCTTGGCGGAAGAAAGGGATCCGCACTCAGCAAAAGCGCTGTCGCCTATTTCGGTTACAGATGATGCGATCGTAACATCTGTTATACTTGTCCCGTAAGCAAAGTAAGGCGAAATGGTCTTGCCGCCTGTTACCTCTATCTTTTTGAGAGTTTCGGGGACAGAATAGAATATGTCGTCGAGGGCAACGGGTTTTCCGTCGGAATTATCAGCGCATGGCAGAGAAAGCGATTCAATAGCGTTGCATCCGTAGAAAACATTGTTTCCGAAAGACGATAAGCTCGGTATACATACTGAAGTAAGGCTTTCGCAATAGCTGAAAGCATCCGAACCGATAGTCTTGAGGCTTGAAGGAAGGCTCAGTGAAGTTATCTTACAGCTTGCAAAAGCATTGGTGCCTATATCTGTGATGCCTTCGCTGAATTTTATCTCTGTAAGACCTGTAGAGTTGAATGCACTGGTTCCGATAGTTTTCAGGCTTGCGGGGAATTCAACGGATGTAAGTGAAGAACAGCATGTGAAAGCGTTGTCTCCGACTGACTCCAGAGAAGCAGGGAGGGTAACACTTGCAAGCGATTCGTTGTACGAAAAAGCATTGTCGCCTATGCTTGTGATAGTGTCTCCGAGGACGAGTGTGGTCAGCGACTTGCTGCTGTTGAAATAATCGGAGGGGATAGATGTTCCGCCTGTTATTTCAAGTGTTTCGAGAGATTCGGGATAAGAACCGTTAAAGAGGTGTATGAGCCTTGATTCCGAATTGTCGCCGTCTGCTTTGAGTCCTGCAAACGGAAGGACGAGCTTCTTTACTGACATACAGTCCTGAAGAAGCTTTGCGCTTAATGCAGTTATCGTACTTTCGATGACGATAGTTTCGATATCACTGCTGTAATCCAGTATCTTGTCTGACTTATAGGTCAGATCTACTGCTGAGCCTGTACCGCTGATCACCAGTGTGTGAGAGTCGAGATCATAGGTCCAGACAGCGTCTTTGCCGCAGGCTTCGCTTATTGTGTTCTCGCCGAGAGTAACAGCTGAAGCATCCGAAGTAAAGACGGGATCGCCCGATGCAGCTTCTTTAAGGTCTTTTTCAGAAGCGTCGGACTTTTCCTCCGCTCTTTTGGTACCCGATGTCGGGATCGTAAGAGCGCCTGCAGGAAGTGTCTGTACTGCCATATTGCTCAGCATCATTGCCGACATTACAGCAGAAAGAATCTTCTTGCTCTTCATGGGATATCACTCCTTTGAAATAAATTTGAGAGGGAAATGAGATGAGTGCTGATAAATGGTCAGATAACAGAATGGGGAGCTTTCATATTTTCATCACATATCCAACATATATTATACTCTTTTCTATATTTAATTTCAATAGTGATATAGCCGTTTTATATATTAAAAAATAAATATATTTTGGCAAATCGGGAAGGACTGCTATTTGATTGTTGAACAAACATTAATTAAGATAAAATTAAGCTGTGAATTGTTGACGTTCGGGCATAATTATGGTATAATAGCTATGAACATATACATTTTATATTTTAGTGCTCCGCATTTTGCATGCGAAGCCGGCAAGGAGGAATATACTTATGCCGACACCTGAAACACTTTATATGGTCGTACCATGTTACAATGAAGAAGCTGTTCTTCCTGAAACTTCAAAAAGACTTAAGGAAAAATACCAATCTCTCATTAGCCGCGGCCTTATATCAGATAAAAGCCGCGTCGTTTTTGTTAATGACGGTTCCAAGGACAAGACATGGAGCATGATACAGGAGCTCCATGAATCCGATCCGCAGTTCTTCTCGGGCATAAATCTGGCTCATAATGCAGGCCATCAGAACGCTGTTCTTGCAGGTCTCATGACTGTAAAGGATATATGCGATATGGCTATAACTATGGATGCGGACCTTCAGGACGATATCAACACCATAGACGCTATGGTCGAAAAATACTATGAGGGAAATCAGGTCGTTTACGGCGTCAGAAGCGCACGAGACACCGATACCTTCTTCAAGCGCTTTACCGCCGAGGGATTCTACAAGTTCATGAAGGTTATGGGTGCGGATGTGGTCTATAACCACGCCGATTTCCGCCTTATGAGCAAGACCGTCCTCAAAGAGCTTGCAAACTTCAAGGAGGTCAACCTCTTCCTCAGAGGAATGGTGCCCCTTATAGGCTATCAGAGCTGTAATGTTTACTACGAGAGAGCAGAGCGCTTTGCGGGAGAAAGTAAATATCCGCTGAAGAAAATGCTTGCTTTCGCTATAAACGGAATCACTTCATTCAGCGTGAAGCCTCTTAAGCTGATAACAAATGTGGGTATGATAATGTCGATACTCAGCGTTATTGCGATAATCTGGTCCATTGTTGCAAAGATAGGCGGATTCTCCGAGATAGGCTGGTCAAGCACCATGTGCTCGATATGGTTCATCGGCGGACTTCAGCTCCTTGCACTGGGAATAATCGGCGAATATATAGGCAAAATATACGCAGAAGTTAAACAGCGTCCGAGATTTATAATTGCAGATTTTATAAACAATACCGATAAATAACAATATTTCAGAATAAAGCATTGGAGGTGAGCTTATGGCAAAACGCAGAAATATCGCTCTTATCACGGCATTCCCCGAAGCAGTACACGTTAAAAGAGTTGTATCAGGTCTTATAGAGCAGTGCAGAAAGTACGATTATAATCTTGCGGTTTTCTGCCCTATGTCTCATCTCGATTCTCCCCGTGTGAACTATTCCCACGGCGAAATGAATATTTTTAACCTCATCAATATGGAGTATATCGACGGAGTTGTCCTTGATACAACTGTCCTTATGAACGAGTATGAGGGGAATGCACTGAAAAAAGTGTGCGAGAAAATGAAGCGCGAAAGCAAAGTGCCCGTTGTTTCACTGGATACGGCTGCGGACGATTTCCCGATCATCACAAGCCGCAATGACGATATCCTACGTGAAATGGTAAGGCACTGCGTAAAGCTCCACGGCAAAAAGAAGCTCTGTGTGGTAACAGGTCCCGAGGGGAATCATGTTGCCGAGCAGCGCCTGAAAGTCATTCTGGAGGAAGCCGATGCCATTGGTGCGGAGGTCGCTCCCGAGCATATCATCTACGGCGATTTCTGGTATTCCTGCGGCGATAAGCTTGCAAGAGAACTTGCGGACAGGACTATTTCCATGCCCGAAGCTATAATATGTACAAGCGACCACATGGCTCTTGGACTTATCTACCGTCTGGACAGACTTGGCATAAGAGTTCCCGAGGATGTTATCGTCATCGGTTATGAGGCTACGGCAGAGGCTGCGGCAAGCAGGATATCGCTTTCTTCCTTTGCTTCCAATGATGCCAATACGGCTGCTGATGCAGTGGACTATATACGCCGTATAATAGAGCCTGATGCCCCGATAGAACCTTATGATATCGAAGCTTCAAGACTGTTCCACCCGGGCATGAGCTGCGGCTGTGAGCCTGATTTCCTCTATTCTGCCTACTCTCTTTATGAGAATATGTACTTCACTACACGTAATTACAATATGGACGATATGGAGGAGAATATAGATATCGGTCAGCTTATGGAGAGCTATGCCCTTGAACAGCTTACCGCTTCCGAGACTCCCGAGCAGTGCATAGCCGATATCCACAGCCTTACATGGCTGATAAAGCCTTTCCGCAGACATTTTCTCTGTCTCAGGAAGAACTGGCTCGATGCGGATAATGATATAACCTGCGGCTATCCGCAGCAGATGCGTATAGTTTCTGCTTTAAGTACCGAAGATGATTCGTCATATGCAGGAAATGATGATGAGCTTCTGTTCGATACATCGCTGATGATACCGCAGATGCATGACGAAAACGAGGAAGCTTCGGTTTACTACTTCTCTTCAGTACATTTCAATGAGATAATGCTGGGATATTCCGTGCTGCAGCGCTCTTTCACGGATGAACACAGAATAAGCCTTGTTTACCGCAACTGGCTGAGATTCGTTTCAAACGCCCTTGAAATGATACGTTCAAAGGCTAAGCTCCTGACTCTTTCAAGGCGTGACGAAATGACAGGTGCCCTTAACCGCAGAGGCATGTACAACGCCATAGAAAAAATGATAGATTCCGCAAGCGATGACAGTACAGTTTTCGTAGCAGTCATCGATATGGACGGACTTAAGTTCATAAACGACAATTACGGACACAGCGAGGGCGACTTCGGTATAAAGCTGGTAAGCTCGGCAGCTGCTTCGGTCACACGCAGTGATGAGATACTTGTCCGTGCAGGCGGAGACGAGTTCTATATTATAGGTATAGGCGAATATGATGAGTCGGAGTGCGAAAAGCGTTCCGATGAATTCAACCGCCTGATTAAAAAGCTGAGTTCGGCTTACAGTAAGCCTTATACAGTATCAGCAAGCATAGGATGTGCCGAAAGAAAGCTTAACGGTTCGCGCAAGCTTGACGATATCATATGCAAAGCCGATGAGATAATGTACAGGGACAAGACGAATAAAAAGTTACAGCGCAAAGATTGACTGACGCCGTCGATTACGGCGAATTGCAGAATACTTTAATGGATATTCTGCAACAGCCAGATTATAAAGGAGTGATAGATTTGGATGCAGCAGAGTACAAATGTCCCAATTGTAATGCGGAACTGAAATTTGACCCTACTACTCAGAAGTTAAGCTGTGATTATTGTCTGAGTTCCTTCACTATAGATGAAATAAAGGAAATATATGCTGAATCAGTGACAGTTATGCCTGATGAGTCAGAGGAAACAGAGGACGAGTTCGCTTCACACACTTCACTTTACCACTGTGCAAGCTGCGGAGCGGATATAATGGCGGATGAGCATACTACCGCACTTTTCTGCTATTACTGCCATAACCCCGTTATACTTTCGGGTAAGCTTACGGGCGATTATAAGCCAAGCAAGATAATCGGCTTCAAGATAACAAGGGAACAGGCGCTTTCCAAATTTAAACACTGGTGCTCCGGACGTATGTTTGTGCCAAAAGACTTTAATTCGGATGAGCAGCTTGAAAAAATGACGGGACTTTACGTTCCTTTCTGGGTTGCAAACTGTGATATAAAGGCGGATTATGCTGCGGTCGGACGCAAAGTCCGTTCGTGGACTACAGGAAGCACCGAGTATACGGAAACCAAAGAATACAGTGTTGTGCGTTCGGCGAATATCATTGCAGAAGGCATCCCTGCTGACGGTGAAAGCAAGATCGATGACCTTCTTATGGAGTCTATCGAACCTTTCAATTACAGTGAGCTGAAGGACTTCTCGATGTCATATTTCAGCGGATTCTTTGCTGATAAGTATGACGTGGATAAAGCTGCCGTGTTCCCGAGGATTCGCAGCCGTGCAACAGATGCGGGCAGAGCGATAATCAGAAAAAGCGTTTCCGGATATACCTCGCTTAAGGTCATGAACGAGACCTACAGCATAAAAAAGACCGACTGGCAGTATATCATGCTTCCCGTGTGGTTCATGACATACCGCTATAACGGCAAGGTATACGAATTTGCTCTGAACGGTCAGACAGGAAAGCTTGCGGGTACTCCGCCGCTCAACAAAATGAAACTCAACCTTGTATGTGCGGCAATAGGTCTTGGCATCACTATTTTAGGCTATCTGTTAGGAGTGATATTCCTATGAGAAAGATAACTTCAGCTATTGCGGCTATACTGACTATCATCGCCGTTCTTCCTTTCTGCACGATCCGTACATATGCCGTTGAAAACTATGCGGCAGGCTGGGACGGCAATTCGGAAAAGTCCATGATCTATGACGACTGCGGACTTTTTACAGATTCCGAACTTGATGAACTTGATGAACAGGTACGAAGCTGTTCGGAAGATCTTGAAATGAATATATGCATCTTCCTTGCGGGAAGCTCATACCGCGGATACGGTGAATACAAAACAGAGCATTTCGCAAATTCAAAATATGATGAGATATACGGAGACGATACCGACGGCATCTTCTATTTTCTCGATTTTTCGGGAGATTCTCCCGCTTACGACTACATATCGGCAGCAGGAAAAGCAGGCTATATCTACGGTGATCGTATCGATACCATAAACCGTTCGCAGAATAACTATCTCCCTGCATCGGGTAAGGCGAGCTACGCTGATGATAAGGACGATATCGCAGCAGCTATAATCAATTACCTCAATCTGCTCAGAAGATACGGCGAAAATCCTGACCAGAACAAGTTCAAGTATTTCTACGATGAGGATACAGGCAAGTATTTCTACTACAGCCACGGAGAATATATAGTCTCAAAGAGAAAGCCTTTTTTCATTACCCTGAAATACCTGCTTTTTTCAGCTCCTGCCGGATTTATCGTTTCGCTGATCGTGTATCTTGTTACAAGAAGTAAATACAAGTTCAAGGAATCTGCAAGCGCAAATAAGTATGTCTCAAAGAAAGACACCAACTTTATTGTTAAGGAAGACAGATTCCTTCGCTCCCACACAAGCAGCCGAACTATATCTCGTGATTCCTACAGCGGCGGCGGTGGAGGATTCAGCGGAGGCGGAGGCGGAGGCGGCCATATCGGCGGCGGAAGCTATCGTTGATACTCTCAGGGCGGATATGATCCGCCCTTTTTCTTTTATTCAGGCTTTATGTGCCGAACCGGTAAAATAGTGCTTGACAAAATCATCGTTTTGTGGTATTATATTATACAGAGCGTATGTCTGCTCAAAATTCAGTTTCAGAAGGAAATTCCGAAATATAGATGTGCGGGCCCTGTGCAACGAGACCCCGTGAACCATGTCAGGCGGGAGACCGAGCAGCATTAAGCGGATCGTTTTGTGTGCCGCAGCAAGCCTGCACATCTATGTTCCGGAATT
>AUXO012894545.1_pt1 | contig 13842 bp, 28 predicted proteins | sample 768731 | NCBI WGS metagenome assembly AUXO01 (sample SAMN02715735, study PRJNA202380) | gut metagenome | biome: sheep rumen | host: Ovis aries | place: New Zealand: Palmerston North | reverse complement strand
AAATTAAATAAGGCTTGTCGAAAATATTGGAATGCGCATGACAGAGCCAAAAATGCACTTAATGAAATAACGCTGTTGATTCAAACACAATACCCAAATCTTGAAGCTAGCGTTACCAGTGAGGAGATAATATTTATCGAAAAGGATAATCCTTGTAATGAGTATCACGGTTTTGATGATATTAAAGCACGGTACGAATTAAACAAATGAACTTTGTTAAATTATTTACTGATTATAAAATAGATTTTAATACTAGGGTGAATCGTGGGTGGACAAATGTAACTTGTCCATTTTGTGATGACAAAACTTTCAACGGCGGTTTCAATAACTCATGTGATTATTATCATTGCTGGAAATGCGGTGGGCATAACTTCAAGCAAGCATTGACGCGAGTTGTAAACATACCCTTTAATGAAGTAGACATTTTAATTGAACAGTATGCGGGAAGAAACAGTCTGCTAAATAAATTAAACAAAAAGCAAGCAAAGGCAATTCAATTAACACTACCCACAAACACATTTACACCAGCCGAAAGAAAATATTTGAAACAGCGTAATTTTAGTCCAAAATTGTTGCATGAGAAATATAAAATTGTTGGTGGCGGAATAACAGGTGCATGGAAATATAGAATAATTATTCCTTTAATTTTGGACGGAAAAATTGTGAGCTGGACTGGAAGAAGTATTTTAAGCAAGCAGAAAATAAATGAATTAAAGATACCACGTTACAAGAATTTATCCGTTGAACAAAGTGTAATTGACCCTAAAAGTATTTTGTATAATTTAGATAATTGCATGAGTAAGACCGCTGTATTAACTGAAGGGGCGTTTGATGTTATGCGCTTGGGTAATGGTTTCTTTTGCAGTTTTGGAACGGAATTAACGCAAGCGCAAATTATTGAAATTAAAAACAGGTTTAGCAAAGTTTTCATAATGTTTGACAATGAAGTTGGAGCACAAATTAAGGCTAGAAAATTCGGGTTGCAAATTGCTTCCATGGGTGTTGACGTTGAAATTGTGGATGCGTATGGTGATTTTAATAAAAATGATGGTGGTGAGCTAACTGAAAATGAGGTTCAAATAATAAGGAAAGAACTTGGGTTAAATGCTTGCTAGACGCTTGTATGTTGCTTGTATTGCGTTCAAAATAATTCGTGGTGTAAATTATTGTTTTCTTGCAAAAGTTAGCTGTAAATGGTGTTTTTTTCGCGTTATAGGGGTAATTTAACAGCATTATTTCTTGGATTTTTAGCATTATTTAACTATACAAAATACTATATAAATATTAAAAAAAAATAAAATAATTTATAAAAACTACTTGACATATTTTGTAAAACATTGTATATTATAAGTGTAAACTAAATAAAGCAAGTGCAAAACTTGCAAGGAGACACACTATGGTTAAGAAGGATGAATTTAGCAGAGTAAACAATATTGGAAAGACCATTTGGGAGCATACCATTACAAGGGAAGAATTTTATTGCAACGAAAACGAAAAGAAGGTTTTGCACTTGAATAAATTAGCATGGGAACAACCTTCGGTTTATGTTAAAAGCAATGGCGATGAAGTTTGTGGTTTTGTTCCCGGTGACCAATTTTACGATGAAATTATTGCTGAATTAAAAACGTATAAAGACAGGTGGAGGGGAAAGAACGTTGTAAGAAAAATTATACCTGACAGCGAATATGATATCATTGCTAGTTGGTATCCTGAAGTAAAAATGATTAGTTTTTACTTCCAGAAATCTTATGAATATTGCGTTGGTTAATTTGGGGAGGTGAAATATGGAAGTGAAAGCTGTAAACACAAGACGAAAATTTAATTGCACTAAAAAAGATAAAATTATGTTTAATGGGCATTGCTATCAATTGGTCACTCAAAACTTCATCAAAGACTGGTCTTATATTACGCCAGTTATTTCAAAAACAAAATTTAATAGGTTGCTAAAAGAGAACGCATTGTCCAAGCCTTATCTTGTTAAAAAATTAATTGTGGTTACTATGTACGATTTTATAAAGGAGTAAAACTATGGCAGATATTGAACAGGTCACACACGAAATAGAAATGAGCATGATGGACTTCTTGCGTAAACAGGGAGTTGAACCGCAATATATCGACGTTGAAAATTACGTGGACAAAATATTAACAAAGTTTCAAAATAGTTTCACCACGCTGGAGGAGCTGGGAACAAGCTACGTTGAATTTGAAGAAATGCAGTATAACCTCGAGTGTAAAACGGACGCAATTGAAACGGCTTTTCACACACTTCACAACATGAAAAACATAGTAACAAAAATGAAGGAATCGGACACGAAGAAAACCTTGCTTTCGTATATTGATGACATGGAAATGGATTTGGGGGATTGAAATGAACTGTTTTTATCACATAATAAATGAAATTGAAAGCTGTGATGCAGAAAATAAAATGACGGTGTCTGAATATTTTCACAGGTGCATAGCGCAAGCAATTAATGAAAACGAAAAGGAACTTGTTGATTGGTTTTGTAAAATTAAAAATGACGTTGAAGGTGAACTTGTTGCATGGGCGAAAGAGCATGGTCAAAAATACATATTAAAAAGAAACAGGGTGGAGCGGGAAACTTGGGGAATTCAAGTTCTTTTGGGCAAGGAAATAAAGTTCAAAGACACCGTGCTAAACATCTACTTCCCAAATGAATTTCATCAAAATTCCGTAATTGTTGAACAAGGCTTTTAATTTTATGCTTTATTCTACCCCAAAAATCAATGAAAACTGGTAGTTAATTAATAAAAAATGTGTTAAAATTAATAAAAATTAATTGTTTTTGGATGGAAAAGCATGAACAAAAAAGCAAAAAATTCACCGTTTACCCAAAACTCACCAGCGGTTGAAACGGAAAAAAATTACATAAACAAAAATGAGCTCACCATAGTTGAAGCAAGAAAATTGCTTCCTGAAAACCTGAAGCATTTGAACATTAACCCTCGCGAATATAAATTCCTTGCTGTTTACTGTTCAAACAATTTTAACGCTGAGGACGCTGTTGAAAAAGCTGGTTACGTTGAAAGAAGCAAAGCACGGTATAGGGCTATTGCATATACCTTGCTCCAGCGAAAAGAAATAGTTGAAGCCATAAGAATTTACATTGACACAATTATTCAGCCGTACAAAGACAGGCTTGAAATGGAGCTGTTAAACGTGTACTACAGAAGGGCAATGTACACAATAGACAAGTTTTATGACAGCAACGGCAACCCCTTGCCAGTTAAGGAAATAGACAAGGATTTTATTTGCTGTATTGATGACATTAAATACGTAAAAAGCGGACAGAATCTAATTCCAGCATATCAGCTCCCAAACAGGGATTTGGCGTTGCAAGCGTTGTACCGTTTTATAACAGGACAGGATATGAACGCAACTTCAGTTCTACCGGAAGAAGCACAAAAGAAAATGAAAATTATTTACAACAACGTGCTAAAAATAAGCAATTCAGTGAAACCGCAAAACATAAAAAAGAAGGTGCAAAAATGATAATTGTAGTGTTAATAACAATACTCATACTATGCTTTTCCATAGCTAGTTTTATTGCAAATTGTGGGTATAATGACAAGGAAAAAAATGGGTGTAACAAAACTAGGGGAAAAGATGGAAGATAAAATAAGCTATAAAAATAGTAACACTTTGTCTTTTTATTTTTAGTTCCTATAATAAAAATAAATGGAGTTGCAAATGGTAATTAAGATTTTAACGTATGTGGCAATTTTTTTCATAAGTTCAATTTATTTTGTTGCGCTGGTGTCAGCTGGTGTTTCAATGGGCTTGAAGAATTTCTTTAAGGACAGAAAAAATGATGGTTCAAAATAAGTGGAACAATAAAGTTTACGAAGTTATTTCCGAAGACGGAAATGAAGTTGAATTGAGAAGGTGTGCTGACAACAGCTGTTTTACAATAGCGAAGTCGGAATATGCCTTTTCATATAAACCTTTTCAAATTAAAAACTGAAAAGTTCTCCCGGACATCCTTTGCACTTGTTCGGGAGTTTTAATTTTTATTAATGGGAGCGTAAGAATGGCAAGGATTGTAAAACCTGTTTTGAAAAATGTTGTTTGCAAAGTTGCAAAGAAAACTTCAAAGGACAAAAAGAACTTAATTGTTCTCAAGGCTATTGAGCAAGTCTATCCGGAATGTTCAAACATGACTTTGAAGGAATTGGAAAAGGTGTGCGAAAACAAAAACTTTCCAAAGATAGCAAGTCTTGTTCGTCGTTCGTATGATTTGCATTAGGCAAATATGATACTTAATATAAAAGGAGGAAAGTGTTTTGAACGCAATTAAGGCTTTTTTGAATAACATTGTTGTTCAGATTGTAGCTTGGGTGTTGCTGGTATTGTCTTCACTCGTGCTAATCCTTGCTGGTGTTTCAGCTGACGCTATTGCCAAGATACCTTTGATGGTGGTTGGCATTGTCGATGCTGTTGCAATTCTTATCATTGCAATTAAGAATCTTCTGCGAAAGAAAGACACCGCAACAAAGTGAAGTAGTTAAAATTATGCCTTCAAGGGAAAACAAAAACAAAATTCCCATGAAACCCACAAATCCCGAATTAATTCCCTTGAAGGCTTTTTTTTATTTTTTTTAGGAGTATGCTATGCAAATTAAAATTAAAAGAATCAATAACGGAAAATTACCCAAATATAAAACAACAGGTGCAAGCGGTGCTGACTGCTATGCTAGGATAGAAAACAGCGTCATAATTAAGGCTGGAAAGACGGAAACAATTCCGCTCGGTTTTGCTGTTGAAATTCCTGAAGGTTATGAAATGCAAATAAGACCCAGAAGCGGTCTAGCGAGAAAGAACAGCGTGAAAGCAGTTCTTGGCACAATTGATTCAGACTACCGTGGCGAAGTTTGCGCTATTGTGTGCAATGACAGTACGGAAGATTTTGAAGTAAAGGACGGAGACAGAATAGCTCAAGCAGTTGTTGCTCCAGTAATTCAAGTGAATTGGGACGTTGTTGAAAGTCTTACTGACACGGAGCGTGGCGGTGGTGGTTTTGGTTCAACAGGTGTGAAGGAGATTGAAAAGTTTTACCAGCCATTTGAAACGGAAAGTGAACTGAAACAACTTATTGGAAAGATTGTTTATTATAACGGCATTAAAAAATTCATTAAGTTTTCAATCGTTCCCAGCGTAATTGGAAAAAGAATATTTGTTCATTTCACGGACGGTTGTGATGAAATTGAAATGGACTTGATGACAGCGTTTCAAAAGGTAACAATTGACGGACACCGTTTTGGCAAGGAGATAACAGGTGAAGAATCTTGTTAATAAAGGAACTTATGTTCTTCAAAACTTTCCTTGCTGTTGGAATTGCAAGCATTCATTTGTCCGCATGGGTTTGTCCCTGTTATGCAACAATGAAAAAGAATGGGTAAGTGAATCGGCGGTGCAACCTTTAGGAATGTGCTTGTATTATGAAAGTGAAGTGGATGAAAAAGAAAGACATTAACACCCTAGGATTAAATAAATTAGGGTACAAAATATTTTCCCATGCTTCAAAAACAATACGTGCAAGGGCAATACAATTAACCGCAATGGAAAAGAAACCGTTGGCCATCGGGCAAATTAGAAACGTATTGAATAAGATGTATTTTGACTTGGATAATTTGTGTGAGTTGCTTGATACGCTTGAAATAGGAACGGAAGAAAATGAAAAAATACTTAGTTAAGCGACCTAAAGACGCTGTTGAGTGTCTTATACTTCCGAATAAAAACGGTGTTACGGACGAAATACTGTCCGAATTATATATAAAGATAGGTGGTGAAAATGAAAACTTTGGAATTGCGAAAACTAATTAAGAACAAAACGCAATTAATCCCCATACCGGCTAGCATTGAAGAAGTTTTTAATGTATGGTTGAAAAAACGACAGGAAAAAGAACCGAACATTGCGAAAATAAATATGCTTGAAATCTTTTATGCTGGTTACATACTTTCAAATCCCATAGTTAGGGAACAATATAAACAGCTGGTTGAACGTGAACAAATAATAAAAATGAAGTTTAATTAAAAGGAGTTGCTATATGAACGTTCTAAACAAAGGAAGGTGTTCACGCTGTCCAATGTCCGAAATAAAGTTTGTTACTAGTGAGAAAGACAACAAAGTTAAAAAATGGCGGTTTTGCACGGTAAAAGGAAAATGGTGCAAGGGTTGCTCTTCGCATTGTGTAGCCAGTCCAATGGGATTAAAAATTGTTGAAATTAATTAATTTAATTAACCAACGCTAAAATATAAAGCGTTGGTTTTTTATTTACTAAAACATAAAAAATAAATTATAATAAAAATATGGATGGAAACAATTTTGAAATTAATGAAGAGTTTTTGGAACTGGTAATAAATCAACCCCATTATCTAGGGTGGCTGATGGGAAAGGACAAATTAACACCCCTTCACAGTGAATGGATAAAATATTGCTGGGACAGCAATGAAGCTAGAGCACTTATGGCTTTTCGCGGTGGTTACAAGTCAACCGCAATAGATGTCGTAGGAACCGTTCGCTGGTGGTTGATTCAGCCGAATGACCGTATTGCGGTCATAAGAAAAAGCTACAATGATTCATCAACCATAGTTTCGGCAGTAAAACAAGCTATGGAGCTTCCGCAAATTAAACAGTTGTTCAAGGTTGCACACGGTTTTTATCCAAAGGCTACAATGGCGCAAAATGGAAAGTTAAGGTACAATTTCAAAACAACCATTACCCCTGAAGTTAGTTTGACAGCACATGGAACTGATTCATCTCTTACTGGTATGCACTATGACAAAATTATTTGTGATGATATTATTACCTTAAAGGACAGAATTTCAAAAGCTGAACGGCAAAGAACAAAGGAAATAGTAAACGAAATAGCAACAAACATTATTGACCCGAACAAAGGCAGTTTGTGGATTGGAACACCTTGGCACAAAGATGACGCATGGAACGAAATAAATCGGTTTGCTGACATAGCAATGTATCCCATTAGCAAATATAATTTTTTGGGTGAGGAAGCTGTTGAGGCAAAAAGAAAAACGACAACACCATTTTTATTTTCAGCAAATTATGAGCTTGAGATTAAAAAGGATGAAACAAGTTTGTTCAGTGAGCCTAACATGGCGGAAGGGTGGGATTATACTAGGAAAAGTTTTGCTCATATAGATTGCGCTTATGACGGTGACCATTATTGCGCATTAACAATTCTTTCACCGCTTGACAACAGGGAGCCAGCACTAGCAACAAAGTTTCAAGCTGTTGGTTTTGCTTATCCTGGGAACTGTAAGGCATGGGCAAATGAAGTTGTTAGGTTGCTAAAGAAATACAAGGTGATTTATATTTACAACGAAACAAATCCGGACAAGGGTTATTTTGCCAACCAGTTGCAAAAGCTGGGGGCAAGGGTTAAGACGTATGCTGAAAGTGAAAACAAGCACATTAAGATTTCAACAAACCTATATGAATATTGGGACAAGATTTATTGGTCACCCGACACTGACCCTGAATATCTAAATCAAATAATTGACTATAGGGAAGGAAGTGAGCCTGACGATGCCCCCGACTCATGCGCTTCATTGCTTCGTGAAATATGCAAGCCAAACAAAGCGAGAACGAGAAGTCTTTATGAGTGGTAAAAATAACACTTTTATTTTTTTTATTTATGTAATAAAATAAACACAAGAGGAATAAATATGATTAAAATTCTGCTCATAGCGGTTCTTGTGTTAATTGCGGTTTGCTTGGTGTTGCTGGTTATTGTTAAACTACAGAAGGACAAAAATAAAACAATGCAAGCAACGGTTGATGATTATAAAAACACCTGTTTTGAACTAAATTGCAAAATTGAAAAATTGAGGAAGGAGATGGAAATTGAAAAGAAGCATAATGAAAAGCTGGCAAAAAAACTTTCTGAAATTTCTTGTATGCCTATTAGTGACGTTCTTCACCAGTTGCAAAACAACTGAAAGAACTAAAACTGTTTATTACATACCTGAAATAAATTCACCAGCGTTTCCGGAGCTTGGTGAATATGAAATACTTCCTGACGGAAGGGTAGCAACGGATGAACGGTTTTTCAGGGAACTATTAATATTCAGAACATTGTACCTTGAGGAAATTGAAAAGTACAATGAAAAGAAAATGGAATTGGAGGCAAAATAATGAAAAACAAATTAACCGTTGAAGACATTGAATCTAAAATAAAAGACAAGAAGTTTACCGTGCTTGAAGATGGTAAAACTACAATTTGCAACATTTATCTTGAAAATGGTTTTACGGTAAGAGGGGAAAGTTCTTGTGTAGACCCTGTTAATTTCAATAAACAAATTGGCGAGGAAATATCTTTTGAAAACGCTAAAGATAAAATATGGGTGTTGGAAGGGTATTTGCTTCAGGAAAAATTATACCAGTTGAAATTAAATGGGGGAACAAAATAATGGATGATTTGAGAATAAAAAACATGGTGAAAAATGACGGTTGGAAAAACCTGTTCACAGGTCTTGGCGGACAGGCTGACAAGAAGTCGCATACAAAGGCAAGACCGGACGGATTTTTGCTTGACGTTGAACTTGAAACGATTTATTCAGATGACGGCTTGGGTGCAAATATCATCGACTACCTTCCAGAAGACATGATGAAAAGGGGTTGGACATACAAGTTTGAAAAGCAAAAGGAAGGAATGGAAGAACTTTCAAAAGAATACGATGAATTTTTCAATTATATTGAAGCGTATGACAAATTGACAGAAGCTCTTAAATGGTCAAGATTGTATGGTGGCGGTGTTTTGTTGCTTGGTGCATACGATGGAAATGATTTGAGTGAACCGCTGAACATAAGGGCAATCAAAGATTTTGAAAATTTAAAAATGATTCCCAGAAATAATATTATGTACGGAAGCATTAAATGGCAGTTAGACCCATTGCTTCCCAGATATGGTTTGCCCGAATACTACCCATTAACATTTAGAGTTGGTCAGGACTTTATTGTTAAGACCGTACACCATTCAAGGGTAATTGAACTTCATGGAATTAAAATACCAACTTCACAAGCAAGCATAATTTCACCTGAATACCGTTATTGGGGCATATCAGAATTGCAAAGAGTTCAGGACAAGTTGAAGGATGTTGCTGGTGCTTTTGGTTCACTTTCACAAATGTTGCATGAGCTTTCAGTTGGGAAGTTTAAGTTCATGGATTTAGCTGAAATATTAAGTGCTCCCGATGGTGACAAGCTAATCCAAAAAAGGTTGCAAAGCATGGATTTAATGAAGTCAACCTTTCACAGCTTAATAATGGATGTAGGTGAAGACTACATAAGGGAGAACGCAACATTCACAGGCATTCCAGAAGTAATGTATCAATTCTTTATGCTTATTTGTTCAGCAAGTAGCTATCCAATGACAAGGTTGTTTGGCATTTCTCCGGCTGGATTAAATTCAACAGGTGATGGTGATACATACCGTTACTATGACAAGGTTGAATCGGAACAAAAAAGAAAATTGCTTCCAATTCTTGACAGACTTACCAGCATTTATTCAGAATGGAAAAACATTGAAAAACCCATAATTGAATTTAATCCGCTTGAACAAATGACGGAAAAGGAACAAGCTGAACTTGCTGAAAAAAAAGCATTAACGGAAAAAACAAAGGCGGATACGTATCAAATGTATATTGACATGGGCATTATGACACCTGAAATTGTTGAGGAGCTTGAGTTCGGCAACACGTTGAAGGAAATTAACAGCAAGCTAGGAAATTCAAATAAACTTCCACCAGTAGGAGAGGAGAAATAAATATGGATAAATGGTTGTCTTTTGTTTCTGTAATAGCAAGTTTTTCAACGTTGCTTGGATTCGTTGGAATATTCATAAAGCTGGGAAGGGAAAAGGGTGAATCAGATGCTGTCATAAGGGAAGTTAGAAAAGACGTTGACACAAATGCGAAGGACATCAACAGCCTTTGGCAGAAGGTAAACCAAATGCAAATTGAAAATACAAGGTTAATTTCAACCTTGAGTTCCGACTTGGGGTGGATAAAATCAAGTTTAGCTGACATTAAAAGTGAAATATCAAAAGGCAAGGAGAAATAAAAATGGAAGAAGCAAAAGAAAACAAAAAGGAACTGAAGGCTAAAAAAGTTTCTTTATTCGGAAAGATTATTGCTGGCATAATTCTTTTAGCGGGATTTGTTTTGAAGTGTCTTAACATTTTCAATTGTGAGGTTGATGAATTAATTAAAATAGCGTTTGCAATTCTTGCAATTTGCGCTCCAATTGACATTAACATTTCACTGGACAAGTTTTTGAAGGGAGGAAATGAAAATGACGCTTGAAGAGTTTGTTAAAAAGTACAACGGAAAAAAAGTTGACTTTGATGGTGTGTATGGTCCGCAATGCGTTGACTTGTTTAGGCAGTATGCAAAAGAAGGATTGAATATTCCTGTTCATACTGGTCTTTGCAAAACAACAGGCGGAGCGAAAGACCTGTTTCTTGATTATGAAAAAATGCCTAATGAAAAAAAATATTTCATACAGTCGCCTAAGAAAAATCCAATCGCTGGTGACGTTTTAATTTGGGATTCTTCAATTTCAAATATGTATGGTCATGTCGCTATTTGCTTGGGAACTTTGGGAAGCTCGTTTATTGTTTTTGAACAGGACGGATTCAAACAGGACGGAGCAAAAATAAACATAAGAAGCAATCAGAATTTTCTGGGGTATTTGCGCAAAAAATGAAAACTTGCAATACTTGTGAATGGTTTGTTGAAGAAACAGATGTTATTGGTGACTACCAGCATTCGGAAGCAAAAAGATGGGGTTTTGGTTTTTGTCTAGTCAAGGATTTGTTCACTCCAGCCGAAGCTAATGACAAATGCTGTCAAAATTATGTTGAGGAAAATTGCTGTGAAAATAAAAAACGAAACTGAAATTCAATTAATGCGCATACTTTTCAAAACAAGCGGAAGCAAGGCAACAAAAAACAAAACTTCCAAAAGAGCCTATCCCCATGGAATTGAAAGAAACTATGCTAGAAAACTAAGGTCTTTTTTTGAACCCTTAACAACGTATGTTGAAAAGTACATAAATGAAAACATGGAGCCATTGTTAAGGGGTGATTCAAATAATGTTAGGCTGGATGCTATTCCGGGCGACAGTTTTCGTGACATGATTTACAACCTCGAGGAATGGCTTGCGGTTTATATGCCTGATATTTCAGATGTTGGTGAAGATTCAGCTGGTAACGTGATATTAGCCTCCATTGCAAAGACAGCGGAAGAAGCAAAAAAATTCGGTGACAAGGAATTTCAAAAATCAATTGAAAAGGGTATACACGTTAATCCACCTGTTGCGAGTGTATGGTGGAATGATATGCTTAAAAGCTGGGCGGAAGATAATTACACTTTAATTACTTCAAACGCTAAAAAATATATAACACAAATAAACGTTCTTACTGAACAGGCTATTGTCAATGGTCTTTCACCCAAAACATTGAAAGAACAAATAAAAAAAGCAACCGAAAGTCTTTCCGACAAGCATTGCAAATTGTTAGCGCGTGACCAAATGGGGAAGTTAAATGGTCAGATATCGCAAGCGCAATCACAGGAATTGGGATTGGAACTATACGTATGGTCAACTTCAATGGACGACAGGGTTCGTGAAAGTCACCAGCTAATGGAAGGACTTTTGTGTAGGTATGATGACGCGACAGTTTGCAGTTATGACAATGGCAAAACATGGGTAGACCGTCCCAGCGGTGCGGTTCAATTGCATCCCGGACAGGACATTCAGTGCCGTTGCGTTGGTCTTGCGTTCTACCCAGAACTCGAAGCTGAAATGAAAAACATACCACTTGAATAATTTATTTGAAATTAAAAAAATAACACTTTACTTTTTTTAATTTATGTTTTATAAATTAAATATGGAATTAAATGAAGAACAGCTGACAAAAGTAAAAGAGGCTTGTAAGAACATTGATTATGGTTGCGTGACAATAAAATTAAACAAGACTTTGAAGTTTGTTGACATTGTTATTGAACAGCAAATAAGGCTTCAGAATGAGCCCACCATAATTAAAAATGTAGTTGAGAAAGACAAACGGTATTAAAAACAGTTTTTCTTTTTAACCCTTTACAAAACAAACAAGCTGACTGAAAAACAGAAGCAACGGAAACAACCGTTGCTTTTTTTTATTTTGGGATAAAAGCATGGTAAAAACAAACATTAGAAGATTTGACAATATCGACAATTCCCAGTGGATGACTGTTCCTTTTGAAAGAACAAATGAAGGTTTTCTTCGCGGTCGTGCCATTGTTACTTCAATTGGTGTATTTACATACAAAAGAGCTGACGGAACAATTCAGCGTGAACTAAGGCTTCCCGAAGAAGTGTTTGCAGAAGGTACACTTAATTCAATGAAATTAAAGCCTGTTACATTAAATCATCCAACTGAACTTGTAACTTCAGACAATGTAAAAGAATTACAGGTTGGAAGCCTTGGTGATAATCCTTCTTGGACTAAAGAATGGCACGATAGAAATCGGGAAGAAGTAACTGACGGAATCAACTGCGCCATTGATATGGTAATTACCCGGAAAGACGCTATTGACGCAATTCTAAATGGAAAACAGGCTCTTTCCATGGGTTACACCTGTGACTTGGAGATGGCTGAACCGAATGCTACTTGGTGCGGAATCGAATATGATTTTATACAGCGCAACATTAGATATAATCATTGCGCTATTGTTGACAGTGCAAGGGCTGGTGACAATGCAAAAATCGAACTCAGAGCGGACAGTGAAGATGCTGTCCTTGAGGATATTTTAGTCACAACAAAAAAGACCGATGGAGGTAAAACAATGTTGAAGAAAATCAACTTGGACGGCATCGACTATGAAGCTGAGGAAAGCGTCATCAAAGCATACAATGCTGAAAAGACACGTGCTGACAAAGCTGAAAAGGATGCTTGTGAAACAAAGAAGACAATGGACAAAAAGGTTGCTGACCTTGAGGACAAGGAAAAGGAGCTTGAAAAGCGCATTTCCGAACTCGAAGCCGAAAGGGATTCTGCAAAGGAAAAGGCAGACAGCCTTGAAAAAGACCTTGAAAAAGCAAAAACTGATTCAGCTGACCCAAAGCGTCTTGATGAAGCAGTAAAGGCAAAAATGGAACTTCTTCAGAATGCAAAAAAAGCAAATGTTGAAGTAAAGGAAGATATGTCCGACATGGACATTAAAAAAGCAATTATCACATCACAGTTCCCGAAAGCAAACTTTGACGGAAAGAATGATGTTTACATTCAGGCACGTTATGACAGCGCAATTGAAATGATGATTGAAAAGAACGATTCAACTACAAGACAATTCACTTCAGAACTACCGCCTGAAACCCACGCTGATGAAAATGACGCTCGTGAAAAAATGATTCAGCGCATGAAGAATCACGGAAAGGAGGAATAAGACATGAATCTTTACGGAAAACTTTCAGATGAAAAAGCCATGTGCGGTATGCTGTATGGCGTAAATCCAAAGACAATAGTTTCCATTCCAGCTGGTGAAAACATTAGCTTCGGAAAGGGCGTTTTCTTGAACGGTGACAAGACCGCTGTAATGGGTGGGAAGTATGCCAATCATGCAGTCGTTGACCTTTCAGCATATACAACAGCAAGCAAGGACATCGCACTTACAATCAACGGAACAACCGTCACAGCGACAACTTCCGGAACCATCGCAACTGATGTCGCTGGAATTGTTGAAGACATTGCTGACGATGTTGAAGGTGTAACCGCTGTCGCTGGAACAGGTGCAAACGCTGGTAAAATTAATCTTAGTTCAG
>AUXO015629736.1_pt1 | contig 13844 bp, 29 predicted proteins | sample 768731 | NCBI WGS metagenome assembly AUXO01 (sample SAMN02715735, study PRJNA202380) | gut metagenome | biome: sheep rumen | host: Ovis aries | place: New Zealand: Palmerston North | reverse complement strand
ACAGGTAGAACGCTTTGGAAAACTTATTGGTACTGCTCTCTCCCCTGTAATTTCACAGTTGGACATTGGACAGATCGAAAAGGTTATAGATCAATTTAAGTGAATGTGATTTTTTATATGGGGATTCCAGTTATATGATTGGATCCCCATTTTTTACGATTTTTATATAGAAATGGTGGTGAAAAATTATGAGTGTATATTCTGCATCTGAAAGTATCAATATTGATTTTAGCAAACTAGATGCTGCTGCTGATGATATGATTGATGCTGCAAATGTTGTTATAAATAAAATAAGACCAAAATATAATAAGAAAGCAAAATTTGCTCTTGAATTGTTGGGAGATCATGCTGTTACTCAATTTTATGATTCATATGGTCCTCATGTATATAATAGAAAAGAAGATTTATTTAATGCATATAAAGTAACCGCTAATAATTAGGAATGGTATATAGAAACTGGATAGGAGTTTATGCATGGTGGTCATCGCGCCAGTAATGAAACTATTTATAAAAATTCTTTTGAACTTGGTTGGCATGGCGGTGCATTTGATAGTAAGAAAGGTGATCATCCATCTCCTGGTACTCCATATTGGAGAGCGCCAGTTGGTCAATATACGTATTGGTTGAGTCCAGCTATTCAAGGGCCATCACCAAAAGAAATAATTAGTTCAGAATTAAACGAATATTTAGAACCAATTGAATAGCAATATGGTGATGAAGCTTGTGATTTTTTAGAAAAATATATTAAAAAGTTTGAAAGTGTTTTAGATATGTATTTATAATAGAAAAGAGGTGAAAAATAAATAATGGCTGATAAATTTAGTAGTTCAGGAAGTGGTAATGCTAGAGTTTCTGATTTAATTAATTAGGTTAAAGAACTTGCTAGTACTGTTAAAGGTTTGGAAGGTCAGAAGTCAAATTTTGAAATTAACGCTAAAGATAATGCTTCAAAGGTGATGTCTAACGTTGAACAAGAATACGAAGATTTGCAGAAGAAAACTAAAAAGCCGATACAAATATAGATAGAAGACAAAGATATTTTTAATTCAGATAGAATATCTGATAGAGTAGCTGAAATAAAAGCAAGGTTGGAAAATTCAATAAGTAGAATAAATAATAATGGATAGTTTAGTAAAAAACAAGCAGAAATATTTATAAGAGAATATCTTGAACTTGAGCATTACATGGATCGTGTACAGGGATAGGTTGAATCCAGATTTAGTGATATGTATAAAAATATTGTTGAACATATCAGAGCTGGAAATAATGGTGGTCTTATAAAATTATTAAGTATTGATGAATTTAAGGAATTAACGCAAGGTGTCGATGCTGGTTTTGCTAAAACAGCAAAATAGGAATTTAATAAGAATTGGAACGCAGCAAAACGCAATTTATCAAAAGAAGCAAATGCTGGAAACGCTGAAGAACAAGAAGCTTATCTTTCATCTTTGAAACAACAAATTGCTTCAGTATCATAGGAATCTAGGGAATTAAAAGATACAATGAGTCAATTATTTTATACTGAAATAAACAAAGATGGAACCATAGAGTACTTCGATGAAGAATTGCAAAAAATGGAAGATGTTAGAAAAAAGGCAAATGAGTTAAAATCTACTCTTTCTGCGTTTGAGGTTCCAAGAGGAAATACTCAATTAAAAAACATGATTTCTGAATAGATGCAAATATTAACAGGAGTTTAGTCAGATGTATCTGACAGAAAAGATACTATACAAAATGCAAGAAATGAGCGTTTACGTCAAATATAGGAATAGGAAGCCGAATTAGAACGAGCTGCACAAAGAAGAGCTGATGCTGTTAGATCATTAATAATGAGTGATGCTAATTATGAGGAATTTGGCAATCAAGGAATGTTGGATGCTGCAATGGCAGAAGCGCGAGAAGCTGATGATGATGCTAGTTCAATATAGGAAATATATCAAGGTGTTGCTAAAAAACTACTTGAAGCAAAACAGCAGAAAGAACTTGCAGCTCAACAATTAGAAGAGACTAAAAGGAAGAGACAAAAATTAGATACATTTTTTGATGAATTGGCTGGCGGTGATTATAAAAAGCTTAGATAGTATAAATCAGATTATGCAGATTATTATAATAAGTTGTTAAATCCAGATGAAGATGTTGATGATATGATTGCTGCTATTTCAGCAAAACTTGGTTTGCTTAGATCTGGTGGGACTGGTGGTGGAACTGGTACAGGAACTGGCACTGGATTTACAGACTCTTTTGAAGCCCAAATGGAAGAAGAAGGCGAAAAAACAAGAGAAGCTGGAAGACAAGCTAGAGAAGCATGGGAAGAAGCTGAAAAAGAATATGAGTCAATTGGGAGTATCAAGGAGCGAATAAGATAGGAATATCAAGAAAATCGTACTATTATATATGACGATTCAGATTATTATCATGCAAATCCAGATAGCGAAGATGATATAGATAATGAAAAAAATAGATTAAGTGAATTGACTAGAATTTTAAAAAATTTGCAAGATAAGCGTGAAGATTATCAAAGAGATTTGGAAAATGCTCAAGGAGAATATAGCTATTATTCATCTGAAAAAGATGATTATGGTGTTGAATCATATGCTTCTAATATTGAGGAATATTATAAAAATATATTGAAATATGATGATTTAATATCTTATATTCAAAAAGAATTGAATAGTGAATTGACTAATTTTAAACCCAGTGATACTTGGGGTACTGAAGAAATAAATTTTTTAATTGAGGCATTAAAACAACTTGTAATAGAAATACAAAAGGTATCTTCTGCTCTTGGGACTATTGATGATGAAAGTGGTATAGCACCTTTATTATCTTAGTTTAAAGAATTTGGTGATACGATTAATAATGTATTTAATACTGACAATATTGATAATTTTAAAAATTCTATAAAAAGTCTTTCAGATACTCTTGAAACAATATCACAATCTATTGGTATAATTGGAGATGGAAAATATAAGGCTGATAGAGAAAATACACTTTCTATTCGTGAAATGATGCGGAAAAATGGTGGGAAGTCTATTGTCCCATAGAATATGGTAATTGACGTTTCTGGTGGTGCATCTAATAAAGCACAAGAAAGAGAAAAAGAAGAATAGAATTTTTGGAGAAAAAGATCTGAAGATTATGAAAAAGCATATGATAAAGTATTTGATATATTTAAGTAGAAAGATCCATTAATTAATGATGCTGATCAATTCTTGGTTGGATTATTAACACATTCTCCAACTTTAAGAAATTAGACATATGGTCAAGATATTGTTGAATTTTTTAGCAGAGGTAATGTTATAAATAAATATATAAATCCAGAAGATAGAATTAAATCTATTATGGATTTTTTTAAAGCAATAAAACCAGCTATAAAAGAAAATATTGAGGGGGAAGTATGGACTTTATTGCGAGATGATTATGCCAAATCAGAATTTAGTTCTTTTGACGAATATAAAAAAGCTAATAATAAAAAAGTAAAAGAAGTTATGGAATAGAATCCATATTATGATGTATTAAAATATCTCGAAAGTCGTCTTTCACCATCCGATTCAATGTCTAATATCAGAAGAAAAGTTGCAGATATAAATAAGATTTCAAAGAAAGCAAAGCAGGAATAGCCTGAAGATAAAGGATTTATGGATTATATTAAAAATCTTGATAATATTCAAAATTATGGATCACAAATCAAAGACTTAATCAGCATGTTTGAAACACTTCAAAATACATTAAAAGATGGACTTGGATTAAAAGAACTTGATGATGGAACTACTACTTCTTTCTTAAATGAATTATTGCAAAAGATGAATGAAATAACTGAAGCTGCTCAAAAACTTTCTTCTTCATTAAAAGAAGCATTTGGTATAAAAGAAGATGGAACTGCAACGGATAAATTAAAGGAATTAGAAGAATCCGAATTTCCAATCGATATAAAACCAAAAAACACTTTAATTGATGCAATTCAAAAAATGTTAGATGATGCTGATTTTACAATAGATGTTAAAGCAAATATGAATGGAAAAGATTCACCAGCTGAATTAATATCATAGATGGTTGGCGCTGATGTATTGACTAAAGTTGCTGGTGGAAATTTAAGAGAAAGAGCTATGATGTTTAATTCTAAAACTGGCTATCATACAAATCCTTTTATGGTTGGAGATAAAGGAATGGTTTCATCATCAATGAATTAGGTTATTATGGCTTCTGCTACAGAAGCTGTAGATACATATATGCATACCCATCCTGCTCTCTTCCCTGGATTTTCAATAGCCCAAAATGTTGGTGGCAGTTTAGAGGGTGACTATAAAGCTATGTATTAGCTTTATAAAGATAAAGGAATTAACACATAGATTAATGCCGCTCAAAATGGTGTAGCAATATTTGATGCAGAAGGTTTCTTTAAAAAGTATGGGAATTTATTTGAAGATGGTCAAATCGATAATACTATGTAGTTATTATATGATTCATATGAAGAATCTGTAAAAGGTATTACTGAGTCTGCCAAAAAAATCTCTGATGTATTTCGAAATATTGATGGATTTAATGTACCATTAGATAAGATACTTGATTCTAATTTATTTACTGATACAAAAGGATCTGAGTTTAAAGATTTAATATCAAAAGTATGGAGAAATTCTTTTGGTGAATTTGATTCAAACATATTTACACAGGGATTGTTTCAGTATATAGATACTCTTCCATCTGATTATAATAAAACATTTAATTAGGCGATTAGAGACTATTTGTCTAAATCATTATCTGATTTTGGAATTGATCAGTCTGAAATAAAATCTTATATTGAAGATTCTGGATTTGTAAAGTCTATGAAAGATGCCCAATCTATATGGATGACAAATATTTTAGGATCTGATCAATTTGCTCCAAAAATATTACAATAGATAGCACCAGAAGTGTTTAGAAAAGCTCTTGGTATTGAAGATTTTAGTTCTTATATTAATTATCAAAGTATTGAACAATTTAAAAGAAATTCTAGCGTTTTTGGCGGTAGAACAGATCCGTATAATGGAATTGTTAATTCTGCTAGTTCTGCTGCAAATGCAAAAAATGATTTTACGAATGCGAATAAAGAAGCAGCAGAATCTGTTGATCCTACTGTTGACGCTTTAGGTAAAGAAAATGTTGAATTCCATAATATTGCTGATGCTGCAGAAAAAGCCGCAGAAGGTAAAAGTATGGTTGCTGAAGAAAATGAGAAAGTTTCAAGTTCAAGTAGTGAACAATCTGACGAAAAATTAAATAGTCTTTCAGAACAAGAACAAGAAATAGCTGATAAATCTAAATAGATTGCAACGGCTTTTGGTGAAAATCTTGGATTAGCAAAACAAACAGTAGATGCTTTAGCTGAAAGTATAAAAGACATGATTCAATCTTTAGCAAAAGGTAATATTGAGGATATTTCTTCTAATATATTAGATGTTATTTCAAAAGATAGTAAGCTAGTAAATAGTCTTGGTATTGATGATGTTAGTGAAGCAAAAGATATAAGAAAATATCTCAAAGGAAGAAAAATAAAAATTTTACCGGAATATAGAGAAGAAGCTGGTGATGATTGGGATAGATAGAGAAAAATGCTTGGCTTTAATATTATGCAAAATAACGGCGCTGATTTAGCAGAAGTAATTCGTGAAATGTAGAATATTGGGATAGGCACTTCAATTAATTTAGATCAATCAAATGTTTAGATATGGAATGATTTAGTTGGTATTTTAGACAGGGCTGATTAGGAAACATCTGAATTAGTTGGTAATTTATTAAAAGCTAACGATGTAGATATAAGCGGTGTTGTATCGCAAGTTGAATCTCTTGTAAAAGTATTAAATCCAAATTATGGTGGCTCTATTTCTTCTCTATTTGAAGATGAAAGTCCGATTTCATCTGGTGTCAATGATACTGATATTATTATTGAATCAGAAGAACGTGTTGGAAACGCTGCGGAAGAAGCTACTGATAAGGTATTGACATTATATAGAGCTTTTAATACTTAGCATGGCATATCTGGGAAAAATGGTATTTCTTGGTTTAGCGATGACATTGATGATATCGGGACATATCTTGATAATGCACGTACACAAAAAGATGCAGTTGCAAAATTATTATTACAAAATAAAGATGGAATGTTGTCAATTGATGCTGGAGGAAAATCTTGGGATAATATTTTATATGATGGTGCAGTAAGAACAACAGAATAGATAGCGGAAATGGCAAAATAGGCTGGTTATTTAGGCGTTGAATTTAAAAATATCCAAGATAATTATAATGGAATTGGGACTGGCAAAGGAAGTGTTTTTGCCATTTTTGATGAAAACATTTTAAAAAGTGCTAATGAAGATACAAAAGCGTTTAGAGAGAGTTTATCAGAATTGTCTAATGTATAGAAATACGTTCAAGACGCATTATATCAATTTAATGGAAAGCCCTTTGATGTATATGAGGAAGCAGCAATATCTTTCGATAGTATCGTTGAACGATATAAAGATGGCGTAATGGACATAAAGCAAGTATTTTCTGAAATAGATAATGAGAAAAATAGAATTCTATCAAAAGATAAACGAAGAGAAGATTTCACAAATACTGTTACAGATTTATGGGATTCGTTAAAATCTCAATCGGTTTATGCTGATGATATATATAAAGGTTTTGGGAAAAATAATATATGGAAAGCTACTCTTTAGGGATTTTTAGACGGAACAATCGAAGAACAAAAAGCATTACAAGATTTAGAAACTGAATTTAGAAGAGTTCTTAAACTACCCAATGAAACTCCAGTTTCAACTTCTGAAGAAGAGGCTGCTACTGCTGCTGCGGATGCACATAAAAAAGCTGCGGCTGCTGCCGAAGAACATGCTGCTGCTGCAAGAGAAGCAAATAATGAAGAGGCTAATACTCCACCATCTCCAATTAACGAAAGAAATGATTTTATAAAAAGGTCTAAGCAAATATTTGATGAATTTGGTATGTCATAGCATGATATACCAGGTGAATGGCAAGAATTTCTTAATAATATTGCAAATGATGGGATGAAAGCCGATGATGCATTAGAAGCACTCAGAGCAACATTGGATGCTATTGGTGATCAAGAACCTCCTGAATTTGGTGGTGGAAATACAAATAATAATAGAAATCCAAATAATGGTAGATTTATCAAATAGGATGTAAACGATTATGATGATGAGGACTATTCATATACTGAATGGTTAGGATATGCTTAGAGAAGACTTGTAAAAAGGAAAATAAAATATGATAAAGACGGTTCTCCAATGAAAGATGAATTTGGAAATCCTGTTTATGAAGAATCAAAGAGAACATTTACCAACTTTGAGCAGATAGAAAAGGAAATTATTAATGTAGATAAATTAATTCTAAAGTTGTAGGCTGATCTTGAAAAAGGTGAAAAACTTGGTAAGCCAACAGAAACAATAGAAAAATTATTAGGATATGCTGGTGATTATTCAAGAGAATTAACACAAGAACTAGATAAATATTATCAAGAAGCTGGCTACTTTCCAGGCGATGCACATATTTAGGATTTTATGAAACGTAGAAAACAATCTAGTCTTTAGGTTTCTGCTAATCTTCAAAAATCCGCAGATGAAGAAGCTTATAAAGAATAGCAAAAATTAAATAAAGCCATTGAGGATACAAATGCTTTAATAGAAAAATAGAAAGGAAATCTTGATAGTTTAAAAAGAAAATATGTTAGTGGAGCTGGTGTTGAATTTTCAGAAAAAGATAAAGATAGATTAATCAAATAGGAATAGGAAATATAGGAATTATTTGATCGTATTAGAGGAAGGGAAACTACTAAAACTGAAAAAGAAGAAATCGATAATGCACTTAAAAAGTATAGAGATATAGCACAAGAATCTGTAAAACATCAAAAAGCTGCTACTCAACTTGATGCTTATAGACCTGATGTTGCTAGAGATAAATTAGTAGCCGATATTGGAGAGATGTTGGATGGAATGTAGGGGTCTGGTGCTGACACATCAAAACAACAAGAAAAACTGCATAATCTTCTTAAACTACTACAAGATTAGTTTGATCTTGTAAGTGATCCGGCATCGTGGATAAAGCAACGTGTTTAGGATTACAAAAAGATAAGAGAAGAAAATCGTGGGATATAGAATCAATATAAACGAGATAAATCCGAAACAGATAGATATGCTGAATTAACAATGAAGAAAGCAAGAGAAACAAATCTTGATGTGGATGAGTAGGCGGAGTTAGATAAATTAACTCAAAAATATGAAACATTAAACGGTCTTAAAGAAGCTGGGTTTGAACTATCAAATAGTGAATTAGCTACTCTTGAACGTGTCGCATAGGCTGATAAAGCCGCTATGGAAGAACGAATCCGTCTTAGGGAAGAATTACAAAGAAGTGTTGAAGAATATGATTATGAACAAGAAAGAAAAGCTGCTCTTGAAAAAGATAAACAAGATAGAAAAAATATGAGCGAATAGGAGAAACAAAATCAAGATTCATTAAAGAATGCTGAAAAGGCTCTTACTGATTACGAGAATGCAGTCAAGGATCTTGTGAAAGCATAGACTGAATTTGATTTTGGTGATTAGGGTGATCCAAAGATAATAAAAAATCTTGAAGATGCAAGAAATGCTGTAGAGGAAACAAAAGCTGCCCTTAGAGGTTTAGCACAAGTATTTGATGAAGAATTTGTTGGTGATAATTCGACTTATAAAGATCGTTTAGCTAATGCATTAAGACTTGAAAGAAATCCAACACTATCAGAGGATTATAGGAGTGCATTATATAAGTAGGATAAGAAAGAAAAAAATAGAGCCGATAAAGAAAAAGTATCAAATGCTGCAAGTGATTATAAATAGGATTTGGATGTAATTAGGCAATATCATAAAGCACTTCAAGAATTAAATTATTTACAAGAACAATCCAAAATAGATCCATCGGTTAAAAATACAAATAGATTTAAAGAATTAACCGAACAGGTTGAAGAATTGAAAGTTAAAGCAAAAGAAGCTATGGATGCAATTAATTAGCTAGAAGAAAACGGTCTTTTGAGAGCTGGGCAACACGGTAATGCAAAAACTATTTTTGAAAATGCAGGGACGTTAAAAGCTACACAACAAGATAAACTAGTCGATCAAATGAATAAAAAATTAAAAGAAGATCTGAAATCTCAAATTAAAGCGAATCTTGATATTATTAAAGAAGCATAGGATTTATAGACAAGAAAGAATTTATCAGACGCTGCGCAATTGCGCGGTGGAAGTACTGGTGAAAATATTGCTGAATTAACAAAGAAATGTGAAGAAGCTGCTGAGGCCGCAAGAAAAGCAAAGCAAGACATTGATGATTTATTAAATGTCAGTGGTGATGTTTTAAGTCAATCAGAAATTGAGGCTTATACAAAACGTGCTGATGATGCATATGAAAGATCTAAAAATGGTTCATCAACTAGTGCAAGGACTTTATCCAGTGCAAGGAAAGCACAAAGATCTCAGGAAATTCGTGCAGACATAGAAGAATATGATAAAGCTATAGAACAATATTCAAATTTATATGAAAAAAAGTTACGTGGTACATTAACTACTGAAGAAAATAATGCGATGGTTTCTGCACTAGAAACTATTATTAGATTAGAAGAAAATTGGAATTAGGCAAAAGCAGAGGGTGTTAAGTTAACATAGAGATAGGCAGACTTAAGAGATCAATTATTAGCGGCCTCTGTAAGAAAAGATGATGATGGCAATTTTGATAAAAATTATACAAGATCATAGATAGAAACATCTGTATTATAGGATCGAGCAGCTAGTGAATACAATTCTTTAATGAAGAAATTGACAAAAATGTATGATCAATCTTCTTGGCGAGAAGGTGGATGGGATCAGCAAGTTGATAATTTGATAGCAGAATTAAAAACATATAATCCTAACGACATTTTTGATGAAACATCTTTAGATGATTTTTTAAAACAATTACGATTAATAAGAAGTGAAGCTCAAGAAGTATCAAAATCTATTAATTTCCGTCCGGCAAAAGAAACGTGGGCAACAAAAACAACGTCTGGATTATAGAAATGGATGGATCAAAATAAGATTGCCGCTAAAGAATATGAGGAAGATATAAAAAAAATATTTGCTGACATTAAAAAAGTTGTGACAGAGGGCGAAGCTGCTGAAATTGAAAATAGGATTAATAAAATACAAGGTGAAGCTGCTCAAAAAGGTCTTCTTGGTAAATCTCTTGGAGATCGTTTTAAGGATCAATTTAAGAATACAATGACTAGCCTTGCTACTTATTATCTTAGTTTTTAGGATTTTATAAGATATGGCAGAGAAGCTATTGGTATTATTACAGAACTTGACACTTAGCTTACTGAAATGAGAAAAGTATCAAACGAAAGTCTTCAAACTTTACAAGATTATCAAATTGAAACATTTGATATTGCAAGTAGAGTTGGTACTACTGCTGCTTAGATTCAAAGTAGTACGGCAGATTGGATGCGTTTAGGTGAGGATTTACAAGATGCAAAAAAGAGCGCAGAATATTCTACTCTTTTACTTAATGTATCTGAATTTAGTTCAATAGATTCTGCTACTGAATCTCTTGTTGCTATGAGCTAGGCTTATCAAGACATCGATAAACTTGATATAATTGATAAATTAAATAATATAGGTAATAATTTTAGTATATCAACCAGTGATCTTGCAAGTTCATTGCAATTATCTGCTGGCACTCTTAAAGTTGCTGGTAATTCATTAGATGAAGCTATTGCATTAACGGTTGCTGGTAACCAGGTATTACAAGATCCTCAAAAAGTAGGACAATCACTTAGAACTATTTCTTTAAGGCTTACTGGAACTTCTGTTGAAGATATGCAAGAAGCCGGAGAAGAAATTGACGGATTAATTACTACACAATCGAAGCTTAGAAAAACAATTATGGATATTACTAAAGTTTCTTCTAATGGATATAAAGGATTTGATATTCTTACCGAAAGTGGTAATTATAAATCAACATATGAAATGCTTAAGGGAATTGCAGAAGTATGGCATGAAATTGGTGAAGAAGATAGGAAAATGGGGACTAATAGGCAGTCCTTATTACTTGAAACAATTGCTGGTAAAACAAGAGCTGCTGCTGCTTCATCAATTCTTGATAACTTCGAAACTTTACAAGATGTTCTTGAAGCTTCATTAAATTCTGAGGGATCTGCTCAGGCAGAATTGGATAAATATCTTGATTCTATTCAAGGTAAAGCTGCACAATTCCAAAATGAATTACAAAAACTTGCATCGAGTGCAATAGATAGTTCATGGATAAAAGGTCTTATAGACTTAGGGACTCAATTACTTGGAGTAATAAACGATTTAGGTGGTGCGTTTGGTCATCTTAATACTTTAATTGGAACTGCTGCTGGTATCTTTTTACAGATAAACGGTAAAGGGATATTAAATTATGATCAATTGTTAGGCGGATGGGAATTTGGTGGAATAACAAAATTGCCTGGAATTATAAAACAGATATTTTCAGGTGATAGCACTGAAATTACTAAGGTTGTAAGTAATGAAATAACGGATTCTATGCGCAATGCATTTGACATGTTGGATCCAGATGAATTATTTACAAAACAAGTTGGAGAATCTGTTTTATCTGAATTTATTGGTGATATAGGAGATCCAAATTTTGAAAAATTTCTTGCATAGATGGATGAAGCAAAATTAAAAGGAATGTCTGCAAAAGAAGTATTCGATGAATTTGCAAAATCTACACATGATGTTACTGAATCTGTTTCGGTCGGAACAAAAGTATTTTCTGGATTAGTGCATGGAATTGCGTCTTTAGGCTCTTATTTATTAACAATTGCAGCGACTGTCGCTGTTGTGGCTGGAGCAATGAAAGTACTTGAAACCATTTATAATAATCTTCCGTCTGTTAAAAGGAAACGTGATATTGAAATTGGAAAAGCTGCCACAGAGAATATAAAACAAATTAATGAAGAATATAAGAATAGAGAAAAATCTACAGAAGAATTAGGTAAAAGATATAATGAACTTCGTTCTGGTGTTTCATATGAAAATGGTAAAGGTTATTCAAATGTTTCACTTTCCACAGAATAGTTTGAAGAGTTTTTAAGTATAAATAATGAAATTGTTGCTTTATATCCATAGTTAAGAGCTGGTACAGATGCTCAAGGAAATGCATATGTAAATCTTGGAGCTAATGCTGATAAGGCAACACAGTCTCTTAATGAATTATTAAATGCTCAACGCGATTTGGCGAATAAAGAGATTGGTGAGAAATTCCAAGATTAGTTAACTGGTGTCTTAGCAAACAATGAAGTAGAATTGGAAAAAATATCTGAAAACGAATGGCTTGCTGGGTCTGTACAAGCGAATATTGATGCTGCTCAAAATGGTATAGAATCTTTTATTGAAGAAATTGATGGTGGATATAAGGTAGTTATTGATCAAAGCAAAGATTATGGCGGTAAGATAAGTGATGCATTCGAAAAAGGGTTTTATAGTAATGGTATTGATATAAGTGATTAGTGGACAACTGGAAGTACATTGGATGAAGATGGAAACATTATAGCTCCTACTATTACATATTTCTTTGAAGCTGATACAAAAAGTCTAGATGCTGCTATTGCTGAAGCTAATAAATTAATAGGTGATACAAATGGCGGAGAATATGATTAGGCAAAAGCGGCGAGTGACAATATTATAATTTCACAAAGATAGATTGATGATAATTGGGAATCATTAAAACCATCATTAATGGCTAAATTTACAACAACAAAAACTTATAAAGAATTTTCTGAAACTATTTAGAATGGAATCGCATAGGCGATTTCCAATATTGATTTAGGAGAAGCATATGAAGCATTTGATAAATAGGATATATTTGATAAATTTGATGATTATTTAAAAAATAAATTAATGTATAGTTTATCAGGGGTCTATGATAGGGCTAAAACAAAAGAAGATAAAAAACAGGCAACATAGTTAATTGAAAGTCTTTTTACATTTGATCCATCAGATTTAACAGATAGTGAAATGACATCTAAACTTGATGAAATTTTAAATAAGTTGTTCCCAGGAGATGAAGAATTACAACACACATTCAAAGTTGCATTAAACTATGAAATTGAAGATGATAATGGAAATTATTCGGCAGTATATGAGGATATAAATAATAGAATATACGAGGCACTTGGTGGTTCAAAAGATAGTAAAATTGATAAGAAAAAGTTATCTGAATTAAAATAGGGACAAAAAGATAGTATTATTAATGCAATTGATAATGATGCTTTTGACTTTAAACTTGGTGGAGGATTTGATGATTTACTCAATTGGATTGATTAGTATTAGAATAAAATTAATAATATCAAACCAGATGGTACACTCTCCGACATCTTCAGTAATGAATCATATCAATCAAATGCCGAAGGTTACGAAAAATCACTCTCCTCTCTCACTTCCGCTCTTGAAACATTACGTTCTGAAGGTACTCTTACATCCGAAGCAATGCGTGATTTGCAAGAAGAATTCCCAAGTTTGACTGATTTTACTACAGATGGTCTTTCTAAAGCTGGGACAAAATATCTTAGTAATTGGATTAGCGAATTTAAATCTGGTTGGACTGATTTCTCAGATGAAGGCCGGAAACAACTCGATACTTATCTTGCTAATTTTACTGCTAGTTATATAGATATTGCAGTGTCTGAGCAAGATGCTTTAGCTGAAGTTAGAAAATCATTTATTACTGCACCAGCTGATGATAATATAGAGAGAATGGCACAATATGAAGAGTTTAATGATAAATTAAATGCTCTTAAAGAT
>AUXO011569357.1_pt1 | contig 13846 bp, 12 predicted proteins | sample 768731 | NCBI WGS metagenome assembly AUXO01 (sample SAMN02715735, study PRJNA202380) | gut metagenome | biome: sheep rumen | host: Ovis aries | place: New Zealand: Palmerston North | reverse complement strand
GATCCTGATAAGTGCAAAGGCTGCGGCCGCTGCATAGGTGCCTGTGCTTTTGATGCGATTGAAAACGATAACTGGGATGCTCCCCAGCTTTTAGGCTGCAGAATGGCTGAATATACGGCCGCTGTTGTATCCGGCAGACCTGCTTTCCATATCAGCCTTATCACTGACGTATCTCCTAACTGTGACTGCCATGGCGAGAATGATGCTCCGATCCTTCCTGACATCGGCATGCTCGCTTCATTTGACCCTGTTGCACTGGATCAGGCATGCGTCGATCTCTGTTCAAAGGCTGAGCCCATAAGAAACAGCCAGTTAGGCGATAATTTGGCTGATCCGCATTTCCATGACCATGGCGATCACTGGCACAACAGCAATCCTAATGTATCCTGGGCTGAGACACTGGAACACGCAGAGAAGATCGGACTTGGCACCCGCCAATACGAACTTGTAACCATGAAATAACAGCTTGGGAGGTGTCTGTATGAAAGTCGTTCTTGCCGGTGCGTATGGTAATCTCGGGGCTGATGTGTTCAGAAGCCTGATCAGTAAGGGCCACGAAGTAATTGCCCTTGATATGATGCAAAGGGACATCGGAGTCGATTCCGGATTTAGTTTTTTCAAGATCGATGTTACGGATCCGAAGTCTTTGGAAGGCGTATGTGACGGTGCAGATGCACTTATCACCACAGTAGGTCTTACAAAGGGTTCGGCCACGGTAAGTAATTATGACATCGATTATAAGGGCAACCTTAATCTGCTTAATGAAGCGAAGAAGGCCGGAATAAGGCATTTTGTCTATATTTCCGTAATTAAGGCAGACCAGGCGCCTGATGTTCCCATGGTCAATGCGAAGTATCTGTTTGAGGAAGAACTCAAAAAGAGCGGAATGACATATGTCATTCACCGTCCGACGGGTTATTTCTATGACATCGTAAAAGTCTTCAGACCAATGATCGAGAAAGGTAAAGTAACTTTGCTCGGGAAGGATCCTGTGTACGCGAATATCGTATCCACTGAGGATTTTGCAGACTTTATCACGGATCACATAACAGATGAGAATAAGATGTATTCCGTAGGCGGCAGGGAAAAGTATTCATATGAACAGATCGCTAAGATGTGCTTTGAAGCCGCCGGAAAGGAACCTGTCATCAAGAGAGTATCTCCTGTCATATTTGATATCCTGGCCCGGGTGAACAGATTAAAGAAAAACGGCAAGGAAGCTGTCATTAAGTTCTCGAAATGGACTCTTACTCATGACATGGTAGGTGATACCGTTGCAGGTGATATGAGTTTTGCGGAGTATATCAGGAAGAGTTTCTCAAATGATAAGTGATACCGCTTTAAGAGAGGATTAAGCGATGGTCTTTTATTTCTCCGGAACCGGAAACAGCAGGTTTGTTGCCCAAAGGATAGCAGATAAGATCGGTCAGGATGCCGTTGATATTACGGTGTACTCCAGAAACAACGAAAAGCCGGTATTTACCGGTACCGGAACATATCTTTTTGCCTGTCCGTCTTATATGTCTGCAACTGCAAGATCAATGACCGAATTCATCGAGTCGGCAACGTTCCCGAAAGGTATAAAGGCATATTTCGTTGTTACATGCGCATCATCAATGGGCATCTCACCCAGAGTGAGCAAGGAGCTGTGCGACAAGAAAGGCTTTGATTTCATGGGGGCTGCCCAGGTCGTCATGCCGCAGAATTACATTGCGCTGTTCAAGACGAAGGATATAGAGGAGAACGCCAGGATAATCAATAGGGCTCTGCCTGTTATTGATAAGATCGCCGAAACGGTTATCGAAGGCGGCAGACTGGAATCTAAAAAGATCGGTTCGTTTGAATATTCCGTTACCGGATGGGTCAGAGATATCTATTACAAAGATTTTATGAAGACCGGAAAGTTTAAGGCAACGGATAAATGCATATCCTGCGGACAGTGCACAAGGTTATGTCCGATGAATAACATAAATATGGTTGATGACAAGCCTTTCTGGGGAAATAACTGCACACACTGCATGGCGTGCATAAACAGATGCCCCGCAGATGCCATCGAATACGGCAAGGGCTCTATAGGCAAACCGCGCTATAAGGGACCTGAATCCGTTCTTTCTGTTTAGTATATTGTCAGTTGCTTAAAAGCCCCGCTAATATATAATACTTACGTCATTTTATGCGAGGCGGATCATGATCTATTTTGATAACAGTGCGACAACCTTTGTATCAGACTCTGTAAGAGCCAAGTTGCAAGAGCTTACCGAAGATGCAGTTTCTGCAAATCCCGGTGCTCTTCACAAGCTTGGAAACAGGGCTATAGAAGTATACGAAGGCATCAGGAGGGAGACTGCAGGACTTTTGGGCGCAAAGCCAGAAGAGATATTCTTCACGTCCTGTGCAACTGAGAGCGCCAATACAGCAATAAAAGGCTATATGAGTCGCAACAAGAGAGCCGGCAATGCCGTTATCTCTACAAGAACTGAACATAAGGCAACCCTTGAGTGCCTTGAATACTTGGCCAAGCTCGGTTATGAGATAAGATACCTTAAGGTCGGAATGGACGGAAAGCCCACGGCAGAGAGCCTTGAAGAAGAACTTGGCAAAGGTGATGTTGCTCTCGCATGCTTTACACTGGTTAACAACGAGACAGGTTCAGTCCTTCCTTTCGAGAATATCTCGAAAACCATCAGGGCGGTATCTCCGTCAACAGCTATATATCTTGACTGCGTTCAGGCACTGGGAAAGATGCCGATAGATCTTTCAAAGCTCGGTGCTGACATGTGTTCTTTCTCCGGCCATAAGATCCATTCGATCAAGGGCAACGGCGTCCTTTATGTTAAAAAGGGAGTAAGGATTGATCCTTTGATCCTTGGCGGCGGACAGCAGGACGGAATGCGTTCCGGCACACAGAGCCCTGTCCTTGCCGGTGCTTTCCTTGCTGCTTTGAAGGAAGTTACAACAGGTATCGATGAATCGCGCGACAAGGTAAAAGAGATCAACGATTATCTGCGTAAGGAACTGTCGGACAGGGGCGCCAGGATATTGTCTCCTGATGATGCACTTCCTTATGTGCTGAATGTTTCATTTGAAGGTTTTGAATCCGAGACGATGCTTCATTGTCTTGAGATCTACGATATTTATGTTTCAACGGTGTCTGCATGTTCTGCCAAGCAGAAGAAGGTCTCATATGTCCTTCTCGAGATGGGCGTGGACAGAAAGACTGCTGCAAATGCTGTAAGACTCAGCTTTTCCAGACATAACACGATGGAAGAAGCTCATGAGTTCATTAAGTGTGTTGATCAGATCTACGAACAATTTCTGGTAAGGTGAGGAGACAGGTATGGCAAATGTCCTTTTGGCAAGAATGGGTGAGATAACCCTTAAGGGTCTTAACAGAGGCTCTTTTGAGATACAGCTTAAGAGCAATCTTAAGTACAGACTTAAGAAATTCGGTGATCTGAAGATATACCAGAGCCAGAGCAGGATCTGGATCGAACCCAAGGAAGAGGATAATCCGAACTTTCAGAGCATGGCGGCTGCACAGGATATCATGAAGGCTGTATGCCAGGTCTTCGGTATCGTATCTGTAAGCCTTGCAAGAAAGTTTGAAGGTGACTTTGAATCTGTTAAGGAGAACGCATTTATCTGCGTTGAGGAGCTCCTTGAGAATAACCCTGACTTTAAGACGTTCAAGGTTGAGAGCAAGAGAGGAAACAAGACTTTCCCCATGACATCTCCCGAGATCTGTGAGGAACTCGGATACCAGATCCTTCAGAAGTTTCCGGAACTTACGGTTAAGGTCAAGAATCCGGACTTTATCCTGAATGTGGAGATCCGCGAATCGAACTACATATATTCCGGCAAGATGATGGCTCACAGAGGCCTTCCTGTAGGATCCTGCGCAAAGGGAATGCTCCTTTTGTCAGGCGGTATCGACAGCCCTGTTGCAGGCTTCATGATGGCTTCACGCGGTATGCCTCTTGATGCCGTATATTTCCATTCGTATCCTTATACGAGCGATCTTGCAAAGCAGAAGGTAATTGATCTTGCAAAGATCGTTTCAGGCTATTCCGGACGCATGACTCTTCATGTCGTAAACTTCACACAGATCCAGCTTGATCTTTATAAGCATTCTCCGCAGGACATGCTTACAGTAACAATGCGCCGTGTAATGCTCCAGATCGCTGAGCGCCTTGCGCTTAAAAACGACTGTAAGTGTCTCATCACAGGCGAGAGCTTAGGACAGGTAGCATCCCAGACGATGGAAGCTATCGCTGCTACTAACGAAGTCGTTAAGATGCCGATCTTAAGACCTCTCATCGGTCTTGATAAGCAGGCTACATGCGATATCTCCAGAGATATCGGAGCTTTTGAGACGTCTATTCTTCCTTATGAGGACTGCTGCACGGTATTTGTTGCAAAACACCCCAAGACACACCCGCATCCTGAGGATATAATCGAGGCTGAAAAGGATCTTGATATTGAGATGCTTGTCGAAGCAGGCGTTGCAGGCACAGAAGATATCGTAATTAATCCTTTCGATTGATCCTTTTAGGGGAACAGGAGCAGGAATTGAGAATAGGAAAACTTACAGACGAGCAGCTTGAATCACTGGTTATTTCCAGGCTTCCTAAGCTGTCCAGCAAGACACTTTCGGGCGCCGGTATCGGTGCTGACTGTGCATGGCTTAAGACAGGGGAGAACCTTCTGGTTACATCCTCGGATCCTATCACTGCCGGCGGAAGCGAATCAGGAACTCTTGCAATCCATGTATCCTGCAATGACATAGCTGCCTGCGGTGTACAGCCGACGGGTATTCTTATCGTAATAATCGCACCGCCTTCAGCAACGGAAGAGGATATTGTTTCCATAGTTGACCAGGCGAGCAGGGAAGCAGGCAAGCTCGGCGTAGATATCGTAGGCGGTCACACCGAAGTATCAGACTGTGTTAACCGCTTTGTCGTTATTTCCACTGCATTTGGTGTCGTCGAAAAGGGCACGCCCGTTCCTTTGGGACATGCAAAGCCCGGTGACAAACTGATAATTACCAAGACAGCTGCCATTGAGGGAAGCTTTATAGCGGCTAACGAGCACAGCGATAAACTTGAAGGGAAGATCCCTTCTGAATATATTGAAGAAGCAAAGACATACGGCGAGCTTATCTCTGTCGTTAAGGAGGGAACAATTCTCGGTCCTCTTGCTTCTTCTGACAGTTCCACGACATTTAACGGGTTCCCGAGATCCTGTGTAAATCTCATGCATGATGTTACGGAGGGCGGTGTTGAAGGCGCAGCCTTCGAAATGGCTGACTTCTCAAAGACAGGTGTTATTCTGGATCAGCGTCTGGTCCCGTTTACTGACTGCTCCAGGGCTATATGCGAAGCTCTAGGCCTTGATCCTTTCAGACTTATTTCTTCAGGTGCTCTTATGATCGCTTCATCAGAACCTGACAAGGTTATAGGTGCATTGGCAAAAGAGGGCATTAAGGCAACTGTCATCGGCGAATTCACAGATGCTTCTGAAGGTGCAAAGACGATAGGACTTGACGGTGTAACAAGACCCATGCCCGCTCCTTCGGCTGACGAGATCTACAAGATCTGAGATGCCCTTTAAGGCGTCTTGTCACTCAGAAGTGATTTTTACCTAAAAACGCTGTCCAATATAGTCAAAATCTATGCACGAAATATACTTCTTTATATCCTTTTTCGGCTTGATTGAAACAGACCCTTATAATAAAATAAAGCGCGTGAATTAATATCCAGGAGGATTTTTATATATGTACGACCACATTAAGGCTGAGGATTCTGAAGTCTATTCTGCAATAATGCAGGAGATCGAACGTCAGAGAAACAAGATCGAGCTCATCGCATCCGAGAACATGGTTTCTGAGGCAGTACTCGAAGCTGCAGGTTCACCTTTGACAAACAAGTATGCAGAGGGTTACCCGGGAAAGCGTTATTACGGCGGATGTGAGTATGTGGACATTGTTGAGCAGCTCGCTATCGACAGAGCTAAGCAGCTTTTCGGTGCAGAGCACGTTAACGTACAGCCCCACTCCGGTGCACAGGCAAACACAGCAGTTTACTTTGCTATCCTCGAACCCGGTGATACTATCCTCGGCTTGGACCTTTCACACGGTGGTCACTTAACACATGGTATGAAGATCAACGTTTCCGGCAGAACTTATCACTCTGAGTTCTACCAGGTAGACGAGAAGACACAGATGCTCGATTATGATGCAATCAGAGCTAAGGCCCTCGAGTGCAAGCCTAAGGTAATCGTAGCAGGTGCTTCTGCATATCCCAGGATCATTGACTTTAAGAAGTTCAGAGAGATCGCAGACGAAGTCGGAGCTTACCTCTTCGTAGATATGGCTCACATTGCAGGCCTCGTTGCTGCAGGACTTCACCCGAATCCGGTTCCGTATGCAGATTTCGTTACAACAACAACTCACAAGACATTAAGAGGACCCCGTGGCGGTATCATCATGTGCAAAGAGGAATATGCCAAGAAGATCAATTCCGCAGTATTCCCCGGCCAGCAGGGCGGTCCTCTCATGCACATCATCGCTGCTAAGGCTGTTGCTTTCAAGGAAGCTCTTTCACCTGAATTTAGAAGCTATGCTGAGCAGATCGTTAAGAATGCAAAGGCTATGAGCGAGGCTCTCCTTGCAAGAGGCGTTAACCTCGTTTCCGGCGGTACAGACAATCACTTGATGCTCATCGACCTTAGAGGCACAGGCGTTACAGGTGCTATGCTCCAGGAGCGTCTTGATGATGTAAACATCACAGCTAACAAGAATACTATTCCTTTCGATCCCGAGAAGCCGACAGTTACATCCGGCGTACGTATCGGTACACCTGCTGCTACAACAAGAGGATTCAAGGAAGAGGACTTCATCGAAGTTGCAAACATCATTGCTGACTGCATCTTCGATTACGATAACAAGAAGGAAGAATCTATCAAGCGAGTTAAGGCTCTCACAGATAAGTATCCCGTATATCCGGATCTCGTTTGATTCCAGGCTTAACAGCTTGTTGCACCTGACTTATGGATAATAATAAACCGCTAGCATACAGAATGTCTCCGCAGACGTTGGATGACTATGCGGGTCAGGAGCATATCATAGGCAAGGGCAAAATGCTCAGACGAATGATCGAGGCAGACAGACTGTCTTCGATCATTTTGTTTGGTCCCCCCGGAGTCGGAAAGACGGCTCTGGCAAGGGTCATCGCCAATACGACGAGCTCAAGGTTCGAACAGTTAAATGCAGTAACTGCAGGCGTTTCAGATATTAAAAAGATCGTATCTGACGCTTCCAATCCGCTTCTTTCGGAAGGCCGCAAAACGGTTCTTTTCATAGATGAGATCCACAGGTTCAATAAGCTTCAGCAGGATGCGCTTTTGCCGTTTGTTGAGGACGGTACGGTTATCCTGATAGGAGCTACGACAGAGAACCCGTTCTTCGAAGTAAACAAGGCTCTTGTGTCGAGATCTACCGTTTGCCAGTTAAAGCCTCTTGAAGCAAAGGACATCGTTAAGATCCTTAAGAATGCCATATCTGATAAGGACAGGGGCTTTGGCTCGATGGATGTTAAGATCTCTGACGAGACTCTCATCAAGATAGCAGAGACCTCCAACGGTGATGCCAGAACGGCTTTAAACAGCATAGAACTTGCAGTTATCACCACTCCGCCTTCATCTGACGGTTCCATTGTCATAACCGATGAGGTAATGAAGGAGTGCATACAGACCAAGACCGTCTTATTTGATAAGGACGGCGAATATCATTACGACAATATCAGTGCCATGATCAAGTCCATGAGAGGCTCTGATCCGGATGCTGCCGTGCTTTATCTGGCAAGGGCTCTGGCTGCAGGGGAGGACATTGAATTCCTTGCAAGAAGAATAATGATCTGTGCATCTGAAGATGTCGGAATGGCTAATCCCAATGCGCTTCTGGTGGCGGTAGCTGCTTATGAATGCGCAAGGGCAGTGGGAATGCCTGAAGCAAGGATCCCCCTTGCTGAAGCCGCTATCACGGTTGCTGCATCGCCCAAGTCCAATGCTTCTTATCTTGCAATAGATGAGGCCTTAAATGATGTCCGCAATTCCGATACAGGTGTTGTCCCTATGCACCTTCGAAATGCGCCCGCAAAGGGTATGAAAGACTTGGGTTACAGCGTCGGATACAAGTATCCTCATGATTTCCCCGGTCACATCACAGAACAGCAGTATATGACTGATAAGACCGTCGGCAGGCAGTATTACAAGCCTACGGATATCGGTTATGAGCGCAAGGTTAATGAGTATCTCGACTATGTAAAGAAAATGATCGAACAGGAGAGAGGCAATGCGTAAAGTAATTGCAGTCCTTATTTCTATTTGCCTTATCGTTTTGGGTTTCGCAGGCTGTTCCTCAAAGCAGGCTCCGTTTACGGCGGAAGATTTTGTAACGCTGGAACAGCTTAATACTGAAGGCAAATATGTTGCCAGGGGCTTTTTCGAATCGATCTATACATACGACGAGAACATGTTTATTCATTGTTTTCCTGACGGCTATGTGGAAGAGCTGGGCAAAGCTGCAGGCGGCGATATTTTCGAGCAGTACAAGAATACGATGAACCTCGGCGGAACCTTTATGGGCTCTGCATCTGCAGGTTACAAGGAATGCACTGTCGAGAACGGCTTTGATGTTGCTGCAATGAGAGCCAGGATCTGTTTTGCAACAGGATTCCAGTACAGCGATGTAGGACAGATCCAGATCCAGAAGATAAGTGTTCAGTTCATGAATGAAAAGGATGCAAGGCTCAACGACTTTTATTTTATCGTTTACGAAAAGGGCGGCAGCTGGTATATGTTCGAGCTGTTTACGGAAAACGCGGGGTTCTGATATGAGATTTTGCATACAGGTAGTAAAGCAGGCATCTGTTGATATTGAAGGCAGGACGGTATCTTCCATAGGTCCCGGAATGCTTGTTTTGCTTGGCGTCGGAAAAGAAGACGATGAAGCCGTTGCTGATAAGATGATTGCAAAGCTCCTTAAGATGCGTATTTTCTCAGATCCCGACGGAAAGACGAATCTAAGTCTTGGTGACATAGAGGGCGAGTTGCTCCTTGTATCCCAGTTCACTTTATATGCCGACTTAAGGCATGGCAACAGACCTTCATTTACTAACAGTATGGGTCCTGCAAGAGCTGAAGAACTCTATAACTATGTTGCTGATAAGATCAGGCCACAGGTCAAAAAGCTCGGGCTTGGAGAATTCGGCGCTGATATGCAGGTCAGCCTTATAAACGACGGCCCTTTTACGGTTATCCTCGATTCTGCGGACATTTAAGCCCCTAAATGTCGTTTTAAAGCCAAATTATCACCATTTTGAAATAATTTATATATATATTATTTGTTAAAATGGCAGGTAGTGATAAAATATCATGACTAAAAATATCATTTTTTAGGAGATTTTTAATGGCTAATTCTAAGAACGGCAACTACGGCGGCGGTGATTCAAGAGAAGTCTTGAGTTGTTCTTTCTGCGGAAAATCCGAATATGAAGTACCGAGACTGTTCTCCGGTTTTAATTGTTATATCTGCATTGACTGTATCAGAACAGCTTACGGGATAGTAGCTGAAGAGGAGAAGGTCAGCAAGAAGCGCAAGATGCGCAGCATCAAGCCCAAGAAGCTTGTTACTCCCCATGAGATCAAGGAGAAGCTCGACTGGTATGTAATCGGCCAGGACGAGGCTAAGATCGCTCTTTCTGTTGCAGTTTATAACCATTACAAGAGAGTTTATTCAGACCTTCCGGCTGATGATACTGAGATCTCCAAGAGCAATATCCTTCTTTTAGGCCCTACAGGCTCTGGTAAGACACTTCTTGCACAGACCCTTGCAAGGATCATTTATATATATATTATTTGTTAAAATGGCAGGTAGTGATAAAATATCATGACTAAAAATATCATTTTTTAGGAGATTTTTAATGGCTAATTCTAAGAACGGCAACTACGGCGGCGGTGATTCAAGAGAAGTCTTGAGTTGTTCTTTCTGCGGAAAATCCGAATATGAAGTACCGAGACTGTTCTCCGGTTTTAATTGTTATATCTGCATTGACTGTATCAGAACAGCTTACGGGATAGTAGCTGAAGAGGAGAAGGTCAGCAAGAAGCGCAAGATGCGCAGCATCAAGCCCAAGAAGCTTGTTACTCCCCATGAGATCAAGGAGAAGCTTGACTGGTATGTAATCGGCCAGGACGAGGCTAAGATCGCTCTTTCTGTTGCAGTTTATAACCATTACAAGAGAGTTTATTCAGACCTTCCGGCTGATGATACTGAGATCTCCAAGAGCAATATCCTTCTTTTAGGCCCTACAGGCTCTGGTAAGACACTTCTTGCACAGACCCTTGCAAGGATTCTTAATGTACCTTTCGCTGTTGCAGATGCTACAAGCCTTACACAGGCAGGATACGTCGGTGAAGACGTTGAGAATATCCTCCTGAAGCTCATTATTGCAGCTGATTATGACATCGAGCGTGCCCAGACAGGCATCGTATATATCGACGAGATCGATAAGATCACTAAGAAGTCCGAGAATGTCTCTATCACACGTGACGTAAGCGGTGAAGGCGTCCAGCAGGCACTCCTTAAGATCCTTGAGAGCACTGTAGCTAATGTTCCACCGAAGGGCGGAAGAAAGCATCCTAACGAAGAGTGCATCAAGATCGATACGACCAATATCCTCTTCATTGTAGGCGGTGCATTTGACGGCCTCGATGAGATCATTGCGCAGAGAGTAGAGCAGAAGCAGTACGGTTTCGGTGCCGAAGTACAGTCCAAGAAGGACCGTAACAGCGGCTTCTATTTCCACGATGTTAAGCCGGACGATCTTATGAAGTTTGGTCTTATTCCTGAGTTTATCGGACGTCTTCCTGTTACAGTTGCTCTGGATAAGCTTGATACTGATGCTCTCGTTAAAGTCCTTACAGAACCTAAGAATGCGATCATCAAGCAGTATCAGAAGATGCTCAAGATGGATGACGTTGATCTTATTTTCGAGGAAGACGCGATCAGAGCTATCGCAGAGAAGGCTATCGAGCAGAATACAGGTGCCAGAGGCTTAAGGTCCATTATTGAAGCTTCAATGAGAGATGTTATGTATAACATTCCTTCCGAGAAGGATGTTAAGGAATGCATCATTAAGAAAGAGACGATCGTTGAAGGCAAGCAGCCTGTGCTTATCTATAAGAACGGCACTCAGGAGCGCGGCTTCAGTGATTCCAATGCTTCCGGCACAGCATTAGGCGTCAGCTGATAAAGTAAGCAATAACTAAAAAGACTAATACAAGGAGGAATTAATCTATGGCAGAATCTTATAATCTTTGTCTTGATATCGGTGGTACCAAGGTGCTTGGCGTTGTGTTCAACTCCAAGAAAGAGATCGTGTACAGACTCAAGAAGAAGACCAAGGCCGGCGGAGATTCCTCCGAGAACGTTGAAGAAGTTATCATCAACGTTGTAAGAGAGCTTATCAATACTTCGGGGATCAAGAAGAGCGACATCCATGCAATTGCTGCAGGTGCTCCCGGTGTTATCAACCAGGAGACAGGTGTAGTGCTTTTCTCACCCAATCTTCCCTGGAGGAATTACAACATCAGAAAGCCCATCGAGAAGGAATTCGGTTGTCCTTTTTACATCGGCAATGACGTTAATGTCGGTGTTCTGGGTGAATATAAATACGGCGCTGCAAAAGGCTACAAGAATGTTGTTGGTCTTTTCGTAGGCACAGGTATGGGCGGTGGCCTGATCCTGAACGGCGAACTTTTCACAGGCAACGAGTTCAAGGCAGCTGAATATGGCCACATGATCCTTGATCCCGAGGGACCTTTGTGCAACTGCGGACAGAGAGGATGCCTTGAAGCTTTCTCCAGTAAGCAGGGCATGTCTTCGTATATCAGACAGCAGGTCGCAAGAGGCAGAAAGTCTTCTATGGCTGAAGCAGTTGTGGACGGCGTCTTTAAGTCCAAGGCACTTAAGAATGCACTTGCAGAGGGTGATACAGTCGCAAGAGAAGCTGTCAACCGCGCATGCCACTATCTGGCAATAGCATCAGGCAATCTCGTAAATACATTCAGCCCTGATGTCGTGGTATACGGCGGCGGTGTTATCGAGGCAGTCGGCGATATCTTCATCGAGAAGATCCTGGCTGAAGTTGACAGATACTGCATGCCGTCTATTAGAACTACAGTAGATTTTAAGAAAGCTGCATTGGGAGATGATTCCATCCTCTACGGTGCGCTCTCAATGATAAAGAAGTAAGAGAGGGTTTTAAAAAGAAGTTATGGCAAGAATTGATTCAATCAGTAAAGCGTTTGATCCGAATGAAGCTGAGACAAGGCTTTATACAAAGTGGATGACAAGCAACTATTTCCAGCCGAAGGCAGGCAAGACAGGGAAGAAGTTCTCTATCGTGATGCCTCCGCCGAATATCACAGGCCAGCTCCACATGGGTCACGCATTGGATAACACACTGCAGGATACCCTCACAAGATATAAGAGAATGGCAGGCTATGAGACACTCTGGCTTCCCGGTACTGACCATGCTTCTATCGCTACAGAGGCTAAGATCGTTGAGGCTATGCGTAAGGAAGGCATCACTAAGGATGACTTAGGACGCGAGAAGTTCCTTGAGAGAGCATGGGCATGGAAAGAGCAGTATGGCGGCAGGATCGTTGAACAGTTAAAGAAGATCGGTTCTTCCTGTGACTGGTCAAAAGAGCGTTTCACAATGGATGAAGGATGCTCAGATGCAGTTAAGGAAGTATTCGTTAAGTATTATAATCAGGGCCTTATCTACAGAGGCGAGAGGATCATCAACTGGTGCCCTCACTGCCTTACTTCTATCTCCAATGCAGAGGTAGATTATGCAGATCAGGCTGGTCACTTCTGGCACTTAAGATATCCTTTCGAGGACGGTACTGGATATATTGACCTTGCAACAACAAGACCTGAGACGCTTTTAGGTGATACTGCAGTTGCTGTTAACCCTAAAGACGAGCGTTACAAGGACGTTATCGGCAAGATGCTCATTCTGCCTCTTGTTGGCCGTAAGATCCCTGTTATCGCTGACGATTATGTTGATATCGAATTCGGTACAGGTGCAGTTAAGATCACACCTGCACATGACCCTAACGACTTTGAAGTTGGTCAGCGTCATGGTCTTGAGGTAATAACAGTCCTTACTGAAGATGCCAAGATCACAGAGGATTATCCGAAGTATGCCGGCATGGACAGATACGAAGCAAGAGAAGCTATCGTAAAGGATCTTGAAGAGGGCGGATTCCTTACAGAGATCGAGGATTATTCCCACAACGTAGGTACATGCTACAGATGCGGCACAACTATTGAGCCTCGTGTATCTCTCCAGTGGTTCGTTAAGATGGAAGAACTCGCAAAGCCTGCTATCGAGGCAGTAAGGAACGGTTCCATCAGATTCGTACCTGAGAGATTCTCCAAGAATTACTTTAACTGGATGGAGGACATCAGAGACTGGTGTATCTCACGTCAGCTCTGGTGGGGTCACAGGATCCCTGCTTTCTATTGTGATGACTGCGGTGAGTTAGTCGTTACAAAGGAAGCAACATGCACATGCCCTAAGTGCGGCAAGGAGATGCGTCAGGATCCTGATACTCTCGATACATGGTTCTCATCAGCTCTCTGGCCTTTCTCAACATTAGGATGGCCTGAGAAGACTGAGGATCTTGCAAAATTCTATCCTACAGATACGCTCGTAACAGGTTACGACATCATCACATTCTGGGTTTCCAGAATGATCGTTGCAGGTCTTGCACA
>AUXO012686765.1_pt1 | contig 13847 bp, 20 predicted proteins | sample 768731 | NCBI WGS metagenome assembly AUXO01 (sample SAMN02715735, study PRJNA202380) | gut metagenome | biome: sheep rumen | host: Ovis aries | place: New Zealand: Palmerston North | reverse complement strand
GTCTATATAAAAGGGGTTCCAGAAGCGACGCGGGGGGACTTCAAAAGGATCTGCAGCCGTCTTCTGATCAGATTTCCCTTGCAGTCGCTCTCTCCCTGTTCGATTCTGTTCGCTTCACAAAACGGGCATTGTGTTAACTAAGCCACATTGTAATAAATGCTTGTAGAATCAACGCTTGATACAATGTATTTTATGTTTAAGTTAACTACTCTTTTTTATGTGAACATGTACCACATCCGGACATCATTTGTAGCTGAATTTCCTCATTGCCTCGTTGATCGTTGTCTGCTCTATCCCGATGTAACGAAGCGTCTTCTTCTCATCTGAGTGATTGAAGATCCTCATTAGAAGAACAATGTCCTTTGTCTGCAGATAGAAGTGATAGCCGAAAGTCTTCCTCATTGTGTGAGTCCCTAAGTTGTCCAGGCCGAAAGCTTCACCTGCTTCATGTATCACCCTGTAAGCATATTCACGGCTTACCGCTTTGTTCACGGCTCTCGCGCTGGGAACCACATATTCATAATCCTTGTGCTTCTCGCAATATGCAGTAAGCGGCTTCTTCAGTTCCGCATTCACAGGAAAGATCTTCTCTTTGCCGGTCTTCTTCTCCCTGATCTTGATTTCGTCTTTCCCTCTCACATCCCGGATCTTCAGCTTCAGAATGTCAGAGATCCTCAAGCCGCTATAGATCCCGATCAGGAACATGATGAAATACTTCTCATCACGCTCTTTCAGGTAATCAGCAATGTCCTGGACTGTTGTTTTATCCCTTATCGGTTCCACAAAATTCATGCTTTCCACCAGACCCCTTTATTTTGCCCTGTGTCGCGTTCTGATACCTTTCTGGAACATTTCCTCAACCGCTTCGAAAAAACGCCGTACAAGTCAATCTGAGAGGTCGTTTTTTATGCCTTCAAGCAATTTCAGGTTCTTTCTGAACTCTTTGATGTCCGCGCTCTCTTTCACGCCGGTCATGTTGCCCTTTTCATCGAATACCGGAAGACTCTTCTTTAACTTGTGCTCTTTGTTGTGGCAATCCTGGCAAAGACATTCAAGATTGTCCATGTTCAGAGTCACGGAAGGGTCATTTATGTTCCAGGGCGTGATATATCTTTTGTGGTGACATATTGAAGCGGGTCCGCCGCACCTTTCACAGATGTAATTCTTCTTTGTCATGTAAAGGGTGCTTATCTTTCTCCATGCGGCCGATTTATAGAAGCCCCTTGCGTATTCCTTCATGCTTTAAGTCCTGCAGCCTTTATCTTCAGGCACTTCAGAAGGCTGTCTATCGTCCTTTGCAGTTTCACATCATCTGCATGGTCGGAATAGTACCAGAGCGTCAGGATGAAGCCGCTTACCGTTTCACAGAGCGGTTCCTCGTCCTGTTTCTCGATCGGGAACCCTGTAGACACTTCTATATATCCCGGAATCGCTTCAACCAGGCTTTGTATAAGTTCGTCATTGTTGCCTTCATCAACATGCAGCACATTACAGGCTTTTGATAAATTCATGGTCTTGTCCTTTCCTGATTTTTGAAAAAAAGCGGACTGCGAAAAGCGCCTGGCTTTCGCAATCCGCCCGTTTTTAAAGGTCTTTATGCTGCAATCTGTCAAAAGCAAGATTCTGCCAGCGAATACGCATTGCTATTTTCGTCTGGCAAGTATCGCCGGGAGCCGCTCGAAACTCGCCAAGGGCAAGATTCGCCCTGAGACCACACTTTGCAGAACGCAAGATTCTGCCAGTGACCACTTTTTGCAAAAGTGGTGCTCTCCCGTCTTCTTGTTGGGGATCTTACTCCCCAAACCCTCGCTTGCTGATTCTCAGCATTTTTCTATTCTGGCTTTCGCAGCGCTTCGCGGTTTTATGCAGAAGCCTTGCAGAGCTTCACGAAGGCTTCCTTCACGATCGGCTTGCAGTCTGCGATTGCAAGCGCCCGGTAATCAATGAGTCCCTTCCGGAAGCTGCTCTCAGTGCTTACTTCAATCGCGATCCCTTCCGGCATGTTGTAGCCCATGTACTGAGAGAAGTTTCCGAAGTAAGCAACGTCATCCGCGATATTGTCATCAACAACGACTTCGTGACCAAGGATCTTACCGATAGATTCCGCTTTCGGATCCGCGATGAAAACAGGACGCTTGTTTTCATCCACCATTCCATAGAAGACGTTGTAAAGGGTCGCGTTGTTCATCGCCCACTTTGCACCGGCAGAATATCCGCGCTTCAGGATAGCCACGGTTGCAACCACGTCCTTGTACTTCACATCATTTGCAGCCGGAACCTCGACCATGTTCTTTCCGTTACCGGAAGCTGTCCAGGTGATCCCGGATTCAATTCCGGTTCCCTGTCCGGATCCGGATCCGTTTACAAGTGCTTCCGCGATCGTCTGCATGACGCAAGCGGTCAGCTCCTCAACCAGGTAGCTTTCGAAAGCGTCAATGCTCATGCGCCTGGCCTTCGCACTGATCGAAAAGATCTTGATGATCTCGTAGCCGTCAAAGTTGATTGCTGTAGGTGTCACCTTCTCGCCGTCAACTTCCGCGCCCTCAACATGCCATGCTGCAGCGTTGCCGGGTGTCGCGATCGGGATACTGATCTTTGTAGGAAGTGCAAAGCTTCTGCATTCCGCAAAAAGCCCGCCCTGTTTCCTGGCCTTCACGATGATTTCATTCAGGGTCTGTGTGGGGATCACCGCGATTGCATCGCTCGCACTTGTGAAAGCGTCCTGGCGCTTCTCAGCAAGCTTCATTCCGGTATCGAAGGCCGTCTTCTCGATCTCAGTCAGGTTCTGGTTCAGAAGCTTCTTGAAGAAAGCGCTTCTGTATTCCTTCGTGTCGTATACGTCAGCGCCGAAAGTCACCTTTTCAGGCTCGCTCTTCATGCCGGTCAGGAAGCTAAGTGTCTGCTGCACACTGCTTCTTGTTTCCAGGTTCTCCCTTGCTTCCTTGATCCCGGCAAGCTCGATGTTATATGCTGAAATGTCAGCATCCGGGTTCTTCTCAATGTCAGCGCTGATTTCCTGGGTTCTCTTTTCAAGATCCTCAACGCTCTTTGTCCGGTAGAAGTTGAACGCTTCCGCAACTGTCTTGAACTTCATATATATCTTTACCTCACTTTTAAAATCTGGTTGATAAGCAGCTTTGCCGCCCTGGTATCTTCAAGCCGTTTCCTTCCGGCCTGTCTTGCGCTTCTTGCTTCAACGCTTGCTGTAGGGTAAGCCGGGAATGCTACAACGCTGCATTCCATCACCTTTTCGATCTTCATGATCGTCCTGGTATTGGTTGCAGGATCATACTGATCACCGCCCGGAGCTACTTTGAAAGCAAAGCTCATTCCGGAAAGATCCCCGCGCTTCACGGCTTCATATACAGTCTTTGCGTCTGCAGTGTCAGCTAATGCAGCTTTCATCTGAAGCCCTGCCGGGACAATTTCAAGCTGCATCGTTCGGGGAGTCCTGGCAAGCGGCACCTTCGTAACGTCATGTCCATAAAAAAGCCGCACATCCGAAAGATCCGCACCGTCAAGCGCCCCCCGACTGATTACCTCGATATACTCACCTGCCGGATCGTTTATCGTTGTGGGTGTGTCGTATACGATCGGCATCCCCACCAAATAAAGGCTTCCGTTTCCTGCCGGATCTTCAGCCCTTAATTCCGCTATTCTGATTTCCTTCATCCTTCACCTCACGTTGTAGTGTTAAAGAACCACTTTCCTCTTCCTTTTTTTGCGAAAGATTCCTTAACACTCTTTTCTACCCTTTTGGCTTCTTCATGCTTAGGGACAACATTGCTCTTCCGGGTCCTCACCGGCTCCACATCCGGCCTTTCTATCCGGCATTCCGGAAGTTTTACCGGCGGAATGATTGCCCTTGCTTCACGTTTCGGAAGCCTTTCCGGAACAACTTCTTCTCCAGAAAATACGTATTCCGACACACCGCAATCGCATATCTCGCCCGGATCCAGAGAAGCTCCGCAAAGCGGGCATGTCCGGTAATACCCTTTAGGCTTGTATTTCTTCCATGCCATCTTTTCCGTCCTCTTTCTTCTCAGTGTGGTTCAGCTGATATTCTGTTGCATGTTCCACATCAATGTAATTGAGCGACTGGATCCTTCTGTCACCGTCTTCAATCGCCGGAAGGTTCAGGATCTCAAGCGCCTGGTTCACGGTAAGGATCCCCATCGGAAGCAGTTCCTTGATCAGATTCACCTTTGTCGTGTTGCTGCTGAACTGCAGCCTTCCGCTTTCAAACATGATCGAGTTCCCAAAAGCCTGTTCCCGGTCGTTGAAGATCTTTGCTGTGAACTCCATAGAAAGCGCAACCGCAAAGGGTTCTATCGTGCTTTCGTAGAACGCGCTGAACTGGTCTTCTGTGTAACTGCTGTTTACAATGTTTTCTGTTATTCCAAGGTAATCATATATTTTCGCTTTTACTTCCTGGGTCTGATCCGCCGAAAGGATCACCGGCTTGTTTTCTATAGGCGTGTATTCCATCTGTTGATCAGTGGCAACTACACCGCCGTCATTGTTCACGCTGAGATAGTCTTTCACGAAGTCCGCTTTCGCTTTCTGCAGCTGTGTAGCTCCCATAAGCTGCGTGAACTTCAGGATTCCCCTGATATTCGCACCGGCCTTGATTCCGGATATGATCCCTTCATTCTGGGTCTGAGCAAGTTCCAGCGCCGGGTAAAGTGCGCTGTTGTCGTTTCCCAAAAGATCATTGCTGTTGAAATGCCGTCTAAGGTGGATCAGATCTGAATAAGGGAATACAAACTGCTTTCCTGATCGGAAAGTAAATCTGCAGTAAAGATTTCCTTCGGCATCTGCAAGCATTTCCGTATTCGTTGCTGTGATCGGATACACGCCGGTAAGGTTCCGCCCGGATCTTATAAGCAGTGCGAAAGCATTGTTGTAAAGGTAGTAATGAGTAGCAAGCTTATAAAGAAAGTCATAAGCTGACATATACGGATTAGGCCGCACCTGCAGGATCCTGTTCAGCTTGCAATCACCTTCTATCTTTTCGTGATCTCCGTACCTGATCACATGGCTTCCTTTCAGCTTGCCTATATTCCTGGCAATTGCGTCAACGGCTCCACGGTAAATATCATTGCTGTATGCATCACCTGTGAACGATGTAAATGCAGCTGTCGGCTCGTTTACAAGCCTTACCGCCTGGATCCGGCTGTCTTCCTTCCTCTTCAGGATCCCATCAAATAATCCCATTGCTTAAAATCTCCCTAAAATCGTCCGACCTGGAAAGACGAAATCATGCATTCCAGGCTGTTGATCATCATCTATCCCGATTGAAATAATCTTGTCCCGGTTTATATAGATCGTCCTGGCCGGATATTCCATTGACCTTACTGCAATGAAGCCCTGTAAGGGTTCCGCTTCATCATTCGTCTGCAGGTTCTCCAACTTCTGGTATTCTTCAAGAATGATATATTTTATGTTTACCATGTTTTCACCTTAATCTATTTTTACATGATTTGCTAATTATTATACTGATTTTTATGTTTACGTCAACATATAATGTATTTTGTGATGTTATACGCACTTTGTATTTTTATGTTTACATCATAGTAAAAAGAAATCAGGATGCGCTTTCAGCTCCATCCTGATTTCACAGTCAATCAATATTCATAGAAAGAATCCGGTATATCCTGTTGGCTTCCTGTTGGTATAAAATCATCATCCTCGACAAAGGTATCATATTGCGGCATGTATTTGAAGAAAGCTTTGAAAAACTGTCTTCCGTTTCGATTCTTTAACGAAACAAATTCAATTTCTTTCGGAATCTTTGTTTGTGCTTCATTGATCAGCCTTCTTTTTTGTGCTGTTGTGCTCTCTTTTGTGCCGCCCCTCGCGCCGGTCACCTGATAAAACTCCGTGTTCTCAGCGTCCAAGACGGCAAGCTGAAGGCCGAAAACATAGTCACATGTATATTCGATCATGCTTGTTTCTTTGAAGCTCTCATAGCTTACAGGCTCGTTGTTACTGGATCTGTTGAAGCTGCTTATCATCAACACAAAGAGTTCATTTTTCTTCTGCATGTCTTTAAGCGCCTTCATGTTTTCATCCGTATACTCGCGGACGGATCCGCGGAAGCCTTCCGGCGGCGCTATGATCTGCAGGTAGTCGATTATCACAACCGGCTTCACTCCGTTATGTGTCTTTATGAAGCCTTCAACATAGTCGCTTATATCCTTTGCCGTCATCCGGAAGTTCCCTGTAACGATCGTAAGCCTCTTTGCAAAATCGGCATATTCCTTCTTTATCTCTTCCAGGGCCGTGCATGTCTCGCCGTTCTTAATGTCTATGTTGGTCAGTTTTGTTTCAGGATCCTTTTCTATAAGCATCCTTGTAAGGCTCTTTGTTATGATCTCGATCGGCAATTGTTCCAGGGAAAAATACAGGACTGTTTCCCCCTTCATTAAGAGCCGGTCAGCAAGGTTTACTGCAAAGGTTGTTTTACCAAGGCTGCTTGCTCCACCAAGCGCCGCAAGCCCTGGGTAAAGCGTCACATACTTATCAAGATTCTTATATCCTATCTTCCTGTTCCGATACTTCCGGAAATACTCTATGTCTTTGTCAAATACTCCATTGTTCATGTAGGTTTCGACATCATCGGTTCTTAGTCCTTCAATCACCGGCTGCATTTGCGTCCCCGGCGGCAATGCTATGCCGGGTGAAAGATCTCTTTCGATTTCCTTGAACTCTCGTTCAGAATAAACATTGTGCTGAAACTGGTTAAACTGATTCTGAGCCATTCTTGATTACCCTCTAAGCTTTGCTGTATATTTTTCTTTTGCGTCTTCGTATCCTCTGATATAACAAGAGTAAGTAGCCCTTACCAGAAGCAGCCTTAATTCCGAAAGACTGGTATCTCCGCTCAACAATTCGGGAAGCGTTTCCATCGCACAATCCACGTATCTTTTTGAAAGTTCATCAATGTCTTTGTACACCTTATAGCTTTCAGTGATCTTCATACTCCAGATGTCTGTACGATTCGGGAAGCTGATTACATTTTCGTTCATTTGCATTTACTCCTTTCTTGTTTTTCCGGAGCAATATGCTATAATCATAGCGATTGCACCGGAATGCCGCGTGCTTTCAGATGATAGGGAATGCTGTGTTGGTTGACCGCCTTTTGCAGCGTTCCTTTTTTTGTCCTCTCGTTTGCTCACTCCGTCACCTCTCGCGGATCCGTTTAGAACGGTTCAATATCAAGTGCTGCGCAGTAAAAAAGATATTCGTCTATTCCACCGAAAAGAAACGCTATAGCCCCTTCTCGACAGGTCTTGATCACCGGGTTCCTTTCATATTCCTTGTCTTTGATGTAATAGGTATATGGAGTCTGTTTTTTATCCACCTTTACTCTGAAGCCTGTTTCTCTTCCTCTTTTTTTGATTGCCGATTCTCCTATCATATTGCTTTCTTCCTTTCTTCGTTCATCTGGGTTCATGCTGCATTTTATTGGTTCAATGGAATCACCACCTTTCTTTTACTTTTATAGAGACCTTCGCGAAGTTGCGTCTTCCTCCACGAAGTTGCGTCTTTGTTTTTCACCTCTTAAACGCCGTTTAAGCCGCCTAAACTGGTTATTCTCTAAAGTCTTCGCCTTTTAGAATAACCTTTTAGGAAATCGGTCAGTCATCATCAGAAGGCTTCTATCTTGCGTTTGCAGCCGCTCGTTCATAGATTTCGTTATACCCTAATGCTTGCCGGTATTCTTCCATGTTCCTGAAGTATGTGTTCATCAGTGCGGTATATTCCGGCCTGTGAAAGCGGCCTTCTTGATAGGCTTTTATGATCCTGGGCTGCAGCTTCTGAAGGTTACCGAAATCCTCATGCGTTGCGGTTCCAGTGTCCACCTTTTCGGAATACTCGCATAGCTCTTTCAATATGTCTGTAAATACACTTAACCCATACATCTATATGCCTTTCCTCTCTATAGTTTATTATATAAAGGCGTGCGGCGCCCGGAAAGAAGCCGCCACGCCCTATATTAATATATTAAGATATTAATATATTAGGGATTCCAAAAAGCCCTTGAGCCCTTTATTTATAAGGGTTTCAGAACTTTGCTTGTAGCACTTCTCGGCAATTTTGTAGCACTTCTCGGCAATTTTCGTAACACTTCTCGGCAATTTTCGTAACACTTCTCGGCAATTTGTAAACATGGTAATATATGTTTACCTTTGTATTTTTCCTTCATGTGGAATAACGATAATGAGCGAATCAAGTGTTTTTGCTGTCGGGATAACAGCGGGATCATCTGGATCAGGAAGGCGGATGTTCTTATATCGCTTGTCGAGTTCTGTCATTGTCCGGAGAAGCTCCCACGTTCTTTTAAAGCACCTCTTTAGTAGCTGTCTTGGGTTTTTTGATTCTTGTAGACGTTTTTTTAGTTGTTCGTTTCTTTCTATGAGAGTCGTTGCCGCTATATGGTATTGGTTTCCCCCCGCCTTCTCCATCCCCTGGACAATAAGAAAAACGTTTTCAACGGCTGCTTTATTGCGCTCTTTCGCGATTGCGCTCTTTATAAGGAATGTATCTGAAGGAAGTCTTCTGGGCGTTCTTTTTGATCCTAAGCGTTTATTGTATGCGCTGTTCTTTATCGCTTCTTTATAAACGGCATCAATTACATGTAGCAGGTATGGACTTGAAAACGAAAAAGAGTTTTCAGAAGCATCATATCCTTCGAAGTTGAAAACAGGGTAGTAGCTTTTGTCAGGCCTTCCGTTTCGTGTTATATGAAGAATACCCACAACATTATGAAAAGCTCGCATATCATCTATTATTGCATTTATTGTTTTTTCGTCTGAGTTTCTTTTAAGTCCTAGGTAATCAGCGAGTTCCGGGAAAAACATTTTATGTACTTCCGGGATTTTTTCCTTCTTTTGGGTGAATTCATTATACTTCATAAGAAGAATGGAATAATAAACCCTTAATAGAGGAAGGTTGAAATTTTCTATCCCTTCTTTGGTTTTGAAATTTTGAAGTTCAACTTCACTTACCTGTTTATAAGAGCCTGCAAAGAATAGCTTTCCATTTTGAAACTGCAAGTTATCCATGCTAACGAGTGCCTGAAGGTAGGCTTTTCCCTCTTGGTGGAAACTTGTCGCATATTCGTAACCGTTAAATGTTGGTATTGCAATATGGTGTGGTAATTTGCTTATAGGATTGCCTTCGACCTTTGCTTTTGTCCTATATGTTTTCTTTGATTTAAACTTATATAAAGCGGACACCATGCCAATAGAAAAAGAGTCTAAAGCGAGAAATTTTTCTTCTTCCGATCCAGAAGAAAAGGCAAGGAAAATTTCTTCCGGGACATCATATTCCCCAAAACAATTTTCTATGTCTTCCGGAGTGATTGATGAGGCAAATTCCTTCATTCGCTCTTCGTCACTCATTATGTCCCATGCTTCAGGATTCTTCCTGTAATCTCTTATAAACTCTTTTAAGAAGTCTTCGTTACGGTCGAAAGCCTTTAATATCTTCTCCTTCTGTTCCGGAGTGGGATCTTTCATGTTATTTTTCACGCTGTCACCTATTCTTCTTTGTACAGTTTCCTGTATTCCAGATAATTTCTGAGATCTGATTCCAGGATGTAATACTGTCTGTCAGGCCGGATAGCCTTTAGCTTTCCTCTATCAATATTCTTCCTTACCGCTTGTTGCTGCACTTTGAGAATTGCGGCAACTTCTGTTGTTGTGTATGCTTTTTCACCGTTGATTTCAATCATATTATCACCTTACCTGTGAGGAAGAAGGCTGTCCGTGTCGATTCCTTCGATGAATTGATCAAGTGCCATCTGAACAACCTCTTTCATCGTCAACCTTTCTGTATAAGCGTAATCCTTCAGGGTTTCCAGGGTGTCAGTTTCAACAATGAATGTTGCCCTTGTCCATCCTTCAGTAAGCCCCTTCTGAGGTCCTTTTGTTCTTACAATCTTTTCGTTTCTGGGTCTTCCTATCTTTGCCACGTCTACATTCAGCCGTTCCCGTTCCGCTTCTGCGTCAAACGGTTCCGATTCCAAAAGCGGATTCATTCCAAGTCTGCTAGCCATATTGTTTCCCCTCTCGTATAATGATTAAATCTATTAATGTGTTTACATATTAAACAATGCTTACTAAGTAAATTGTGTTTCTATTTCCTTGACAAGATTCATATACTGCAGTGCGCCTTTGTCTTTCGGCCTGAAAGCGAAAATGTCTTTTCCATAGCTAGGAGCTTCTGAAAGTGCCGTGTATGTTCCAATCGTAGTCTTATAGACCTTGTCCCCGAAAGCTTCCTGGAGTGTTTCCAGAACCTCTCTGTGTGATACATATCGTTGATTATACATCGTGACAAGCACGCCGCCGATCTGAAGCTTCGGGTTCATGCGCTGCTTTACTATCTTCAGCGTTTCGGTAAGCTGAGCAATTCCATCCAGCGCGTAATAATGAGCCTGTACAGGAACTATTACGGCATCTGCAGCCGTCATAGTCATTATTGAAACTGTATCAAGCGTTCGCGGCGCGTCAATAAGAATATAGTCGTATTCCGTCCGGATCTGTTCAACGGCTTCCTTCAAGAGCATTTCGCGCCCTGGAACCGTGCTGAACTCAATATTTGCACCTGATAGAAGGCTGTCAGCCGGAATAACGTCATAGCTTCCGGAGCTTGCCTTCCTGATTGCCTCATTAATATCGGCTTTCCCTTTGAGAACTTCATAGATTGTCGGATCATCTTCCTGAAGCTTGATACCTGTTCCTTTTGTAAGGTTTCCGCTAGGATCCATGTCAATAAGAAGGATCCTTTTCCCTGAAAGGGCAAGGCCGGCGCCGACGTTTATAACGCTTGTTGTCTTTCCAACGCCGCCCTTCTGGTTGACAAAGCTTAGTATCTTCATTTTTCATTCCCTTTTATGAAAGCATCAATGTAATCTGCTATTCCCCGCGCTGCACTTTCCTTCAGCCCTGCCTTTGTCATCTTCTCTTCATTGTAGTCCTGGTTATCCGGAAAAGTAGCTGCTTCACATCCGATATTCTTATTAGGAATGCAGATGAAGCCGCCGTTAACGTGTTCTCCATAGATCACCAGGTAAGGAAAGCCATCAATAGCAAGGCTTCGTTCAAACAGTATGCGTGTCGATCTCGTAAAATCGCCTTCTGTCTTTGCAATCAAGTTACCATCACCTCTCTTTCTAAATTAAAATAGTAATATGTACCGTAAACGTTACTATATTTCATGAATATTGTCAACCTTTGAAAAAATATATAAGCCATAATATAGTATTACTATGTAAACATAATAAAAGCAGTCAACACAAAAATGCTGACTGCTTTTATTATGATACCTATATATTCCATTGTCCTTTTGTGTGGACAATGGAATATAGCCCTGTATGAGAGTTACGGCTCGTATCCGAAAGGCTTGATCTGATCCTGTTTCGGATTGATCTTGATGTTCTTCACGTATACAAACACTTCACCGTTGTAATCGTCCATTGTGTCAACTCTGGTAACCGAATACCAGGACTCTTTATATCTGATCACATCGTATTGCTGTATGTCATCCCGGAAGTTGAAGACAAAGAGCCTTGTTTCATCGTCAAGATATATCCGCGCTGCAAAGATCTGGGTCTCTGTAAGCTGCTTTGTGTAGCACCATAATGCTGAAGCTGTCAAAGGAACATAAGACGTTGATTTCCCTGATCCGCCGCCTTCGTACTTTCTGTAGATCAGTGCTTTCTTATCCTTTAAGAAGTATTGTTTTGTAGCCATTGAAGAAGCTCCTTATCCCTCTATAGCATTCTTATATTCGTTGTAATGCTCGTAAAGTCCCACATAAGCATCCAGAAGGCTTGCAAGGCCGTCAATCCGGTACTTCGGACTTTGAGCCTTCACCGGCACTATGTTGCCGTTCCGGTCTTCCTGTATGCCTGTATTGGTCATGCACCATTTAAGAATGCTGCTGTTGTTGTAATTTACCTTCTTTGCCTTCAGATCTGCACCAAGCATCTGCATCGGAAGGGAAAGGGTCTTAGCTCCCTGGATGCAGCGAACCATCCGGAACCCCTTCTTTTCCATCTCTTCAACCCAATACTTAGCGCTGTATGAGTCGTAATAGATCCAGGCCGGAACTATCTCATACTTATCTATCATTTCCACGAACCAGGCTGTAACGTCACTGTAATTGATGCTGTTTCCATTGCAGAGCCTTAACATCCCGGCTTCATACCACTTGTCATAAGGAATCTTTTCATCTTTCACCCTGGATTCAAAGTTGTCAGCCGGTAACCAGTACATTTGATGAACATATCTTTTTTCGTTTTTATCCATCAAAAGCAGTGTTGCACATGTAAGATCTGTTGTTATGCTGAGATCCGCGCCGCCAATCGCGTACATCCCCTGGAACCTCTCAATATCGAAAGTTTCCTGGTTGTCTATATCGTCAAAGGTAAGCCATGCCGTACTGATCGAAGATATGACATTGAAATCCTTCACAAGAAGCCCTGTCAGGTCTCTAGGGCTGTTCTTTGCCCTTTCAACCTTGTTCATCAGATCCGAAAGCTTCTTGATCCGGTTCAATCCAGGGTTCGCCTTCTCCCATGCCATCGGATCAGACCATTCCTTCTTACTGTCAAGTTCATACAGGATCGGAAGAAAATGATCGTCCTGGATCGTACCATCGCACACACCGCAAGCATATTTGTACATGTCATCAAAGATGCATTCCCGGATCGTTCCGGCGGTCGTGATCATCACAAGAAGCGGCTGCCTTCTCGCGCTTTGTGATTGCTGCATGACCTCATAAAGGTTCCTGTCTTTGATGCTATGCAGCTCATCCATGATAACAAGGTGACTGTTCAGGCCGTCCAGGGTATCACTGTTCTTTCCAAGCGGCTGCATCTTTGAGAAGGTAAGTGAAAAGTACAGGTCGCTTTTCCTCTTCCTGATCACCTGCAGAAGATCCGGACTTTGCTTTACCATGTTGTAAGTCTCATCAAAGATGATCCGCGCCTGGTCTTTCTTACTGGCAACGCTGTAGACTTCCGCGCCCGGCTCGTTGTCAGCAACAAGCATGTAAAGAGCGATTCCGCTAAGCATGGTAGACTTTCCGTTTTTCCGCGCAACGTAAAAGAGTGTTTCCCGGAAGCGCCGCAAGCCGGTATCTTCTTCAATGAAGCCAAACAGAGCTGAGATAAAAGCCTTCTGGAACAACTCAAGCAGAACCGGTTTCCCGGCCCATTCACCTTTACTGTGCTTGCAGAACCGTTCAATGAACTCTATAGGCCGGTTCGCCTTCTCTTCATCAAACAGGTAAGGGCTGCCAAGATCTGTCATGTCCTTGTACAGCTTTTCATACTGCTTCCTTACTCTATTGCTCACTATGCAGCGCCCGGAATGGATCTCTTCAAGATACTGTTCTATGTAGTTCATTCAATGCCCCCTTTGATGAAATCATAGATTGCATTGCTCTTTTCCGCTTCCTGGGTCTTCGGCATCAGATCAGTAAGCTGCTTATACAAAGATCCGTATCTCTGTATCATCTTCGTATAGCTTGTAAGGGCTGTAGCTTCACGGGTGAATTGCTGCTTTCCCTGAACAAACTCTTCTTCAGTCCCCTTCTCTTTGATCTTCCGCTTCAGGACGATCAGAGTGTCATCCATGAAAATAAGCTCGTCTATGATCTTCTGGCCTATATACTTCTTATCTTCCGGTATCTTCTCCAATATCGCTGTAAGTTCAGCGACCTTCTTCTTTCTAGGCATGATCTGCACCTTCCTTTTGCGCCCTGACTGATCCCCCTTGTCCGAAAATTTCCTGGAGAGGAAATCTAACCTTGGACATTTGGTCTATATA
>AUXO015233471.1_pt1 | contig 13849 bp, 10 predicted proteins | sample 768731 | NCBI WGS metagenome assembly AUXO01 (sample SAMN02715735, study PRJNA202380) | gut metagenome | biome: sheep rumen | host: Ovis aries | place: New Zealand: Palmerston North | reverse complement strand
GTCGTCGCCATACACGATGCCTCCGGGGAAGATCTCTGGAACCCATCCTGCGGCTGCATATTTGTCGTAGGTGCCGTCGGGGATATGGAGTGACAAGTTTGATGAACATTCGTCAAACATCTGGGTTGGGAGTTTGAACGGATCTTCCATGCGAGCGATTACCTTCGTAAGTGATACGCAATAGTAGAACCCATTACTTTTACAATTCGTCAGTGTCGACGGAAGTGTAATCTCATTGAGTGACTGGCAGTTGTAGAAGGCATGTGCGTTCATAGAAGTAAGGCCTTCAGGCAAATTTACAGAAGTAAGCCTCAGGTTATGTCGGAAAGCTTGCATTCCTATTGATTTAAGCGTACTTGGTAGCGTTACAGTATTAAGGAAATAGCAGTCAGCAAAAGTACGCATCTCAATACTTGTAACACCCTCCGGAATAATTATCGACTTCAATCCGGAATAAGAGAAAGCGTCGGAGCCAATAATGTTCACAGAAGTTGGAATGTTAATAGAAGTAAGAGCCTCTGTCTCATTGAAAGCATATGCTTCTATGCTGGAGATACCTTCTGGTAGACTGATGCTTGCAAGTTGCTTGCATCCGTTAAACGACTTTTCTCCGATAGATGTGACTGTGAAAGTCTGTCCTTCAATAGTGGCAGTCTCTGGTATTTTAACTGCTGTTGTCGATGTGCTGACGGCAGGATTTTTGCCATCACCAACTTTCGCTGTCATATTATCAACATCCACTACAGTGAAAACAATCTCAACACCGTTTTCGTCGGTCAGAGTGAATGTGTCACCACCTGCCAAGGTGTTCTCGCCTTCTACAATTCCACCTTTAAATACGCTCTTTGTCCATCCTTTAGCGATGTATGAATCTTTTGTTCCTTCTGGCACGTGGAGACTGCAAAGAGCCGCGTTGTTGAAGAATGCCAAACCGCCGAATGTAAATGGTGTCTGAATATGTGAAATTACTTTTGACAGACTGTAGTTTGCATTGAATGCATAAGTGCCTATCGAAGTCACGTTCTCAGGAAGTTCAAGTTTAGTTAGTGCACTGCCCTCGAATGCATGCGCTCCTATGGTTTTAAGTGAGTTTGGCAAATCTATTGTCTTCAACGCCTTACAATTTGAGAATGCATATTGATTAATGTTTGTAAGTGTTTCAGGCAGTTGAACAGTCTTCAATGCTTTGCAGCCTGCGAAAGCGTAATCACCAATGATAGTTACCCCTTCAGGAATGGTGACAGTAGTGATGCCTGCACAGCCATCGAATGCGTGAGCCGCAATGGTCGTCACCTGATAAATTAGGCCATTACACTCTACAGTAGCTGGAATCGTTACAGAACCGGTGGCATCTGTAGATATAGCTGTATTGGTGCTATTACCCACTTTCACAGTCATGTTATCAACGTTGGTGACAACATAGGTTAGTTCTAAGCCTTCTTCTGTCGGTACTGTAAATGTGTATCCTATTGTGGGTGTGTCATCGCCTTCCACCACGCCACCTTTGAAAATACTTCCAGTCCATCCAGCTTCTATGTATACCGTTTTCTTACCATCGGGAACATGGAGACCACAAGTGGATGCAATCCCGCTGAAAGCGGTTGCATTCAGAGAGAAAGGATTTTCCATTCTTGCTATGACCTTAGTAAGCGATGAGCAACCTTTAAAGCCGTTGGAAGCAATGTTTGTAAGGGTAGAAGGAAGAGTCACTTTCATTATATTGGTGCATCCGTTGAATGCATTGGTCGATATTGACTTCAGCCCTTCCGGAAGAACAACATCGATAAGTTCGGAGCATCCTGCAAATGCATTGTTTCCGATTGTGGTCACATTATAGGTTACACCTTCATACTCCACAGTTGATGGTATGTTGCATGTACCGGATACAGAAGTAGGAATAGCAGATGATGAGTCGTCTCCGACCTGTACTGTCAGTTCATCAATATCAACAATTACATAAGTGATTTCTATACCATCATTGTTCGTTTTTTTGAATTTGAATCCGCCAGTTAGAGCGTCATCACCTTCCACCACTCCTCCTTTGAACACTTCCTTTGTCCATCCAGCTTCCATATAATCCACTTTCGTCCCTTCTGGCACGTGAAGTCCACAATAGTTGGAGATATTGGTAAATGCGTTAGACTCTAAAGCAAATGGTGGATTCATTCTTGCATATACCCCATTGAGGCTGGTGCATCCATAAAACGCTTGAGAATCGATGGAAGCAAGTGATGCCGGGAGCACAACTTTGTTTAATCCTGTGCAGCCTGTGAATGCCTTTGCTGAAATGTTTTTCACATGATAGGTGCATTCGCCGTAGTTGACAGTCTCTGGTATAGAAATCGTTCCACTTGTGGAAGCGTCTATGGCGACTTTGCTTCCATCACCAATTTTCACATACCAGTTATCTACGTCATATACAATATAAGGAATTTCAACACCTTCCTCAGTTGATACTTTGAACGTGAATCCTAAAGTCGGGGTGTCATCACCTTCTACCACCCCACCTTTAAACACGCTATTGTTCCAACCTTTGGACATATAGGCCGCTTTCGTTCCTGCTGGCACATGAAGACCACATGAGGCTGATAAGTTAAAGAAAGCTAGAGCTCCAAAGCTGAATGGTTTCTGCACGCGGGATATCACTTTTGAAAGGCTGTAATTCGCATTGAATGCATAGGTCTGAATTACCGTAACATTGGCAGGAATTACCAGGGTCCTTAATGCGCTACTCTCAAAAGCGTGGTCTTTAATAGTGGTTAAAGCATCTGGTAAATCGATTGTTCTCAGCGCTTTACAACTACTGAAAGCGTATGAGCCAATTGTCTTGATTGTTGATGGAAGATTAACTGTACTCAAGGCAGCACATCCCTGAAAAGAATAGTTATTAATTGCGGTGACTCCTTCAGGAATTGTGATAGTCGTCATCTTCTTGCAACCAGAGAAAGCATAGGCACCTATAGAGCTCACCACGTCAGGAATGATAACCTCTGTAATGTTAGCACAATTATAGAAGGCTTTATTGGCAATCGCTGTTACCTTATAACTCTTTTCATTATACGTTACATTAGCAGGAATCATTATTGTCCCGGACAGTGATGCATCTACTGCTGAGTTTGTACTATCACCTACTTTCACGGTTGATTGTTCTTCACTTATAATTGTGAATTGTATTGCAACTTCATTTTCTGTCGTTACAAAGAAAGTATCTCCATCTACTGCAAACATTGGTATGCATAGAAACATCCCAATCAATAAAAGTTGAATCTTTTTTACCATACTGCTACTATTTATATGTTCTTTAATCTTGATATTTATTTTCTTTTTCTATCGCATATGTTTTGATACAAATGCACAAATTGTTGTGCCACTTTTTCTGAGCCATAATGTGCTTCCACATATCGTCGTCCGTTTCTACCCATATACTCTAGTTCTGTTTCATCTTTACTAATTGCTGTTTCTATAGCTTTTGCAATTGACTCAACAGTGCGGTCTACCCACCACCCACAATGTTCTTTCTCCAAAATTGGCCAAGGAGCACCTTTACATGTTATTACCGGAGTTCCTGTCAATAGCGACTCTGCAATTACAATTCCAAAATTTTCATTTAGAGTAGGCAATATAAAAAAATCGCTTTCTTGATATAGTTTCCATTTTTCATCATTATAGACTCCTCCTGGCATAGACACTATATCTTCAAGATGATACAATTTAATCAAGTTTTGTAAATGAGCTACATAATTACCCTCGCCATCACCTGGAGTTCCCGCTATAATCACCTTGTAGCCTTTTAGTTTCTCTCTGAGTCTATTTACTGCTTCAATTAATAAATCAGCGCCTTTATTTTTACGCAACAGAGCTAGGAAAAACAATTGTTTTCGCAGTTTCCAAGATTGTTTCAAATGAATATTTTCAAAAGCAATTCCATTGGGGATAACAAGAATATCATCGTTAAAGTTTAGTTTCAACAAATTCTGTCGTTCACTTTCAGATGTCGCAATCAAGCAATCTGCAGACTGAATTGCTTTCTTTTGATATAGAAGGAGGGCAGGAAGTTTTTTTGTCCAATAATTTTTCTTTATATCCCATGGTTCTAGCATTCCATGGGGGCTGAGTACGGTTTTATAGCCTCTATTTTTTGCCCAAATCCCAGCATAAGCCATACTGGGCATCCAACAGCCATTAACATGAACAAGGTCTGGATTAACTTCATCAAGTAACTGAACCCAAGCTTGTTTCATTTGTTTTCCACAAAATAATAATGAGAAAGGAGGAACCTCGTGAATTGTACAATTCTCCAGAGGAAGTGGTACTGTTGAACTATGGGTCACAATATGAAGATTAGTCAGTTTACCTAGTTCTTTTGCCAACAATTGAATATAAGTACCGACTCCTCCAGACTTCCGATCCAATGAGTAAATATAATGTATTATTGTCATTGTTCCTTTAATTATCTGCCTCCTACAATTAAGCTATAGAACCTGGGTAAAAATTTTTCCAACCAAAATCCTATTATGATGAAAATTAATGCGAATATCCATGGAGAGAGTAAATATGAGAAAGCAAAGGAAAACGGGGAATGACCAAAGGGCATAACAAGTAATTTCCGTACAATATTTAATGTCGGTTCATGAAAAAGATAAATAAAAAAGGTGTATTTTGTTGCAGTTTTCAACCATTTGTGATTAGATAACAAAAAATCTTTTGGTACAATCAAATTGTAAATATTCCAAATCGCAATAACCCCAAGGACAACTCTGAGAATCTGAAGCTGCTCCCATATTTCCATCTCTTTATAAATTAATTGGCATGTGCTTATAAAAATAAATACTGATATAATCAAAACCTTTGTTATACGATTCTTCATAATCATACTTTTCAAAAACAGACTTCCACTCACAAACCAGAATGCAGCATAAAGTAATGTGAAATCAAAAAGTAAATTTAATAAAAGAAGACAAACTAACAATAACCATCTATTCAACATTTTGCGTAGATAGAAGACAACAGGACTGATTACTACTAATATCATCAAATCGCGCAGATACCAAAGATGAAAAGCCCACGGACTACCATTTCCTGCATCATAAAAAAGGGAAATCAGAATTTTTTTTAATGGAAATGACAGTTCATGACTAAATTCATTGTTTATATATTGTTTTGCTAAAGGTAATTGTTCAAGCACTATAATAAAAAGGACAAAAAACAAAGCGGCGAAAACATAAGGAATTAAAAGTGTTTTAACACGTTTTCTCATCTTCTTTCCTATGGCCGAAAGATTTTCGGCATGAAAAAAAAATAGATAACCACTGATTACATAGAACAACGGAACAGCACATCTTCCAATCATTCCAGATATGAAATACTGCAGATTAAGATTAAATTTCATTCCGCTGATTTCTGAACATGTATCATGGAAACCACTGTGTATATACAGTACTAGAATGATTGAAAAAAAAGACAAAACACGGAATTTGTCTGATAGGAACTGGCTCATTTATCTGAATCTTCGTTTTTTCTTTTTATTTATCAACCCACTGTACTTCATACATATGGCAAAGCCGAAATAGAATAAGTCATAAACGATTCGGTATCTAACCTGAATCACACCTGTCACTGTAATCCCGACAGAAAAGAAAAAGACAATTAGAACTAATGCAAGTATCTTCTGGTTAATATCCAATATTGAATATTTTCTTATACCTCTATAAACAGCCAAGGCTAAAATAAACATAAATATCGTAGAAAGATTGACATAGACACTAATATCACTAAACGAAAAAGAGGCAGCAGGGTTTCTAATTAAGTCTGGGGGTGGAATCACATAGACAACACTTCGAATCACACCAAACACAAAATATTCCACAGGGTTGTGAGGAATCAACATAGCAGTTAGTCCTGAGCGGCTTGCACTTCGGCTCAACAGGTTTCCTTCTCCGCTCATTCCCTGTGCAACTCGTTCTTGCATAGAATCTGCATTTGACTGAGAACCAAGACTTTGAGAAAAATACAAACCTGTAAACACAATACCTCCTAAAAGAACAGATATAATAATATTTCTTGCCATTTTTTTTCCACTAGCGAATAACATATGTAAGGAAACCGCAAAAATTGCAATCACTCCCATTGGTGGACGTATAAAAACAGCAAAAAGAATGGCTAAAGATAGAATAAAAATATTCGACTTTGTTACTTCTTTCCTTAATTCTGCATATTTCACAACAAATATAGAAACACTTGCCATACATAATATCTCACGAGAAGACATCATATTAAAAGCAATTATCTCAGGAATCACTAATAGCCAAGCAAAGTGTTTTATTGTCTTTGCATTACCCAACCATCTGGCTATATACAAAGTTGCTGTTAGAGAAAGTAAAACATTTATGTATAGTGGTACAAGCGGATCTAGTGTGAAGATTTTAAAAACCCATAAATAGAAATACACTACACCTTTATAATTCAGACCATATGAAATATCACCATTTCGTAGGAGCTCTGATGCATAGTAATAGTATCGGGTTGGGTCAAATCCCCAGTCTTCTCGGGAAGGGTCAAGTTTGGGTGTCCATACATAATGTAAAACAATCAACGCTACAATATAACCAATCATGAATAATTGGTAATATCTGTTTTTTATAGAAAGGTTCTCTTTTCTTAATATCTTGACAATCAAATACCAAGAAAAAAAGACCACAAAAAAGTGCTCTAAAAAAAGATAGGTCCATTCGCCTTCACTTACGAGTTCTGGAGCTCCCAAATTGAAAGCTAAGCCTATAAGTGATACCAACAAAAGAAATATAGAATTTGAATTCATCAGAAACGGCTTATTGTATAACAACGATTATTCTGCACATGATTTTTCGAATGATGTCTTTTCGTGAACACTTACTATATGCATATAAATATTAACCTAATCATTTTAATAATTTACTCTTTATTATAAACCTAGTTATTATTTCCGTTTATTAATTAACCAAAAACAACTCAGTGCAAAACGGTGTCTACCCTAAATGTTTATGAGTTCTTTCTTGACTTCAACATCAAATAAATTTTGTCCCCAACAATTCTTCTGAAAAGCCACTTTAAAGCTTTTTTGGGTTTATGGATGATTTGGCGTGAGAAAACCTCTGAATGTGAGTAATAACTATCTTTACCTGCTGGAATTCGCCAATTCTTTCCATATAAGAAACGAATAAGCCGTTCTGGTCTTTCAGGACACATAAATTCTTTGCCGAGAAAATTTATAGATTGTTTTTTTCGATAATATTTTGCAGGCACATAGCTATATTCAACTCGCACACAATAATATTTCCAAGGAAATTTTTTCACTGGACTGAGCACGTACAAATCTATATAAATAGGTCCGTTCATTCGGAATGAATAATATGCATTTGGGACGGCTCGTACTAAGCGTAATCCTTTATCATGAAGACGCGGGAGATTATCAAACAGTTTTTCCTCATCATCAATTATCAAATCGATGTCAGGATCATTTTTGATGAAGTCCTTTTCCCTTATTGCACCAAGCAAAGTGCCAAAAGCGAGTATGAACGGAATTCCCGCCTCATCAAGCAATTCTTTTGTCTTGAACAAAAGCTCTTTAACATCTTCGTATTTAGGAATACCATGGTCATGGATGTTTTCTTCCACATAGTGGTATTCCTTGTTTTTAAATTTGACTGTTGCCATTATTTATGTATTTATAATTTTCTGTATTGCCATGAGCAATAAAGGTTTTTTAATCCTGTAACGATTGTCTCAGCTATTGTGTTTCCCGTTATGATTTTGAGAACACTAAACAATCGTTCCTCTATGCTTTTTTTACGTATGCTGGCTATCTGATTAGATGGTTTCTCAAATTGTTTGCTATAACGATAAAGTTTATTAAACATTTCTATATCTGAAGAGGATATTTCCTCATCATTCACTAACTTATTACAAAATTCATAAATTACATTTTCAAATGGATTGTAACGGTGGCTCAATGAGTTACGTTGAAGACGATATTTGCCCAAAGGTGTTGATATATTCCCAAATTTGCCTTGTTTTATCAGTCTGCTCCAGAAGATACGGTCTTCAATTCCTGCTACATTTAAATAACCACCTGCCTTAACGTATGCATCTTTTCGCATCATTACCATAGGATGGACTATAAGGCAGGCTACTATGAGAGTTTTCTTTATTATGCTACTATTAGTGCATGGAAACAATCTTCCCTGATCTTGATTTTTTTCATCTATGTAATATACAGCAGAAGATACAAGCACATAATCAGAATGACGCTCAAGAAAGTCCACTTCTCTTTCTAATCTATTCGGCAAACAGATATCATCTCCATCAATTCTTGCTATATATTCACCCTGAGCCTCATTACATGCCATTTGTAATGCAGGACTTAGTCCTGTGTTCTCATGAAAGAAATACCTTATACGAGAATCGTTAAATGATTTAATGATACGTTCAGTGTTATCAGTTGAGCCGTCGTTCCAAATGATGAATTCAAAATCTTGGTATGTCTGAACAAGTACACTTTTTATTGTTTCAGCAATAAACTTCTCATCATTATGGGTACATAGAACAACTGAAACTAATGGTTTCCCCGTTTTCATGTTTTTTTAAATTTAATTAATGGCTGTATCTTCTGGGCAAAACAATATGTAATCATAGACAAAATCAAAGTAACAAACATCGGCAACAATATCCATAACATATTTACTTTTCCGGATGGTAGCCAATGGGTCATGATGGAATAGCCTATTTTTTCATGCACTAGATACCATGTAAAACTGATACTTCCCAAATAATGAATTGCATTATGCATACATGACGGAACAGGAATGTTTGTTGTCAATAATATAAGCATAACAAGAAAATAAGGAATGAATGTTGTTAAATAATGAGATTGATCTAGACCAACAAACAATGTTCCTAAAAGGATACCTGAGAATGTTAACAAATTTTGTTCATTTGTAAGCTTATAAAGTACTATTCCGAGCATCACCTTTAATGTACCGCGAAGCGTGGAAATACCTAAGGACGGTTGCATTGTAAAAAAAGCTAAAAATAGGCCTATTACAGTCATAACTATTATCAGACAGAATAACCTATATTTTGGCAGGAACCTAAATAATATTATAAAGAATTGTGAAATCAATAACACTGTAAGAAACCAATGAGCTCCAGCAAAAAAAGGATTTGGATGGATGATTAGAAAGAAATTGTATACAAACACCCATATACCTTTATCTAGTCCACTAACAGGAAAAAGTTTCAGCCACAATAAGATAAATACCAATGCTAAAGCATAAGATGGCCAAAAACGCCAATATCTCTTTGCGCAATAGAGTCCGTATTCTTTGATGCTGTAAAATTGGCCATCGAAAAAATGATGTCCCATGAAATATCCCGACAGAATAAAAAACAAAGTTACACCCACAGGACCACCATCCATAAACTGATAAGAGAATTGTGATGTCGGATTTCCTCCCATATTTGTATATTGCGAATAATGGAATAGGATAATCCATATAATCAAGACACTACGGTATGCATCAATTGCATAATTATGGTTTCTTACACTCACAGAACAAGGCCCTTTTTGAGGTTAAATAAGTATCCAATCTTCTAGTTGTGGATGGTTATTACTTCTGACGCTCCATGTTTTTGGAGCTACGACAATCTTGTCGGGATTTGCGTTCAACCAAGCACCCCACCAGCTAAAGCTGCTGTTAGCAATAACATTATGTTTACACTGACTCATCAGATACATATCCTTGTAAGAGTCATCTCCCTTATTATGGTTGATAATTTCATAGCAGATACCAAGTTCATCACCAATCTTAGCAGCCTCTTTGGCATCATCAGAAAATATATAGTAGACTGAATCCTTAACTTTATCCGAAACTGCCTTTACTGCCTGTTTGTAATAGTCACTTTCCATCATCAACATTCCATATTGTGCATAATCACCTCGACGTACATGAAGACTAACAGAATTGCATCCGGACATTTTTTTTCCGATTTCTCGGTTCTTGTCATCAACACCTTTGAAAGTAAAGACTTTACGAATGTCGCTTTCAATATTCTTAAAGTACTTCTCACTTTGCCAATTCCCCCACATATAGTGCCTTGGATGATCAAGTACATCTGGTGAGTAGCTCCAAGGGTCTTTCATAACAAGCATCTTGGGGGAAAAACGGTTCAGAAGTCGAAGCCATTTCAAATGAATTCCACCTTTGCACACAGGATGTTCTACAATACCGAACACTCGTTCTAACTCATAACCATTGTGCATATGCTCAAAACCATACATTGAAATGTCGGTTTTAACTTTATATCCTTTATGACGCAGGGATAGTGCAAGGGCATACTCAAACATCTGATTTCCAAGCCCACCTGTTATGACTACGGTCTTTACCATTGTTAATGTTTTCTTTTTAATTCTTCTTTAACTTCACTTACAGTCATGTACTTATCAAAATTCAAATAATGTAGTTGATGATGGCTTTGTTGCTCTTCCTTTGGCGGCGGCGTCATATAGTCCTTGCCATACTGTCTTGTAAGATATTTGTCATAATCCTGAGGTATCACAATTTCAAAACCTTCAAAAGATACTTTTCTGCCATCTTTATACCATTCTTTCTTATGGATATAGCGTTCTAGATTTGGAGAACAAAATTGGACATAAGAGTCTCCTTTGAATTCAAGTATTTGCGATTTCAATGCCAGATATTTTCTCAAGTAATGCTTTTTTAATGGTCTGAAGAAAAACTTGTCCAAAGCCCATTTCACTATTTCTTTCGGTTTCCCTTTTAGAAACAATCGAAAAGCCTTTCCTAAAGGTATTCTTCTCAGACTCTTTTGGAAGCGGATATATTCTTGTTGGCATTTCAAGCATATTTGTTTTTGCTCAGAATTAGTCTCGTCAATTGAATCTAGAATGAAAATATCTATATAAGCACCAAAGGTAAGAGGAAATTCCTCAGACTCCCACATTGTCATGGTTTTGTCTGCGAACTTTGCAAAAATCAAGTAGTAGCCTTCGTCTTCTTCTGTAAGCAACTCATAGTCGGTTCCTTTCAATTCATTTCGCAATGAAAGGAGTTTATTATAGTTCTCACGTGTCAGATAAATGTCAATATCATCGTCCCAGGGAATAAACCCGTGATGACGCACAGCCCCTAAAACGGTTCCATATGCCGCATAATAATTGATGTTATGTTGCTCTAAGAAATCTATTAAAAAGCGGAATGTCTTTACCAGACGTTCAAGATAAACCTTTTTTTGCTCTTCGCTCATCTCAAATTCTCTTTTCACAGGTTTCAGATGTGCGTAGTTTACTCTCGATTCATTATCTATATTCTCCATATATGGATATTAATATAATTGTTTGACTCAATAAAACTTTTTCTTTTTACAATCCAGAAGTCAGTAACTCGTAATAATTATCAGTAAGATAGTCTTCAACAGAAAGAAATTTTTGAACACGCTGATAATTATCTTTCATGGCATCAATACGAGAAAGATAGTCTTTTTCGGAACATTGACCGATTGTCTTTATAACGCATTCTACTGTAGGTTCTTTTATTTTGATGATGCCATCTGGATTAAAAAAATCATCAATTGCTGTAGCACCATAGTAAACGGGAATAGTCATCGAGGCGAAACTGTTCAATATCTTTTCTGTAAAATAATATTTTTCAACATCATTCTCAATGGCAATGTTATACATATAGTCGTCATAAGCATCCGATATTTTTTCGAAATATTGACCTACTGCTTTGCCCATAGCATCAGCAAGGCCACGACGTTTCAATTCCCGGGCTGTGTCTCCTCTGAAACAGTGAAGCGGACACATCTGCTTAGCGGAAGCAATAATGGAAATGAGTTTGCTTTTTTTCTGATACCGTTCACCATCAAGCACTCCTCCAAACCTTTCTGATCCATACCAACACGGACCTGCTATTTGAAATTTCGCATTCTCAAACCTGTCCAGAAGTTGCTCTGAAAACGTGAATAGTGTGTCCAAACTCTTTATTTTATCTGGATGATGAAGCAGTATCTCATAATCATCAGGGCATATCACTTTCGACTCACCCACAAGTCCAAAATGTTTCTGACCCTCTTTTTTTTCACCATGCAACAAAATGGTCAGACGATTGTAAAGATGAATCTTCAAACCACAATTATACCTATCCCATACGATTCTTCTTGGGTATTTACTCTCTGCAAGGCGGTATGGATGGTGGCGGGTTGTAATGTCTGATAAGTAAATCCATATCATCTCCTCTCCATATTCATTGTAGAGTATAGGATGATTGGAGTTATTGGCCTCAACTGGCTTTCCATATTTCAGTTTTGCCTTCAAAAAGGCAGAAGGGAAATATTTCTTGAATTGTTTTTGGAGAAGTTCGTTTAGCATGGTAATATTTTATAATATTACAAAAGGATTATTTTTTCTTTAAGAAATAGAATAGGGAATACAATTTTGCTTTAAGTAACCAATAGAGTACTTTTTGATTGATTCCCATATCTAGGCTGAATGGCCTGAAGAAATTTCTCATAAAAGCAGTATTACGGACTTTGGAAAACTGTTTGCAAAACTCTGTTCTGGATAAGCCACTCTTCAACATTTTTTCCATCATGGTTTTATGAATATAAAGCCATGTACGAATACGCCTTCCTTCTTTAGAGGAACCCTCGACATCAATCTCATCATATCTGCTCATAAGTTTGATTATGCTATCCCATATTGAAGGATCATAGCGTTTTGTCACTTGGCCTTCATGCTGAACATAAACATATTGTTTATCTGGCAATAATGTCATCTTATTACATCTTCGCAAAATATGATATAAAGAGAGTGTGTCTTCACCATACCACATCCCGATACCTGCTTCCAACGCATCTGCAACCAATTCCTTTTTTACCATTTTTGTGCAAAGGAAATTGTTCATTGCATTCATACCTAGCTTCTTGTCATAAAAAAAACGTTGGGCAACGAATTCTCTCAGCCCATCTCCTTCGAATGTTCCAAACACCGTATGAGGTGTTGGATGGAGATCCCCATCATTATCTGTATAGAAATCAACCGCTGAAATATCTACATTATCGATAATAATCGGTCCTGCCAATTTCTCAACATATTGAGGATAGATATAATCGTCTGAATCCAAAAATGTTATTAATTTGCCATTGCTATTTTCAAAAGCAGTTATGCGAGCTTTTACAACTCCCTCATTTTGCTTATGAATAACTTTAAATCTTGAATCCTTAACTGCATATTCATCGCATATTACCCCACTTTTATCTGTACTCCCATCATCCACCAATATCGCCTCAAAATCCTTATATGTTTGATTAATAACAGAATCTAGGCATTTACGAAGGTAATTCTCGGTGTTATATACCGGGATGATTATAGAAACTGTAGGCATGGAAGTATTATCTTTCTATTATTTGAATATCTGTTTGAAAAACTTGTTGTATTAAAAGAATATAGAAATAAAAGACTCAAAGACCTGCAAGAATAGCATCTATGATATTATCACAGGCGGATTTGTTTCCTGGTGGTAGCAGGTTTCCTTTGAAGAATCCTTCTCTATCTTTCTTTTTAGGATCCAAGTCATTAATCACATCATGTATGAATTGTTCTATCTCTTGCTTGCTATGACCGTGATAAAGGGTATTGAATGCATCTTTCATAAACTGAGTTCCGTTCTCTGTATGTTTATCGTCTTTTACCAAGTACATCACAGGCTTATGAGCATACAAGTATTCTATAGTAAAAGAAGCACAATCATGTATCATTGCATCGGAGTAATGGAACAAGCTGATGTACTGTCCT
>AUXO017701706.1_pt1 | contig 13850 bp, 7 predicted proteins | sample 768731 | NCBI WGS metagenome assembly AUXO01 (sample SAMN02715735, study PRJNA202380) | gut metagenome | biome: sheep rumen | host: Ovis aries | place: New Zealand: Palmerston North | reverse complement strand
GTGCGATCATCTGCGCGTCGACAACAAAACCTGGATATGCAGCAGACATATCCAGGCCCCAAAATTTACTACAAGCTTCATTCTGGCAAAACTTGAAGTACACACGTATGCGTTTAAATTTTGCTATGATTTTTACGCCTTTTCATAGTGTCATCGCAATTTTCGGTGTTTTGAACCCCTTAGAGAACTTTCCTAGTCGATAAAAAAGGCAATGCCTCTGGATTTCTCCATTGTACATTGCCTTTTAATCCGTTCCGTTCAGTACCGATTACTTAGCGTATCTGTACATGAATGTAACGATGTGTTCTCTTAAGCAGTCGAGCTTCGGTCCGAATCCGCCGGCATGCTCACCTTCGGAGTATCCCTTTGCGATTCCGTTTTCGTTAGCCCAGAGAGCTGCAGTGTAGTAGTAGTCACTGACAGATACATCGTTGAACGCATTTGTCTTTGTCTTGGCAGCCGGCTTGCCTGCGACTCTCCAGAGGAATGTCACTGCATGTTCTCTCAGGCATGTGTCATCCGGTCTGAATGTGCCGTCGTCATAACCCTTAGTGATACCATTCTCAGCTGCCCAGAGGACTGCCTTGTAGTAGTATGCACTGCTGTCGACATCAGAGAATGCGGAAGCTGTGCTCTTAGGCTCAGGCTTGCCGGACAGTCTCCAGAGGAATGTAACCATCTGAGCTCTTGTCGCAACTTCGCCCGGTCTGAATTCTCTTGCCAGTCCGTCAGCATCTGTGAAGCCGTTTGTGATGCCCTTTTCAACTGCCCAGTATACAGGAGCGCTGTAGTACTTGCCTTCTGCAGGTACGTCTGTGAACAGAACTCTTACGCTTGCTGTAGCCTTGAGGCCGTTTGTTGTTGTTCCGGTGATTTCAGTTGTACCAACCTTGACACCGAAGACGTTGCCGTTCTTATCAACAGTCGCGATCTTTTCGTCAGCGCTTGTCCATGTGATCTGCTTGCTGTTGCAGTTTTCAGGTTCGATTGTCGCTGTCAGAGCTGCTGTCTCACCGACTGCAACTGTCAGATCTTCAGCATCGAGAGTGATCGCTGTCGGATCGATCGGATCCGGAGTGATTCCGCCGTGATCGCCGAATGTGACAGTCTCGCTTGTGCCAGGCTTTTCATCATTCTCTTCATCAGTTGTGATGACGATCTCAGTAACACTGTCGTCGAGCTTCTTGAATGTCAGATCTGCAACATCGCTTCCTTCAGGCAGAGCTTCTGCGCTGATGAAGCCGATCTTAACGATTCCGTCTTCTGCTGCGTTGATTGCACTGTACTTGTCAATGCCTTCAGCCTTAACCAGTTCAACTGCTTCTGGATCATATTCGACTGTGAAGAGTCCGTTTGTATCAGCAGTATTTGTTGTAACTGTGATTGTAGCTTCGGAAATGCCTGCATTTGTGGAATTGGTTCCTGCAGATTCCTTCTTCAGGTTGATGACTTCATCATCGCCCTTGACTGTTTCGACTGTGTTGAGTCCGCCCTTTGCGGCTTTCTTTGTCGGAGCAATCTTTGTAACAGACTTGGTAGCTGCTGCTTCAAGAACCGCATTTGTCTTTGCAGGTGAAGAAGCGGACTGACCTACTGTGTAGTTGCCTGCTTCATACAGACCGCCTACAGGCCATACGCCGTCAGCGAAGTAACCGACAGACCAGATGTTGCCGATGTTGTAGAGGTCTTCAACCATAACGAGTTCAACCTTGTTGTCTGCTTCATTGAATCTGGAGTAGAACAGGTTTGTTCCGTCATAGTACAGAGACTGGAAGTAAGGCAGATCTACAGGATCAGCGATTGTGCCGACTGCAGAAACGTTGAATCTGGAGAAGCTTCCGTTATAAGGCAGGAAGCCTGTGTTATAGACTGTGCCTGCTTCATCAATGAAGAATACCCAGTCAGTGTTGCCATATGTAGGATGAGCATACTGCTCTTCATATGCGATACCTACGATGTAGTTGCCGCCTGTGAAGCTTGCCATATCGAAGACACCTTCATACTGACCAGTTGTCTTGTTGATGATCAGAACATATGTTCCGTAAGCTGCGAGCATCTTATCTGAACCAAGGCTCGGTGCCTTGCAGATGTCCATGTAGCCGATTTCGGATTCCGGACCGACTGCTGTAGCTGTATATGTGGATTCATCAATTGTGTACAGGGTGGTAGCCCATGTATCAGAATCGAAGGAAGCCGCATACATTGTGCCGTTTTCATCATAAGCTGCAGATGCGAGCGCGAGTCTCATGGAACCGGAGAGCTTGTCATAGTTCGGCAGGTTGTTTGTGTTGAAACCGCTGAACCATACTTCGCCGTTTTCATCCCAGACAATACCATTCAGCGGAATGTCGAATGTCTTGACGATGACTGCTGCGGAAGCGGAAGCCTCAGGATCTGCGACAGCTGTTGCTGTAACAGTTGTTGTGCCTTCCTTGAGACCTGTGATAACGCCGTCTTCATCAACAGTTGCAATTGTTTCATCTTCAATGGACCACTTGACGGAATCATCGATTCCCCAAGGACTTACAGAAGCTGTAACCTTTGCTGTGGAGTTGAGAAGAACGTTAACTTCATCAGTGTCGAGTTCGACTGTTACATCGTTTGCGAATTCTTCAGCACCGTTGAGGTTGACCTTATAAATTGTTTCATTTGCAGCATAGTCATAAACCGCTACATAGATGTGTGCAGGTGTTTCATCATCTACAGGGAAGTCGTAAACATTTGTTTCACCCTTGGCAGCATCTTCCTTGGCACCATATGCGCCGAGCAGGTTGTCGTCTTCATCGAACAGGCCGACTGCAGCGATATATTCGTTATCCTGGATTGTAACAACGAGGTCTGTGAACTTCTGTGTCTTGTAGTCATAGATCAGAGCAACTGCTTCGTCACCGACGAATTCAGGAGCTGTGTTATCTACAACAACCGGCAGAGTCATAGCGTTCTTTTCAGATACGCCTTCCCAGTCGATATTGCCATACGGATCGGAATAGTATTCAGGAGCTGTGAAGTACTTCAGTGTGAGAGCTGTTCCTTCTTCGATATTCTTTGCCTGCCAGCCGAGGTTAGCGGAAGCAGTTGTGGAACGCCATTCAGCGCCACTCGGATAGTAGTATGTCGCATAGGAGCTGCCGAATGTCTTTTCGTCAATGACTTCACCGTCTTCATCTTCTACCACGAACTTCGCACCGGAAGCGTTGCGGATCAGTGTGTAGTTCAGAGATGCGACTGTATCCTTTGCGTTGATTGCATTTCTTTCAGGATGATATGTTTCATCATTGAGCATCGGGTTGCCGCCCATGTAGTAAGCATTGGAGTCGCCTGCATATCTGATAATGAAGGACTCATTTGTCAGAGATTTTTCGCCGAGTGCAGTGCTTGCATACATGTAAGGAGGACGTTCTTCGAGTTCATACTGGTATTCCAGACGGTTACCTACATCGTTGGAAGCAGCGTCGGACCAGTTTCCGAAGAAGCCGAGAACAGGAATGGAGTGTTCAACACCTTCAACACCCTCTTCAGTTGTGGATTCCTTAACGAAGAGATAGCCTTCAACATAGTTACCATTGACTTCTTCGCTTCCCAGTTCATCGAGGGAACCGTTGAGGTCGATGTCAGCTGTAACTGTGATTGTCTGGCCCGGCTCTGCTTCTGTTGTGGAAGCACTCAGCTGGTCGAGAGCGAGATAAGCATCATAAGTTGTGATTGTGCCGTCAGCGTCGAGATCTGCATTTTCTTCATATGCGATCGCTTCGCGTGTACCGACTACATACTGCAGCAGTGCAACTGCGTCATAAGCGTTGACTGTGCCGTTGTCATCGAAGTCATATCCGTCAACATCGCCGGCAGCTTCAAGAGCTTCACCGTCAACTGTGTATGTAACAACTGCGTCGAGCGGAGTTGTCCATGTGTCACGGAAGGACATACCGGATTCAGTCCACATATCCTGTGTGAAGAAGTCTGCGCCGAAGTCATAAGCGATCGGAGCATCGGAGAAGTTTGTAACTTCGAATGTTACGGAGTACTTGCCTGTACGTTCAGCATCTTCACCGAACATAGCCTTGACTTTGCCGTCTGCATAGCCCTGCAGATATTCTTCTCTTTCAACAGCTTCGCCGTTGACTGCTGTTCCCTTCATTGTGATGAAGGACTTAGCCTGTGTCAGGGCAGCGATATTTGCAAGACCTGCACCCTGCTTGATTACAGGATAGTAGCTCATCGCATCTTCTTCGATGACCGGCTTCGCTGTGGACATCAGCAGGCTGACTGTCAGCTGTCTTTCTGTCAGACCTGTCTTGGCAACGAGATCGTTTTCTTCGATATACTGGTGAGCCAGAGCTGTCAGACCGGAGATCTGAGGAGCAGCCATGGATGTACCGGACATCAGTTCATACATGTCTGTGCCGCCTGCGATTGCGCCGGCTGCTGTTTTGTTTGTACCGAATACGGAATAGATATTTCCGCCAGGTGCAGTGATCTCAGGCTTGAGATCGAGGTTGCCTGTGGAGCCCCAGGAGGAGAAGTCAGACATGGTCAGATATTCGGAGTTGAATTCTGAAACTTCAACATCGGACGCAACAGTCATTGTGCCTTCATAGTATTCAGCACCAGCTTCTGTTGTCTTCTTTTCACCCTTTTCCTTGAGGAATGCACCATCTGCAGCAGTAATGGAAACTGCCGGTTCTGTGTACAGGTAGCCTGTCAGGTTCATGTTGATTGTACCCGGCTGGTTGTTATAAATAATTGTTGCGACTGCGCCGTTTTCAACAGCTGCGTTTGCCTTCTGATAGAAGCTTGTTGAGCCTCTGGAGACAACAGCGATCTTGCCGTCGAGAACTTCTGCGAGTGCAGCCATTTCTTCATCTGTACCGAAACCGTCGATTGCGATATAGCTGTATTCACCGCCGATGGAAGCCATCGGAGCATTGGCAGCACTGGAACCTTCGCTGTAGAAAATGCCTGTGCCGTCAACCTTGAGCGGTGTGCCTGTGGAACCGTCGTTGTCAATGGAAGCGACTGTGAAGACATTTGTGAAGGAACCGGGGGATCCGCCTGTAGCATAGTTGACATCTTCGCCATAGAGATAACCGTATGTTGAATTTTCTGCCCAGTAGCTGTTATTGCCTGCGGACATAACTACAACAGTATCGCTCTCTGTCATCTTATTGAGGATGTCAGCGTATGTTGTGTTATACGGCATGCCGGCATTTGCGGAACCGAGTGACAGGTTAACGGAGTCAGCGCCGAGAACGATTGCGTCTTCAATTGCTGCGAAATAGTCAGAATCGTAAGCGCCGCCGCCTTTGCCGAAGACCTTCATTGTGAAGATCTGTGCATCCGGTGCCTGGCCCTGTGTCTTGACTGAATCAAGAGCCTTAACGAATTCGCCGTCTGCGTTCTTGACATATCTGTTCGCTGCAGCGATACCGGAAACATGGGAGCCATGTTCGCCCTGTGTATCGTTGACATGGATGATGTCGAGATCGCTGTCAACATAGTTGAATCCGAACGGGATCTTGGAGTTTACATAAACATCTGCAGCCTTAAGGTTGCCGCGCATTCTCTGAGAAGCATTCAGTTCATCAAGAACAGCCGCAACATCTCTCTTGTCAACAGTGTCTACAGGTTCATCAAGTGTGGAAATCGCATAGTCATATGCTTCGGAATCGAAAGACTGATGATCTTTATCGATACCTGTGTCAACGATTGCGACTGTCTGACCTGCACCTGTGTAGTCAGAGAAGATAAGAGTTGTTCCGGTCATGCCTGTTGCGACAGCCATGTTCGGATCATCAGACTGAACCGGCTCTGCCGCTTCATACTGATTTTCGATGATGACGTCCTTTACGCCTTCAATTCTCTTGATTCTTTCGAGCTTGGCATACGGCACGTTGGCGGAAATCATGTTTCCGGCAAGTGTAATATTCCAGACGACATCAAGAGGCTGACCGCCGAGAGCTTCCTTGGAGATCTTTGCAGCAAGTGCCTGCTGCTGACTCAGGAGGCCTGCACGGTACGCCTTAGCGCCGGTATTTGTTCCGATTCCCATTGTGGAATATCCGGCATCAATTGTCGAATTTCCGTCAACGAGGATAGAAACACGGACTGTTCCGTCTTTGATCAGGCCTGCTTCTTCAAGATCTTCTTCAGTGACATTCTGAGGTTTGAGACCCTTGATTTCACTGCTGTCGACCTTTTCCCAGGTGATTCCGTCTGTAACGCGTACAGTGGAGTCATCGGTTTCTTCAGCACGTACCTGAAGGACGTTGGCACTCAGACTTCCAAGGAACATGAAAGCCGATACGATGAGTACCGTGAGCTTTTTGACAAATAAACTCATTTTCATAACCTACCCCTTCTATGAAGGTATTTAAATAAATACCAATTGAAATTTTATCAAAAATGAAACGCTTTCACAATTGCACCGCAAGGGTTGAATGACACTTTTCATAAAAACAGTAAATAATTTCCAGTTGTTTTCAAAAAATGTTTCATTGCTCATTCACGCATGTGAAAAACCATAAAAAAAGCAGGAACACAAAGTCCCTGCGTTAACGGCGGATCAGCTTATGTGCAGCCCTGCGGACTGCCGCATTGGCATGAAGAATTCCCATGCGCAGCGGCCAGGCACCGCACCATAAACGGACATATGTTTTATATTTGGGATCATCTTCCTTTATTTCTTTTCCATCCCTGACAATCGATGTCAGGATGCCGATGATCTCATTTCTTTTTACATCTTTTTCAAACCACCAGTTGTGATCGCCGGCCGTGTCATAGCCGTCTTTCTTCACTTTGATGATTCTGTGAAGAATATACTTCCCGTTTCTTTTGAACAGGACCACATCATTTTTCTTCAGCGGCTTTTCGATCTTTGAAATGATCACAAGATCCCTGTGCTGCCGCAGCAGCGGCATCATGGAATATCCCTTGCATGTATAGACAAGATATCCTTCTTTCTCAATGATTTCTTCGAATGTTTTCGGGCGTTCCTTTTCCTTTGCCTGCGGATTCATGCCGCAAAAGGAAACTTCAGCAGCTTCCGGATCCATATTGCACTGCAGTCTGTAAAAGGAAACGGTCCGCATCATTTCAATCAGCAGTCCGATGGAGCGCTTTACCCGCTCGGGAATTTCGGAATGATAGCTGTAGCGGATCAGCTGCGGCAGTGCTTCATCAGCAGAAATCTTTTCGATATGATTTGTCTCTCCTCTTTCCAGGAAACAGACAGCTTTCAGCGGCACATCCGTATTGGTTTCCAGATGATGCTTGCCGGACCAGGGAGTGCCGAATACACGGACTTCATCTTTGATCTGGATCAAAGGCTTGTCATCATTGACCATGAAGATTTCATGATTGGTGAGATGTTCTCTCCATAAACGGGTATGGGTGCTTTTTCCGGTACCGCTTTCCGCGCAGAACATATAGCCCTGCCCATCCGCGCAGATTGCGGAGCCATGAAACAGCAGGGTGTCACAATCGATCATCCGCTCGGCGATTTTCCGGTATGCCGCAAGGGATTCATATACCGCTTCCCTGCCTGGCGTATCGGTTCCGTTGCGTTCAATATGTTTCTGGCGCTCGAATTCCAGATCTTCTTCGGTGATATTCACCGTGAAGTCGGGCTCATCAAATTCCGCCACATAGGAAAGACACTGCTTCTGCAGATATCCGGAATCTGTCACAATTTCAATATTCTGATCGGCCAGTCTGATTTTCAGGTTGCTTTGGATAGTCATTTTTCTGTCTCCGGCTTTCCTATTATATATGGAGATCGTCATTTCAGAAGGAGTTTTTCTTTTACTCTTTATATGTCACCCAGCTTCCGTCGCTTGCGATCCACATGTTTTCGCCGATTTCATACCAGGTATAGCCTTCCGCTTCTTTCACGGATGTCACTGTGAATGTCTGTCCCTTTAAAACAGAACCGGATTCAGCTGCCTTTTCAGCTTCGGCGGAAGGTTCCTTGCGGACATTGAGACCGTCCACATTGACCTTGACAATACCGATCGGCTGACCCTCACTGTCTTTGGGCGTCACCGCATCACCTGTGCATGTTTCTTCATTGACCGGTACTGATTGAGCAAGGGTTGTCTTAAGATCCAGGATTCCGTAGGAGCCATGGAAGGAAACATATGTTTTTCCTTCATACAGCGTCGAAGCATCATCGAAGATAAAGTCTGTCACTTCTGTTCCGCTTTCATCAACGAATCCCCATTTTCCGTTTTTCTTAACCGGCGCATAGCCGTTTTCAAAATATTTCACATCATCATAGATGTATCCGGAAAGAATCGTGCCGTTCGAAGCGGACTGGAATGTCCACATGCCGGATTCTGAAACAGGAAGCCAGCCGTTGATGATTTTCCGGTATTCATCTCCTTCAATATCAAAGATTTTTCCATCCTTTGAAACCATCTTCATGCCGATCTTTTCTCCCTGGCTGCTGTATTCATACATCAGGCATGCGGAATCCTCGTTATATGCGACAGGGCTCAGCTCGGATGTCGCAAAATCAAGAAGATAGATTTCATTGTCAATGACCTGCCGCAGGGAAACAACCGCCCCGCCAAGACCTGACGCCGGCATTTCCTCTGTGCTTCTGAAATCCGGAGCGAATACATTCATACTGCCGACGGACGCATCCTCAATATAGTTGTAGTAATTGGCAAACGATCCGATGTCCTCTTCAATCACAGCCGGATAAATCACATTGCCGCTGTAATCATAGATTCCTTTTCTGCCGTTCACCGTCACTTCAATGGCATCGCATGTATAGCTGCCGAACGGAAATTCATTTCCTGTTTCCAGATATACATTCTTTGCCCACTCCGGCGCATATCCTCTCATTTCCTTCTGCACATCAAGAAGAATATACGGTTCAAATTCAAGATCGCGGATGCCATCCAGCTTCATGGAAGGCGCAAGGTTCCATGTCACCTTCTGTACTGTTTCGGGTTCTTCCGTATTTTCACTCACTTCCCCAGATTCTGTATTCTGAGGCTCCGGTTCATCCTGGGCTGCCGGAGTCTGCTGTGCCTGACAGCCGCACAGTACAGCCATGCACAGAAATGACAATGCGGTTTTCATTTTATGATTCATGATCTGCCTCCGTTATTTCATTCCGGTCTGTCTGATGAATCCATTCTCTGACTGTTCAGGCAGATCCGGTTTCTTTCTTACTGATTTAATCTTAACAAAAGATATGCCTGCCGGCATTGAAACTGTCGCAGCAGGAATTTAAGATGCCGCTAAAAAAACGGTCTGCTGATCTTCTGCAGGCCGTTATTGATGCATATAATTCAGTTCATCCGTGCTTCCAGCTTTTCAATGAGCTTGGTTGTCTCCATGCACATTTCGGTATTCTTCTTTCCTTTGAATTCGGGAAGATATTCTGCATAGGCATGGTAGTATTTCAGACAGGTATCCCATTCCTCTTTTACATGTTCCGGATGATCCGGTGCTTTAAGCGGAAGAAGCTTCTGCTCTTCAATCGTTTTCCACAGCCAGTCTGTGAATTTCACCTGGCCGGGATAATTGAGATGTCCGTTGTTATAGAAATCCACTTCCATATCAAGGCCGATCTCATCCTTTAACAATTCGGTATTCAGGAACGGATAGCCTCTTTCCTCAATGATTTCCTGGGCTGCGAGAGACCTTTTGAATGTGGTAAAGAGTTTGGATGATTCTCCCGGTATTCTGTGGGGTGTCTGGATGAATACAACATTCAGATGATGTTCATCCGCAAAATCAAGATAATCATTCAGAACCTTCTCATATCTCGCACTGAGAGGCTGTTTTTCCATATGTTCCTTTAAATTCAGAACCTTTCCGGGTTTTTCAGCCGCGTATGTCTGCGCGTCGCCTTTGAAATAGGTATATCCTCTTTTTTCAAGCGTGCGGATTTCATGGAGCTGATCCGGTACATCCGCCCAGTTTGCCGGGAAGCCGACATGGTATTCCTGAATCGGAAGCAGATAGCTCAGCCATCTGTCGCTTCCTGTTTTCTTCGCGTCCATCGCAATTGAGAAACGATGGCTGTCATAGGGCATATCGTCGGTCATCTGCTGATCGAAGGGTCTGTGCAGATCAATATCCTCTCCATAGCAGACATTGTTTACATCGATGATGAAATAATCCGGATTCTGATACTGCATCGCCGACTCTGTCAGCGGCTTCCACATGGCTGCGGTAATGCCGTCGCAGGCCAGAACATAGCTTGTATAGCCTGTATTTTCATATGCCCGCAAGGGCGAATAGGCACGTACGATATCGCTCTGTCCGAGCAGCACCATATCGATTGAATCCTTCGGTTCCATATAGAAACCTTTGGTGCGGATGTGGTTGAAATCCCACGGTCTCATGATGTAGCTCTGCATATACAGCAGCACAGCGCCTACTGCCGCAAAGAGGCTCACAATTTTCAGAATTCTTTTGACTGTTCTGTTCATGGGGCCTCCTAAAACTGCATATAGACAAACGCCGCGGCGTCATATCCCGGACCGTAGATGCCAAAGCAGAGAACGATGACCATGCCGGCAAACAGCACTGCCCATTCCAGCGGCCATGGCTTTTCATCAATCATGTCACGGATCTGTTTTCCGGTGGATTCCTGCACAAGGCTGACAATGAACAGAATGATGACCGCAAAGCAGAGAATGACGGCACCGTCCTTATTGATCGGACTGATGTCTGCGATCGTTTTGACTGTTTCGGCAGTCCATGCCTGATCAAAGAACACCCTGCGGATCATATCGATTGAAGAAGATAAACCCGGTGCGATGTCAAAGACATAGCCGACAATGACAATGAACAGGGTTCTGATAATCCGGAACAGTTTGAATCCGAAGGAAGCGGTTTTGATATGAAGCGTCTGTGTCATCTGTTCAAAGACCGGCTTCAGCAGTTCCGAGAACATGATGATCAGACCGTTCCATAAACCGAATCCGGCATATTTCCAGTTGGCGCCGTGCCAGAATCCGACAACCATGAAGACAACCAGGGAAGACAGTGAGATCGGGAATACTTTGGCCACATGCTTGCCGTATTCCGTTTTGCCGAAGGAAGAGTTTTTGATCTTCTTTCCGATATTCATAACCGGCTTTAAAACCGCAAACGGATAGAAGATATATTTCTTCATCCAGGCACCGAGCGAAATGTGCCATCTTCTCCAGAAGTCATTGATTGTTTCCGCAAAGTAAGGTCTTCTGAAGTTTTCAATCATATCGATGCCGATGATTTCACAGATGCCTCTGGAAATATCGATGCCGGCGGAGAAGTCGGCATACAGCTGCACGGTATAGACCAGCAGAGCCAGCAGGATGATTGTTCCGTTATAGGCAGTATAATCAGCTGTCACAACATTGAGAAACATGACTGCCCTGTCCGCAATCACCATCTTTTTGAAATAGCCCCATAACATCAGTTCGCATCCGCGCTTCAGATTGTGATAATCATAATCATGCGGTTCGTAGAGCTGATGCGCCAATTGATCATACATGGAGATCGGTCCCTGGATGATCTGCGGGAAGAAGGAGACAAACAGCAGGAATTTAAAGAAATTCTTCTCCGCCTCCAGCTTGCCGTTATAGATATCGATCACATAGCCCATCGACTGGAAGGTATAGAACGAAATGCCGAGCGGAATCAGCAGGTTCAGCATCGGATAGCGTTCGAATCCGGAGAGGGCATTGACCGTATCGATCATGAAGTTGAGATACTTCAGGAAGATCAGGATACCGAAATTGAGAATCAGACAGGCAAGCAGAATGTGCCATCTCTTCTTTTTGAGGATTTCCTTCTGCTTTTTCTTTTCTTCCCTGTCCTTGATTGCTTTAACGGTTTCCTTATCTTTCTGATTGCGCACTGAAAGAATCCGGCCGGCAAAGTATGTTGAAAGCGAAGTCACAGCCAGATAAATGAAACCTTTTAACGAAGCGCGCGCATAAAAGAACAGACTGGCCCCCAAGAGGACAGTCCATCTGTATTTCTTCGGAAAGAGGAAATACAGCAATATGGATCCTGTTAAAAACAGCAGGAATGAAGGACTTGTGTAACCCATGACAAAGGTGCCTCAGGTTACTCGTTCTGCAGTCTTTCAACCATCTTTAACAAAGAAGCCGCGCTGTTGAAGTTTTCCGGAACGATTTCCGCAGCCGGAATTGCGATGTCGTAGTTGTCGTTGAGCGCCGCAATGATCTGCAGAATGGCAAATGAATCGAGAATGCCGTCATCGATCAGTGTGTCGCAGTTTTCAAAATCAACGTCGTCTTTGATGTCTCTTAAGATGTCAAGAAGTTCTTCCATTTTCATTTCCTCCCTTTTCAGTCCTGCTTCATCGTATTCAGGACACTTGTTTCTGTATAATCTCTTGCCAGGCGGTAATCTCCCTCAGCATTGCGGAGAACAACAGCCGGCATGGTTCTGCTCAGGAACAGATAGATGCCTTCCGTAATGGAGTAGGCTCCGATATTCTTAAATACAAGAATATCGCCGGCGGACAGTCCTTCAAACGGAATCTTCCTGACCAGAATGTCATTGGTCGTACAGAGACTTCCGCAGAGGCACCAGTCCTTCGTCTCATCTTTTTTCGTATTCTTCAGATGTTCAATGACAGGATGCTTCATGCCCATCATTGCGCCGAGATAGCTGACATGATTGATGCCTCCGTCAAGGATTGCATAATTCGTGTCAAAGCTTGTCTTGGTATCCATCACCTTTGTCAGGTAATAACCGCATTCAGTCGCGATGAATCTGCCCATTTCCACGGTCAGATCAGACCATTCCGCTGTTTCCTTCAGTGTATCCGCGATCTCTTTCATCGGATGCAGGGTGTCAGAGAAATCTTCTCCTTCAAACAGCGGCACACCGAGGCCGGGTCCGTATTCAAGCTTTTCCAGAGGAATGGCATACTTCACTCTTAATTCCGCAATCCATTCCTTTAACATCTGCAGCTCTTTCTTCTGCTGCTCAATCTTTTTTCTCTGTGTTCCGACAAAGTAATGAATGCCTTTGATTTCCGTGTTGGCATAGAGTTCCGGATGGGAAAGGATATATTCAATATCCTCCTTCGACATGCCGAACTGGCTGCCTGCAGTCAGTCTGAGCAGAACCGGAACTGTGACATCTTTCTTTTCAGCTGTTTCCTGAATCAGTTCCAGCTGATGAATGGATTCAGCTGTAAAGATGCCTGCTTTATAATCAATCGCTTCCGCGATGTCCTTCGGTGTTTTGGAAACACCGGAATAGACAATCTTTCCTCCCGGCACATGAAGCGCTTCGCAGATTGCCAGCTCACCCGGACTGCATACTTCCAGATGATCGAGCTCTTCGCAGAGTGTCGGAATCAGGAACGGGTTGGCCTTAATGGAATAGCAGAGGGCATACTTTCCTTCTGTCAGTTCTCTCATTGCCCGTACTCTGTTTCTCAGCTTTTCAAGATCGAAGACATAGCACGGCGTACCGAATTTACTTTCAATATTTCTGTATTCCTGAATATTCATCATTGAATGCCTCCGGTTTCCTTTAATGCATTGCGGTCAATCTTTCCGTTTTTGTTCAGCGGCATTTCATCCAGTTCAAATGCCTTGTTGGGAATCATGAAGACAGGAAGGGATTCTTTCATTTCTTCCAGAAGTTCCTTCTTATCCCTGTCTCCGGTATAGAACAGAACGATCTTCTTTTTCTTTGCGTCATACAGACAGCAGGCTCTCGTTACTCCATCGCATCCCATCGCGGCTGTTTCGATTTCACCAAGTTCAATCCTGTGGCCGAGATGCTTGATCTGGAAATCCTTGCGGGAAAGATAGACGAGATTGCCGTCCTCACGGTATGTGCAGAGATCTCCTGTCCGGTAT
>AUXO010548760.1_pt1 | contig 13850 bp, 37 predicted proteins | sample 768731 | NCBI WGS metagenome assembly AUXO01 (sample SAMN02715735, study PRJNA202380) | gut metagenome | biome: sheep rumen | host: Ovis aries | place: New Zealand: Palmerston North | reverse complement strand
TTAGATTTAGAATATCCATCTATTTCAATTGGAGTAAAATAATTTGCTGTATTCTTTTTATCTAATTCTTTATCTAAACAAACACACAAACTAAACAATATAAATTCGTTTGCATCTTCTAAATTTATTCTTCCTGTCAACAAATCCATTGTCATGCCAGTAGGAATATTAAAAGAAGTCTGCATCTCTTGAAGGATATTATTGTTTTTTTCTTTATCAAATAATACTTTTTCACATAATGGTTTTATTTTATTTGCTAATTCTTCTTTTGATTTAATCATAATATAATCCTCCTTAAAGCAAGGATAACATATGAGTCAAATTTTGTCTAGTTTTTTCTTATAATATTTACTTATTTATAATTTTATTTATTTCATTCAGATTCTCATCTCTATAAGCATCAATATCTTTTTGTAGGCATTCAACAAATATTTTTTCATTTTTCAATTGTTTTTCATAATCATGGTCTTTTTCTATTTTCTTTTTAAATCTACAATATAACAAATAATCATGAAAGTATTTAAAATCAATAGACATATAATTACAATCTTTTTTTGGATAGTAGTCAGCATAAGTGCTTCTTAAATCCCACTTAGAAGGATATAAACAATAGACTTTTTTAAAAGCTTTAAATGTTATTTTTGGAGTCGTTTTGCTCAAACCTAATACCCAAGTTATAAATTTATCTAAATAATAAAACAATAAAATACACATTATAATTATTAAAAGTAATATCATATTTCTACTCATAATTTATTTCTTCATTTCCTCTAAAATCTTGTCGATGTCAAAACGTCTACCTGTTTTGCGAGCGTTCTCTGTAAGAATGTGATATACCTTTCCGTCTTTGCAAACACCGTCACACCATTCCATATTATTAGCCGTGTATACGCTGGTTACAACAATCGCGACATTCTCGTCCTCCATCCATATAACTTCATCCCTGACCTTTATCTTGTCATCTGCCTTCTGTTTCTCTTCGTAGGCTTTCAGCTTCTCGATGGCTTCGGATGCAGAGTAGTCGATCAACACACCACCAAGAGTTGAGCATCCGAAAAAGTCTCTCATGTCACGAGGCTTTTCTAAGAAAGCTATTTTCTTCATGCACTCCCATGCGTCATCAAGTCCTCGCTGGTATGCCGTGTCCTGAAGGTCTCCGAAATGCTCGTTGATGTAGTCGGAGTTCAGTTCTTCAAGACGGCTTAGTCCGTCCTCATCAAACACAAGACTATTAAATCCTTTTACACGCCACAACCTTGGAAAATATGTTTGTGTATCTTTATCAAATACACATAAAGGCTTTTTTTCAATTTCTATAATGTACTTCATATCTCTCCTTCTCTCAACTCAAACTCGCTCCAAAAGCCGACTACAACCAGCAAATCTAAAAGCATTTTTCTCTTATCGTCCTCATACATCCAAGAACATAACTCTTCAAGTCTGTAATTTAACTCATTCTGTATTCCGCTCATTTCTCTCTCCCTTCCTCAATAACTGTCTCTCACTCTGTATTTCCAATCAACAATTCTTCGAAATCCCCATTCATCCGTTATGACTTCCATTGATACGGTACGCCACGAAACACCATGTTGAGATTCGTCATGGTCAAAAATCATCTGTTTTGTGATTGCTTTTATAATTTCCAATGCCGTTTCGTCTGAATCGACATAAACATAAAATCGAAAACCGCCTTTAATTCGCTCATAGTAAACATCAATGCCATCTACCTTGAGTCTCAGGTCTGTTGGTATCTTTTCGTCTTTTGGAATATAAAACTCAATTTTCATTCATGTCACTCCCTTTCAATTGTTTCAAGTCCCACCAAATTGCCACCAATATAGCGATATTTGCTACTGCACAAGTGGCGATTACAAATATATTGATTTCTGTTGCGTTCATATGTTTTCCTCTTCCGCTTCGATTATTATCTTACTTGCTTCGACCAGTCCGTGCGCATATATCATGCCTTGTTTCCATAAAGCGCCCATATGTGCATCTTGTATAGTGAGTTTAATTTGTTCTTGAAGCGCATCCAAATCTCCAAGTTGCCCGTGCGGAGTGGGAATTTCGACAAGTGGGCAGTCAGGATGATGTTTACTTCTGTTCATTATTTTGGTTTTAAGTGCTTTACAATAACCATCTATATCATCATCGAACCATTCAAATTGGAAACACGGACATTCTAAACAGTTCTTTGGCATTTTTATGTTACGTATTAAAATGTCACTCATGTTTCACTCTCCTCTATTACTGTTGGCATATCTTCAATTAATTCACACGCAGAATCCCTGTGAATCATGAAATCGTTATCTCCATAAGGCATCTTTGCTCCCTCATTGTCTATATAGTTATACATTCTGTTCCACAGTTTATTTAAATCCCCAAGCCTTCCATGTGGTGTAGGAATCTCGACCAAAGGGCAATTATTGTACTGTGTTTCAAAATCTGGAAAATTATTTTTATACATTAATTTACAATCATATGTAATCTTATCCATAAATGGACATTTATAACATCTACTAGGTTTATCTCTTGGCACAATATAACTCATTTCATCACCTTTTCCCTTTTATATATCCTGCTATTTCTCCTAGTATAAACAATAAAAGTCCATACAAAATAACCCAATGTTCAGACATAAATTCTTTCATTTCTATCCTCTTTCTTTTAACATTTTACTTACAATTTCTATCTGTTCTTCATCAAATGATATTTCAATAAGTGGACAATTCTTATCTCTTATCAAATCTCCATCTTCGACCGCATAGCATATAGATTCAAAATCTTCAAAGTCATTGAGACACTCACATATGCTCCATATCTTACACTCAGCGCAGTTCTTGGGCATATTCATTCCCTTTACAATCACACCAATAATGCCAATACCTCTGATAAATAAATCACTCCCAATGCAACCATACACGTATAAATACCGATTGGAGTGTTATCTCTGTTAATAAAACCAAGAACACATAACCAGCACATTAAAAATAGTAACTTTGAAATCATTTTACTACCTCTTCTTTTTCTTTATTTACTAATTGAAATGTATTTATAACTTGTTTTTCACAGAATTGTTTCCAATCATTATTCATTTTACAACATAATCTGTACCAAGATTCATTAATAATTATGCAAAATACTACAGCTATACTGAATGCTATTTTCCAAAATGTAATTTCAGTCATTTATTTTCCTTTTTCTAAAATAATTAACATCAAATCTGCAATAATACCGACCAATGCTATAGTAGTTGTTAGCATATCTCTGTTTTCTGATGCTCTAGATATAATAAAGCCAAAGCAAAACGGAATAATAAAAAGTATAATTATATTCATTTTATTACCTCTCTACATACGGTAAAAATGCAATAACCCCATTCAGTCGTAAACTCACAAAACTTACCTTTAATTCTACAATATCTCATTCAGTTACCTCTCCTTTCACTTCTTTCTTTTCTTCCAATTCTTCCATCTTGTGTCAATAATACGTTGGTCAGCTTCTTCGTAGTCCATCAGATTTCCATCTCTGATTTCTCCTGCAAACTTGCCGTATTCCTCAACCCTCCATTTCTGATAACTTTCCTCGTCCATCCAGTCAGTGACATAATCATTAATGATAGTTGAGAAGCATCGCCATTCCTTTGTGACTGGATGTTGTACATCAAATCTAGGCATCTATCTCTCCTTTTATTTATCTTAGTTTCCACCAAATCGCCACCAACATTACGGCATTTAACACTGAACACACTGCAGTTATGAATATATTGAGTTCTGTTGCGTTCATATGTTCTCTCCCTCTGCTTCAATTACTGTCGGTGCATACTTGATAGCCTCAAGACAATCATCCACATTAGCGATATTTTGATACTCTCCGTCATACCCCTCTATACCGTTGTACGCCTTGTTGCCGTTGCTTATCTCTGCATAGAGCGCATCTAAATCTCCAAGTCTTCCGAATGGTGGAATCTCAACAAGTGGACAAAAATCAGCAATTTTGTGAAAACTATCATCCATATTAAAGTGCTTACCCAACAATTCGCACCACGCATACGCAAAATAACTTGGATTGCACACAAACGGACATTCATTACACGTTTTCGGCATCTCCATGCCACGTATTAACACACTCATTCCGTCACCTCCCCTGTAATCACATTGCAAAGTCTCCGAAGACAGTCCAAGACTAGAACCGTTCTGTAATTTTCTTCCATGTTCTCGACTTCACAGAGTGCGTTTTGTACAAGTCCGACCATGTTTTCATATTCGTCATCTGTATACAGTTTCATGCTCTTCATGTTATCATCCCCCTAGTCCATTCGGTAAAAGATTAATATCAGTTCAAAGCTTATTACCATCAGCAAAGCTGCTTCAAATGTCATTCAGTAGCCTCCCTACACGCAGTAAAACTGCAATATCCACTTTCCGTAACAAATACACAAAACTTACTTTTGATTTTGCAATATCTCATGTTGTCACCTCTTTGGGAGAATTGTTAATGAAAGGTCGGCAATAAATCCGATTATCGCCACCGCAGCCATTACTGTATCTCCGTTCCTAAATGCCCTTGTAGTAATAAAACCAAAACAAAAAGGAATTATAAAATCAATAATAATTTTCATTACGTCACCTCTCTCATATTCCTACAATATAAGCAAATATCGCAGTGATTCCAGATATACTTGCAACCCAAATCGCTCCTAAAAAAATGTAATAACAAAATTGGCTTATCATTCTGTCACCTTTCTCTTACAATATTTGCACTTACAACTCCAACTTCTTAACTGTACTGCTCCACAGCGTGGGCATTGGACTAGTGTATTAGTGATTCTAATCCATGTCATTCCGTCACCTTTCTCCTTTCCGCTCGGCTACAAAAATCATTTGCTTTCATTGCCATATCGCAACAATCATACCCTATATCATCTTCGGGATAATCTTCCATATTCTTGCTCTGCCACACCTTACTGAACATCTAATCGTATGGAATCCAGTGTTTACAATCCTTACATCGTATTATCTGAGGTTCTTTTAATGCTTCAATCGCCATTTCAATCGCATGTCTAAAAGCGTCAAAAGCTGCTTTGGATGTACGAGGTGGACTTAGATAAAGATAACGTAAAACATTTATTGCATTTTCATTTGTCATTTATTTTGTTCTCCTTTATTTTATACAAACTTCTAATTCTTCTTCTAATTTTTCTTGAAGTGCTTTAATACCAATATCAATTGCTTCTCTTTGAATTTTTGTTCCACCATTCATTGAACTGTAATATAACCAATCTTGTAAATTTTTAAGAACAATTATTGCTGTTTCAATATCTATTGAATGATGCATATTATTTTTCTCCTATATATTTTATTTAATAAATAAAATTATTACCGTGATGTGCTTCCTTATAAAATTTAGGTGTGGTTTCTTTTAATATTTTATACATTCTTCTTGAAACGTATAATTTATTATCTACAAATATTGCCTGACCTTTAGAACAAGCTCCTTCCCACTCTTCCCAAACACCATATCTTTTTAACCATTTTTTATTAATTCGTTTCTTTTTATGTTTTCGTTTTTGGTCACCAACTTCATGTTCCCATTGAATAATAATATCTATTCCAAATAAATAATTTATAAGCGATTTATTCATAACTATTTGTCCTTTTTTATAGTTTAAAATACTTTTTCCATTTTTCAAAATCTTTTACTAAATGTAAATCTTCGCACCACCGATTCCATTCACTAGTTAAAATTTGTTTATAAACAGAAGGATTAGATTGTTTAATATTTAAAATATCTCTTTCCTTAATATTATATTGTTTCAAAGTTTCATAATGCCAATTATATTTAATTCTATCTTCCTCCTTAATTGGAATTATCTTTTCATATATTTTCATATTATATTCCTTTATTTAATTTTTATTGAGTTATAATTATAATTATTTATAATTATAATCACCATCTATATTTATTTTGATTAGCCGATAAGCTACACATATTATTTATTACACCAGTATATGGATTATAATTATATGGGACATAAAAACATGTATTATTTTTCTCTTTTATTTTCTCTTTTAATTTTGTGTTTTCTTCTTTTAGTTTTTTATTCTCTTCTTTTAACTTGTTATTTTCATCAATCAATTGGCTTATTCTTTTGTTCTTTTTCCCAGTTGTGATTTTATCTTTTATTTCTTTAATATCGTTATTATTTTTAGTAGCAAGACAAGCCGTTTCTGTAAGAAATGTTTTTTCTATTTCATCCATTCTTAACAGACTTGATTTATAATAACTATCCATATAATCATTATTTGTCCGTCTAATAAGACGCTCTGTCTCTTCTAATATACTTTGATTTTGTGCTTTAAAATAATATCCACCAAATCCAATAATAAAACAAATCGTAAATGTAATAAGTAGAGCAAACATTAAACCATCCATATATATTCCTTTCTATATTATATACATATTTAATTAATTGTCAATAATTTACTTTAGTTAATTATTATCCAAAATTATCAAATGTAATTCTTTCTGGATAATCATCTGAATTATAATTTTCCATCCAATCAATTAAAACTCTTTTAGCTTCTTCTTCATTAAACCAAAATTCTTCCATTAGATAAGGGACAGCACCATACATATTAGTCTGTCCACTTCTTCTCAACCATTCAAGATATAACCATGTTTTTTTAGTAGTCATAATCATTTCCTTTCAGTTGGTTTATTAAGTATATCATTTATTTCAACATACTATCAACTACTGTATTAACATCTTTACCATCTGCTTTACCTTTTACTTTAGGCATAAGATTTTTCATAATTTTACCCTTATCTTTTTTGGTCGGATTATCAATACCCAACTCTTTAATAACTCCATTAACAATTCCTTGAATCACATCTTTGCTCATTTGCTTTGGAGCAAACTGTTCATAAAGATTTCTTCTAGTTAGCATAAATCCCATAATATCAGTTCTTTCAACAGGACAAGATTCAATTGTTTCCTGTACCTGTTTAATTTCTTTAAGAATAACTGAATTCTCTTCTGCTTCAGTTAGTTCTTTTCTTTTGTCTTTTGCCGTTTTCTGCAACGCCTGAAGCAACATAGAAAGAGATTCTTTTGTTTCTTTATCATGTGCCTTAAGCGCTTCAATCATTTTTGTTTTAATTAATTCTGTTTTTGTCATTTGTTTTATCTCCTTTTAAAATTATAATTCAAATATTTTATTCCATCCATAATTAGGATTAAGATTAGCGCTGTTATAAGGGTCAAAAATTCTATCATCAAGTCCTATAAATTCATATCCTTCACTCTTCTTCGCCATAATCTTGTTAATATGAATTTGAAGTCTATACCTATCATCACAAATAATAGTATGTATTTCTTTATTTTCATCATTGGTTGGAACTGCATATCTTATTCTATATTGTGTAGAAATAACTGCCATTTTATTTAATTCCTTTTAATTTAATTAATAAATATCTTCAAGACTACTGATTGCATCATTTATATAATCATTAATATCTTCTTCTTTAGATTCTTTTTCTGTTTCATAATCTTCATCTTCTTTATTTAAATCATTTATATCATTTAAAATATCAATTGCTTCATCTAATTTGTCAACAGCCTCTTGCAAATTATCAATTGCTTCACTTGATTCTTCACCTCTCATTGAATATTGGAGATTTTCAGGTATGTTGTCATAAGCATCTTCCTCTTCCCAAAGAATATCTTCAATTTCACTTTTTATTGATTCAATTAAATCATAGTTTGTAATTCTTTCCAGAGCGTCAATAGCAGATGCAATTCTTTTCCTTCTAGCTTTGTTCATTGTTTAATTCCTTTCTTTTATAAATGATTAATCCTCTAAAAATTTTGAAACAATTTGAGCAGCTCTCTTTTTATCAGTGTCTTGATTGCCTCTAATATACAATTCTGTTGTTTTAGGACTATTATGATTCATGCAAGACTGTACAAAACGTATATCATGAGTTTCATTATATAATTGTGTGCCATAGGTGGCTCTTAATTTGTGCGGTGAAATGTGCTTACCTTCTATTGTAACACTGTATTTTTTTACGATTAAAGATATCGCTTCAACAGACATTCTTTTCTTCATATTAGAAACAAACAAAGCATTATCATTTTTGTCGATTTCTAATTCATTCCTTTTTACTAACCATTCTTTAATTATTTTTTCTACTTCAGGGTCTAATAAATACTCAATAACTTTATTTCCTTTATCTGTAACCATTAACATATGTTTTTCAAAATTAATATTTGATATATCTAATTTATATAAAGCGGAACATCTAATACCAGTTGTTAGAAATATCAAAACAATTGCTAAATCTCTCTCTTTCCATTTTTTTTGTCTAGCTTTAGCGATATCGCTTCCAATACCTGCTTTAATAGTATTTATATATGTTTTTATTTCACTACGATTTAAATAACCAACTTCCCTTTTCTTTATTGTTTGTTCTGATTCTTTAAACTTGGGACGTTTGATATATTCCATTCCATTAGTACTATTCTTTTTACTAATATAAAGATATTCTGAAAATTTCTTTAATGCAGAATAAACCGTAATTTGATAACTAGAACTTTTACCTTGATTTACTTTTCCTAAATAATATAAATAATCATCAATATCAATATCGGCTATTTCTTTATCAATATTATTAATAAATCTAATTATATGTCCAATATACTTATAAGACGAAGATTCTGTTAAAGAATCTTTAATAAAGTAATAGAATCCTCTAAGATAAGACATATCATATTCATTTTCTTCAATTAAATTTTCAATTCTATTTTCAATTTTACTTGTATATGTTTCTACTCCATTCATAATTGTCTCCTTATTATTTAACAACTTTACTTAAATCACAATATTTAAGTATTGTATATTCGTAAATTGGTTTTCCACTCATTTCAACATATTTTTCTTTACTAATTATATGCCATTCGCCCCATTTTGAATCATCATATTTATAATTATAATCATACAATTTATTAGGATTAATAGCAGGAGCTTTTCTCATTACAAAACCATATCCCTTAATTGGAATATATCTTAATTGAAAAGGCTGAAGAGTCGCTGTTTCGACTGTTTCTGATAAACAATTTTGATTGTCTAATCCTTCTTTTGTCTTATAAACATATGGCATTTCAAAGAATTTTAAATTATTATTTTGTGCTTGAATAATAGTATTAATTTTATTTTTGTTTCGTTCAGCTTTAGATTCATTATAAATAAGTTGATTAGTAAGACTATCATAATAACAAATATCTTTTACATCATTTGTTTTTCTATAAATAAGTCTATTATTTGATAATAATCTCATATTCGAATTATAATCAAAATAATATATATTTCCATTTTTAAATGCTTTTCTTTTATTATCTTCTACTCTGGTATTGTTTTTATGAATTTGTTTTGTCCCATCAACCATACTAATAATTATAAAAAGAATAATACAAAAAAAACATTCCATATTTTATCCTCCATATATTTATATATTATTTACCTTTAAATACATTATACTACTTATTTATATTAAATACAACTTATATCATTCAATTTCCAATTCCAAATCATATCCACACCAATTCCAATTATTATATTTACACCATCTTCTACATTCATCATAATTTCCTTCAAATATAATTTGTTTATTTCCTTCATTGTCTTCATAAAATACTTTATCTTCCACTTCTTCATCTGAATTCAAAATATTCGGCACAAATCCTTTGATGATACAGAAATTATAAAATCCAATCAATTCATCATGGATATAACTATTATACCAATCTTCAAAAGAATCACTTTCATTAAATTCAACTGCTTCACCGATTTTTAGCCAATCTTCAAGTATCCATCGAGGTACATCAAATCCAACTGTATTATCTTTATTACATTCTGTTTCACTAAATAATCCAGTATCATCAGCATACATGGTAATATACATCATTTCATTTCTGTTATTTTCTATCATTTTATTCTCCTTTAATTATTTTTCTCTTTTTATATTAATTATATTTACCAGTAATATGTCTATGATAAATAGTTTTAAATTCATCTTGATTATTAGGGTTGGTTGCCATTGTATTCCATACAGCTGTAGTCACTGGATGTTCAAATCCAAATACTCTAACAACTTCTTCAAAATCTTCTACAGGAATAATTCCTTTATTTCTTTTTTCTTTTAATTCTTGTTTCTTTTTTTGTTCTTTCGATATTTTTCCTTTACGTTTATTCTCAATTTCATCTATTAAATTAAATAAAGTTTCAAGATTATCTGCGGCAATATTTTGATAATAACATCCACCATTGTACCAAACAATTTTGTCATTTATTCTAGTAATTGTCCATCCTTTATAAGATTCTAATTTTGTTAAAGTCATTTTATTTCCCTCTAAATTAATAATATTCATAACATTTAAAGTCTTCTGTTCTCCATTTATCAAAAGATAAATCAAGATTCAATTCTTTACAAACCTTTTGAAGAAACTCTTTATCTGTATATCTCAATTCCATAATTTCAATTCCACAGCCATAACTATCCCAATACTTTTCATTGCTCCATAATTCAGAATCAAGTTTACTCCAATTATCTACTCCAATATCATAACCAAACAGTGTATTGAGATGCGCCATTCTGTCTATATCACAAACATCCCATCCTTCTATGAGATGTTTAATATAAAATTCACTTGCCTTGTTATGGTCTCTGATATTTTGTTCTGTAAAAATATTATTACTAATTAAAATATCAATAGCTTCTTGCCTTGTAAGTTTATTCATATTTTATCTCCTTTTAATTATCATAATAATATTCATCTTCTTCATATCCTACTATTTTTTTCCATTCTTCATAACTTCTGTACATTTTAGAAATCATTTCTTCTTCTGTGTTAAACATATTATCTATATTCGGTATTATAACCTGATACTGTTTATTATCTGAATCATAATATTTTAAATCAAAATTACTAAAAGAATGACATTTTCCCCATTCGTCGTAACACATAATCTCATATATTTCACCAAATGCATCAATCATATTAGCGAAACCATGTGCATTTTCTTCCCAATGATGACCATAATAATCACCCCAATTTTCTCCATGAGAAAATTTCCCTTTATATCCTTTACCAAGATAAGCAAGCATAAGAAAAAAGAATTCGGGTAAATTGTTCCATTGTTTTTTTGAGAACATAATATGTTTTTCTATATAATCTCCATCATTAGAATCCATTTCAAAATTCAAAACATATTTGGGCTGATATTCCTTATCATCATAAATAATCTTATACATATCTTTAATATTCGTATTCATATTTTATCTCCTTTTAAATTAATTTCTTTAAGTGGACACCAATCAGGTTTGCCTTTACAATTAATCTTTTTTTCTGCTACATCACAATAAAATTCGTCATATTCAAAATAACATTCGTAACATCCTTCTGGCATTGTCCAATTTTTAATAAACAAACCTTTTACCATGATTCATTTACTTCTTTTAATTAGTTAAACCATATTGAGAATATTCTTTTATTTTATTTTGAACAATATTGGATTTTGGACTTACTCCACATACTCTTAACCAATTTTCTGCCATTTCAGCTTTACCACGATAATAATTATAATTAGGACTATCTTCTAAAGCCCAATATTCTTCTTCATTTGCATATTCTTCTTCTCTGTCTAAACAAAATGCTTTTACATCAGCATATGCATTAATCATATTCATCATTGCATTATATGAAATTTTAAATTCAATTTCTTTGTTAGTCATATTATTCTCCTTTTTAATTTTTTAAATTCCACCAATAGTCATCCAGTACGTAATCATTTTCATTATCTACAATCTTAACCCAAATTGCATCATATGGAATTTCAGTAAAATAATCCATATCAATATTATTTACATACTCTTTTGCCTTACTAAATGTATTAGTATTTTCAATTGTTTCCACATGGCTAAAACCAGACCCACAATTCCAATAATAAAAATTTACTCTGTATTTATAATCCATTTCCTTATTCCTCCTTTTTAATCCTTCAAAGGATTTTCTTCATATTCAATATCCCACCAATAATCATGTCCTTTTATCCAATCTTCATCTGAGATATCATATGCTTCAGCTAATTCAACATCATCGGCAATCAGATAATTCTGCCATAAATCATGAATATGAGCAGCGATTTTATATTCTGGAACATCCTCTTCTCTTAACTTATTTACTCTATCTTTGTAATAATCAATTTCCGTTTTAATGCAAAAAGCAAGTTCTTCTTCAGTCATTTCATCATATGTCTTGGTATGTATTAATTCTTTATAATTCATTCTTTTACCTCCCATTTAATTTCATCTTCAGTAGGATTTTCAAATGTAATATATGTATTATTTCCCTCATTATCTAATCCACTAAAGGCAATAATAAATTTAATATTTCCATTTTCATCTCTATTTACATAGAATTTATATGTATTTTTAGGAACTCTATTATAAAACCATTCAGCATCAAAATCATCTTCCCATTCTGTATAATAAATACCTGTTCCTACCCATTCATTATTTTCATCAAGGTAAATATAATAACCGCCATATCCATCATTATCAGGAAATTCATAATCAGGTAATTCATCAACACCTTTCCATTTACCTTTGCCATATTCATCATCCATATATTTATCAAAACAATCTTCATGAACATGGCAGTCTCCATTATCTGTTGTCATACCACGAAGAACAGGTTTACCACATACATTACAAAATGTCATTTCATCTTCTGGTGCATAAACAACATAACCATTGTCTTCATATCTCTTTCTGATTTTTGTAATCGACATTTTTTAAGCTCCTTTCTATTTTACTTCTTCTATGGGACACCAGTTCTGTATATGTTTCTCTGCCCAATCAAAATCATGCCATCCGTCTTCTTCATAATCTGGAATTAATTTACAATTAACTACTCGTTTGTATAATATTTTATCTTTTCTATCTTCAAAGTCGGCAAGAACTAGTTCGCTTGTATGAAATATACAATCATTACAGCATTTGGGTTTTTCTAAACCTTTAATATAAATTCCTTTTTTGCTCATGTTTATTCTCCTTATTTTTTATTAATTAATAATCTCTTACCTCAGTTACGAAAGTATCTAAGTATTCAATTCCAATAGCATCAAGTTTATTTAAGAATCTTTCTTCTGCTTCTTCCTGTGTTTCTCCTTCGTACATTTTTAAATAAAATACTCCATTAAGTATTGCTAATTCTTTTTCATTTTCCACATTAAGCTCCTTTCTTCATACGTTTCATCATTGCTAATCTATAAGGTTCAAATTCTTTAGCTTCATCGAACCCTTCAGCTTTAAGAATCTGTTTCCTTTCTCTTTCCGTCAATATTTTATTTACTTTTATATCAGATGTAATAACCCATACTCTATCTCCAACTTCTCTGAATAGGTAATATCCATTTTTTGGACAATGCTCAAAGCATTTCTTTTTCTGTTTTAAAGCATCATCTGTATAATTATAATTTATGTTATACTCAACTTTACACCATACTCTTTTCCAGTATTTGGAACGCTGAGATTTATAAGTCCCATCAACAGACATTAACCAAGGTGCGGAAGGAATAGTTCCAATATGCCATCCACCTCTGCAAGCAAATCCTTTGGTCGCTATATATTCTGCATGTAACCATTTATTTAATTCGGTTTCTTTTGTCTTGCCAATGAACAAAGGGAATAGTTTTCCTTCTTGATTCATCTCGAATAATTTATAACCAATTCCTGTTTTCATTATAGATTCCTCCTTTTTATTTGTCTATATTATTTACATATTT
>AUXO015041513.1_pt1 | contig 13851 bp, 12 predicted proteins | sample 768731 | NCBI WGS metagenome assembly AUXO01 (sample SAMN02715735, study PRJNA202380) | gut metagenome | biome: sheep rumen | host: Ovis aries | place: New Zealand: Palmerston North | reverse complement strand
CCTGACCGATCGCTTAGAAGGCGATTGCTCTATCCAGCTGAGCTACGGAGACATTTCTCAAACGGATAGCACAATTATACAACAATCTAATTGATTATTCAAGTGTTTTTAAAGAATTTTTATAAATTTCTTCGTTGTTTACTAAAAAAACAACTTCTTCTATATTATAGTTATTTTGCATAGATAAACTAATTGTATAGATTACTTCTTCTAGTATATGATTACTAGTAGTATCGTTTAAAATAGAATCATTAAAATTTAATTTTAAAGTTTTTTCGTCGAAGGAATAATCTAGTAGTGATACGTTTGAATTTACGTAACTCATTAAATTGGTTTCATAGATAGGAGAGGTTGACAATTCATCTATTATAACATTAATTTTATCTTTTTTTGGTTGATTGACATATTTAGTAACTGGTACATAATATTCATTATCATTATAATTACTAACATAGAAAACTGTATAGAAATCAATGTCTTGTGTAGTGGTTAAATCATAGGTTTTATTAATACCATAGTTTTTATCTATAGATGTAGGAAGAATTTTATTGCTATTGGGTAGTTTATCTAATTTTTCTCCTTCTACTAGTATTATTACTTTATCAATACCATTAATGCTAGTTAAACTGTAAGTAATTGCTTCAATCATTTTATCTTCATATTTTTCGTCAATCTCTAATAGTTCTTTAGAAAAATTAATGGTTAGTATGTTTTCTTTTAAACTGATATCTTTGATTTCTGTTCCACTAGGAATTATGGAACGAAATCCGTTTGGGATTACATGGCTTTTTTCTCCGTCGATAATTAAGCCTTGTAGTACATCTTTTGCTGTTTCTATAGTGTCACAGTTACATCCAACTATTTCAGTTCTTGCAACATAGTTATTTGTATCTAGTAAGTAAATTGTTTCTTTTGCGTTTGTATATATATATTCGACTTTTTCTTTTTTAATAGGATTATCTAATTTATCTTTACTTGGCATTAAGTAAATGAGACCTAAGGTAAGTAGGGCAAGAGTTGCAACGGTAATTTTTCGAAAATATATTTTCTTTAGCATAACATCACCTAATAATATTTATGTAAAAACCATACTTACTAGAACAAAACAAAAAGTAGTTTTTAAAATTTAGACTGATATACGAACAGAATTGTTTCATTTAGAGTATATTATCATAGGGGTGTGAGGTGAATGTATATTTTTTTTGGAATATTGATTCCTTTATTTGGAACTTCTTTAGGTGCGGCAATGGTATTTTTTATGAATTATACTATTAAAGGTGCTATAGAAAAATTGTTATTAGGATTTGCTGCTGGTGTTATGATTGCTGCATCTATTTGGTCTTTGTTACTTCCGTCTATTGAAATGGCTGAGAAAGAAAGTATTATAGCTTGGATACCAGCGTCAGTGGGGTTTTTAGTGGGAATTGTTAGTTTATTAATCATACATCGTTATATATCTGATTTTTCTTTTATGGAGCGGGTTGATAATCCAGATAAATTTAAAAAAACGTTTATGATGGTTTTGGCAGTTACACTGCATAATATACCTGAGGGGATGGCTGTTGGTACTGTTTTTGCTTCTGTTTTATCTGGAAATAATTTAGTGACAATGGCTGGTGCTTTTTCATTGGCGATTGGTATTGCTATTCAAAATTTTCCCGAGGGGGCTATTATTTCTATGCCATTAAGGGAAAGAGGTTTTTCTAAATGGAGATGTTTTTGGTATGGTTCTTTATCTGGAATTGTAGAACCATTGGGAGCTATTATTACTATTTTATTGACAAGTATTATTACTAAAATATTACCATATTTATTATCTTTTGCAGCTGGAGCGATGATTTTTGTAGTAGTTGATGAGTTAATACCTGAGTCTCAGGATGGGAATCATTCTAATTATGGATTAATTGGTGTTACAATAGGGTTTGTTTTGATGATGATATTAGATGTAGCGTTTGGATAAAAATGATTTATAAGGGTTAAAAATACTTTATTATTTTTTGAAATTATTATATAATGTTTTTAGCGTTATTAGAGAGTAGATGGGTATGGAGGGATAATGTGAAATTAAATTCATTTTATTTGGAGTCTTATATTGATATAAAGAATAGCCATAGGTTTGTTATTGATCAGTTAGAAGATGATCATGATGCTAAAATTTTTTTAGGTAATTTAGGTGGGTATATTAATAAGGTTTTAAATAGAAAAGAAGAAGATATTTTATATAATGATGTATATATTGCTTATTATCAGGATCATCCTATTGGTTTTATTTCTTTGACACATGAGAAAGATATATATGAGATTGCAAGTGGAGTATTGAAAGAGGCAAGGGGGAAACATTTGGGGGCATTACTTTTAAGAGAGTTTACTCAAAAAGTATTTGAAACTTGTCCACGTATTGATAAGTTAACTTTAATTATTAAAAATTCTAATACAAGAGCAATTAAAACTGCTATTAGTGTAGGGTATCAGTTTGATGGTCAATATTATTCACAAAAGAGAAAATAGGATAGAAATAGAATTTGGGGTATATTATGAATATAAAAGAGATGTTAGAACGTTTTTTTGAACATTATAAAAAACAGATTAGTATAGATGAAATAATAAAGTTTTTCAAAGTAAAAAATGAGGGTATTGAAAAGTTGTTAGATAGTTTATTTGAGTTAGAAAAAGAGGGGAAAATTTTCTTTGATAAAAATGGTACTTATATGCATAAGCCTTTGGATTTTTTGTATCAATATGGTATTTTAAGAAAATCTCATGCTAATCAATATTATATTAAGACTAAGGAGAATAATTGTATTATTATAAAAAATACTAATGGTGTTAAAGAGGGGGATGTGGTTTTTGTTTCTATTTTAGATGGTAAAAAAAATCATCCTAAGCAATTTTTTGGAAATATAGAAAGAATTGTTAAAAGAGAAAGTTTAAAGACAGATAATCATTTTATTATAAAAGCAACATTGAAGAAAGATGGTATGCATTTTTATGTTAATGTAAAGGATGAAAGGGTATATATACCAAAAGAGAATTTAAATACTGCTTTTGCAGGAGATTTAGTGAATGTTCAGGTAAAAAATCATACGGGAAATATTATAGAAGTGTTGAAGAGGCATCAACTTACTCATGTATTTCGTTGTGTAGAAAATCATGGTGAAATAAAGTGGGCTCCTATTTCTTCTTCATATGGTTTTTATGATTTAGATTGTTATCGTTTTAAAGAAGGAGATTTAATACAAGCTGAAATAAAAAATAATAAATTAAAATTGATAAAGAAATTAGAAATGAATCATTCTGTTAATGATGATATTAATGCTTTGATAGTAGAATATGGTTTTGTAAAAGAATTTCCAAAACAGGTGTTAGAAAGTGCTAAAAAGATTAAAGCTACAATAGATGATGATGCGTTAAAAGATAGAAGGGATTTGCGAAATTTAGAAACTTTTACTATAGATCCTGTTGATGCTAAGGATTTGGATGATGCTATATCATTAGAATATGAAGATGGTAAATATTATTTATATGTACATGCAGTTAATCCTTCTTATTATGTTAAGCTTGGTTCTCCTATTTTTAATGAAGCTTTTAAAAGAGGTTTTAGTGTATATCCTTCGAATGGAGTTATTCCTATGTTACCTGATAGTTTATCTAGTGAAATATGTTCTTTAAATGAGAATGGAGATAAGCTTGCGCTTACTTGTAAAATGGTTATTGATTGTGATGGTAAGATGGTAGATTGTGAAATTTTTAAGAGTATTATTCATAATGATAAGCAAATGAATTATGATGATGTTAATGATTATTTAGATTATCTTCCTCTTTCACATGAATATGCTCCTTTTAGAGATACATTGTTAAAAATGAAGGATTTAGCTATATTACTTCAAAAAAATAAAACAAAAAGAGGATCTATTACTTTTGAGGGTGAAGAGAGAAAGTTTATTTTAGATAGTAGTGGTAATCCAGTTATGGTACAGGAGAGGCAAAGAGGAGTTTCTCAATTGATAATTGAAAATTTTATGTTGATAGCTAATGAATCGGTTTCAAGATTTGCTTATTATTTAAATCTTCCTTTTATTTATCGTAATCATGATAAACCAACAGTTCAGAAGAAGAATAATTTAAAAAGTAGTCTTCATCAAAAGGGATATGTTATTCAAAAAGTGGGCAATATTGATAATCCTGAATTTCTTCAGAGAGTTTTAATTAGTCTTTTAAAAGGAAAAACGAAGGAAGAAAAAAAGGTTATTTGTGAGGTCTTTTTGAAGTCAATGACGAGAGCTTTTTATGATTATAAAAATATTGGGCATTATGGATTAGCGTTAGATTGTTATGGTACGTTTACTTCTCCTGCAAGGAAAATTTCTGATTTTATTAATCATATGGTATTAGATGAGTTTTTGACGAATGGGATAGATTCTTTAAAATTAAGTTTATATAAAGATTTTATAGAGGATTCATGTGAATATATTTCAGAAAAGCAGAAAGATGCGGATTTGCTTGAGCAAGAGATGGATGCTGTTTTATTAAGTAGGTATGCTTCTAATTTTTTGAATGTTGATGTTAAGGCTAAGATTCTTTTTGTTAATCGTTATGGAATATATGTAAAAGATAGTAATGGATTGACGGGTGTTATACCTCTTAGTAAGGATATGAGATTAAGTGGACAAAAGGTAATTTATCAGGGGTATGAATATAAGGCTGATGATCAAGTTACTGTAACTTTAAAAGAAAGAAGACCTCATGAATTGGTGTATGTTCTTCATCCTGTTGTTGCTAAAAAATTAATTAAGAAAAAATAAGGAGTTATATATGGTAAAAAGGTGTAAATGGGTAATGTTAAATGAGGCAATTTATGTAAAATATCATGATGAAGAATGGGGTAAGCCGGTATATGATGATAGTAAATTATTTGAGATGTTAATGCTTGAATCTTTTCAAGCAGGTTTATCTTGGATTTGTGTTTTAAAAAAAAGAGAATATTTTAGGAAATCATTTGATTCTTTTGATTATCAAATGATTTCTAATTATCAAGAAGATAAAATACAAGAGTTATTAAATAATTCAAATATTATTAGAAGTAGAAGAAAGATTGAAGCGACTATTCATAATGCTAAAATATTTATATCTATTCAAAAAGAGTGGGGGAGTTTTTCTTCATATATTTGGCATTTTACTGATGGGAGGATTATTCGAAATAAAACAGATAAATTTAAGACAACAAGTCCTTTATCTGATTTGATATCGAATGATTTAAAAAGGCGTGGAATGAAGTATGTTGGTTCTGTTATTATTTATTCTTATTTGCAGTCTATTGGAATTATTAATGATCATGAGAGGGAATGTTTTTGCTATTAGGTGTGGTTTTTTTATAATAGTTTTTGAGGTGAAATATGAAAATTAATAAGCCAAATATATATAGATGTGAGCCTAAGAAGATAGAAGAAATCTATCAAGATAATGATGATATTTATGGTGGATTATTTGAGCAAAATGTTGAAGGGGAAATACTTATTAAAGGAATAGAGATTCACTGTTGTATATTTAAAAATATTAATTTTAATAATATAAAATTAGATGGGGTTGATTTAATTGATGTAGAATTTGAGGGATGTGATTTATCTCATCAAATTTTTAGTGAGCAATCTATTTGTCGTGTAGTGTTTAGGGATTGTAAAATGTTTGGTACTCAATTTATAGGTGCTTTTTTTAATGATGTAGTTTTTTATCAATGTAGTACTAAATATTTAAATTTTTCAGGTGCAAGTATTTGTAAAATGCTTGTAGAAAATAGTGATTTTACTGAGGCTACTTTTATGGAAACAAAATTAAAAAATATATTATTATGTAAGGTAAAGTTGGAACGAGCAGAGTTTATTTATACGTCATTAAATCATGTTGATTTATCTACTTGTGATATTACTCATATTGTAAGTGATGTTGATTCTTTGAAGGGGGTTATTATAGATAGATTTCAGGCTCAAGATATTGTTCATTTGTTTGGTGTAAAAATGAAATAATTATAAATTAGTTTATAGAGTGTGTTTATAAATATATTTATTGTTAATTTCATAGCTTTTTTTTTAACATTTTGTTATAATGTAGAAAAACTCAGAGGTGTTATTATGAAAAAATATAAAAACTATTTTATTGCCTTTTTTTTGCCATTTTTTGTATGTGTTGTTTTTTTGTATGCAAAAGGTATATTTCAGGATATTGAAAATATATATGTAAGTGATTTAAGGCTTCAACATTTACCATTCCTTCATTATTTAAGAAGTGTTTTATTGGGAGATGCTTCTGTTTATTATTCTTTTAGTGCTGGGTTAGGAAGTCCTATGATTGCTACACTTATATTTTATTGTATTAGTCCTGTTAATTTATTGTTATTGTTAGTAAAAGATATTGAATATGGTATATTATTTACTTATATTATTAAGGTGAGTTTATCGGGACTAACTATGTATATTTTATTAAAATATAGAAAAGAGAAGAATGATTTTATTACAGTTCTTTTTTCTAGTTGTTATGCTTTATGTACTTTTGTGATTAATTATTTTTTTTGTATATTTTGGTTTGATAGTTTATATCTTGCTCCTTTAGTTACTTTGGGAATAGATAGAATGTTTCGTGAAGAGAAAATGAATTTGTTATATATTTTTTCTTTGGCTTTAGCTATTATGTGTAATATTCAGATGGGATTTGGGTTATGTATTTATGCATTAGTTTATTATATTTATTCATTTAATATTCGTTATGGAATAAAAAAGGATTTAAAAAAATTTAGGCAATTAGGTATTATTTTTATAATATCATCTCTTTGTGCTGGTGCTATTAGCAGTGGTATATTATTAGGTTTTATGTCTGAGTATGGGAATATTGCTACTGCTAGAGATATTAATGTTGAAACGAGAGTGGGTACTTCTAATTTGGGGTATATATTAAAAAATTTATTTACAGTTGGTGGTGTTAAAACTGACTTTTACAATAATTTTGAACCGTATATTTACTGTGGATTAATTGTTTCATTTTTTTCAATATTATATTTGTTTAATCAAGAGGTGGAAAGTAAAAAAAGGTTACATGCTTTCTTTGTTATATTAGTATTTGTAATGGGTTTTTGTGTTGATTTTATTAATTTATTTTGGCATTTATCTACTCCGGTTTTATTAAATTTTAGGTATTCGGGATATTTAAGTCTGTTTTTAGTTTTATTAGCATATGAATGTTATGTTACGAAGAAGAGGCTAAATAAAAGAGATATTGTTGTTTTATCTATTTCTTTGTTGGTAGGATTATTTATGATTATTGCTTATAATGAGCAGGTTAATGTTATAGAGACTTTTTTGTTTTTGATATTTACTTATGTTTTGATAATACTTGTAAAAAATAAGAATAAGAGGGTACAAATATTATTATCTATCTCTGTTATAGTAGAACTTTTAGTAAATAGTTATTTATCTTTATATACGGCTAAGCAGTTACCTTTTGGGAAGGATAGTTCCTATAAGAGTTTGAAAGAGTTAGCAAATAAAAATAATTTTGATGATGATTATAGAGTTATTTATGATTATTCTTATACAGATTTTACTAATGATTCATTTTTGTTAAATAAAAATTCATCACCAAGGTATTTTTCGTCTGTTATTAATGGTAATTTACTTCTTTTTTTGCATAGAAATGAATCTATGATTGGGAATAATAATTATAGGGTTTCTGCGTTTGATTCTCCTTTATTGTTATCTATTTTGGGAAATAAATATTTTTATTTAACGCAAGAATTTAATAATGATTTGTTTAAAAAAATTGATTCTTATAAAATTGGTAGTTATGATTATGTAAATGATAAATATCAAAAAAAGGATGTATATTTATATGAAAATCAATATGCTTTAAGTATTGGTTTTATGATTGGTAGTGATGTGAAATATCAAAAGAAGGATAGTTTTATAGATTATCAGAATAAAATGATTAAAGCTTTTACTGGTAATTTTCAAGATGTTATGTTCCCACTTCCATATGAATCTTCTACTTCTTCTGAAGAGTGTATGGATAGTGGATATTATAATTGTCAGCAGTTAGATATTACTAATCATGCTTTAAATAAGTTTGTATATATTTATGGGTTGTTTGATGAATATTTGGTATTTAATAATTCTAAGATATATTTTGATTCTGGTGTGCCTTTTGTAGTATCAACTCTTGATAATAATATTGGTGTTGTTTTTAAATATAATGGGTCAAAAATACAGTATAAGGTTGCTACTTTTGATGAGGTAGCTTTTATGAATAGTATTAATATTTTAAGAGAAAATATGCTTACTGATGTTAAAATTAATAAGAATATTATGACAGGGATGATTGATTCATCTAAAGATGGTATTTTATTTTTATCTATTCCTTATGATGATAAGTTTAAAATTTATGTTGATGGTAAGAAAGTAAAGTATTATCCTCTTTTAAATCATACGTTTATTGGTTTAGATTTAAAAGCGGGTGTTCATCAAATTAAAATAGAATATATAGATGATGATTTGATATGGTATATTTTATCTACGTTATTATCAATAGTAATTACAATTATATTATATTATTTTATTAATAAAAAAATAAAAAAAATAAAGGAAGAAGAAAAGAAATATCTAGAAGAGATGGCTGAAAAGAGTCGTAAGAAAAAAGAAAATAGAAGTAAGAAAAAATGAAAAATTTTTGGTGATAGGATGATGAGTGGATTATTTCATAATATAGCGTATAAGTTGCATCGAGTTGGTTTTTATATGTATTCTGTTAAATATTATTATATGGATCATTGTCATGGGATGAGTAAAATAAAGTGTTTGTTTGAATCTATTATAACTAATTTAAAGATATTTAATTATCGATATGGTTATTATGAATATTTAGAAATACCAATTACAACGAAATGTAGTTTAAGATGTAAGTATTGTTCTAATTTAATTTCTTATTATAAGAAAAAGTGTGATTATGATAGTACTATTTTAATTAATGGAATTAAGACTTTTTTGAGGTGTATTCATAATATTGTTTATGTTAGGGTATTAGGAGGAGAGCCTTTTTTAAGTAAAAATTTATATAGGGTATTAAGAGTTTTATTAAAAAGTAATAAGATACAGAGAATAGAAGTTGTTACGAATGGGACTATTGTTCCTACAGATGAGAGAATTATTTCTATTTTAAGGAATAAAAGAATTATTGTATGTATTAGTAGGTATCCTATAGTAGATTATAGAAAATTAGTAGTTTTTTTGAAAGAGAATGGTATTAGGTATAGATTAGATAAAATGCACTATTGGATGAATTATGGTAATACTAAAAAGAGAAATAAAACAAAAAAAGAATTAATGAAGCAGTATGCTAGTTGTAATCATGTATGCAAAAGTTTAGTGAATGGGCAAATTCATTTGTGTCCTAGATCTAGTCATGGTACTGATTTAGGGATTATTAAAAATAATAAGGATGACTATTTAGATTTATTAGATGAGACTATGAGTATTCGTGAGAAGAAAAAGAGGATTAATGATTTATTTAGGAAGAAATATATTATGGCATGTGATTATTGTGATTATGGTACAAAGAAATGTAAAAAGATTAAGGTGGCAGAACAAATTAAATAAAGTCATATATTGATTCATATATTTTATTGGTGATACTATGAATGAAATTTATATGGCTTTTTTAGTTACTATATTGGCTGGATTATCTACAATGATTGGATTGTTTCCTATATTATTTCAATTTAAAAATGAAAATAGTTTTATTTCTATTTGTTTATCTTTTACAGCAGGTGTTATGTTGTGTCTTTCTATTATTGATTTAATTCCTGAGAGTATTCAATTATTAGAAAAAGAAGTAAGTGGAATATTAGTGTGTTTATTTTCATTTTGTTTTTTATTTTTGGGAATATTTATATCTTCTTATATTGATAAAAAAATATTTGTAAAAAATCATTCTTTATATAAAGTAGGAATTATCTCTATGATTGCTATGATAATGCATAATATACCAGAAGGAATAATTACTTTTATTGGAACAACTACGTCAAAAACTTTGGGTATTCGTTTAGGAATTGCTATAGCACTTCATAATATACCTGAAGGAATATCGATAGGTATTCCTATTTATTATGCTACGAAAAAGAAAGGTAAAGCGTTAGGTTATACATTAATTTCAGCGTTGTCGGAGCCACTAGGGGCTTTTTTGGCATATTTGTTTTTGATGCCATTTATTAATAATTTAGTATTAGGTTTTTTGTTTTCGGTTATTGCAGGTATAATGATACAAATTTCTATTATAGAATTAATACCTACGTCTTATCAGTATGGTGATGATAAGAAGATACTTCTTTTTTTTGTTATTGGTGTAATTGTTATGTTGTTAAGGTTTTTTGTTTTATAAAAAATGAAATAGAAAGACTTGAATTTATTTCATAATAAGGTATAATGGATATTATGTTAGCATTTATTTATGTTGATTGCTAATTTATAAGGAGTGATGTTATGGTAATTATACCTGTTTATAATATACTTATTTTACCTAATACAACTATTTATTTACAGATGGATAAAATAGAAGGGATTAATGAGAAAGTGTTAAAAGAAGAAAGTAGGGTATTGTTTTTAATTTGTAAAAAGCAAGGCGCGACATCTCTTTTGAATGTTGAAAATTTTTATTCTATTGGCGTTATGGGTACTATAAAAGAAGTTAATAAAAATGGTTTTATTATGGTCGAAACGGAAGAGAGAGTTAATATTGAAAAAATTAAAAATGAAGGAACGCATATAGAATTTGGTTTATCAAAACGTGATGAGGTAGATGAGTTAGGTTTAAAGGAGGAACATGCTAAATTAACAAAATTGAAGAAAGCATTTCGTAAATTCGTATCATCTTATCAATGGGGGAATATTGTTAAAACATTTATTTTAGAATGGAAGTCTGTTAGTGAGATTGCATGTGCAATGTCTTTGTGGTTGCCTATTAATCATGAAGAAAAGTATAGACTATTAGAAGAGGATAGTATTAAAAAGAGAACCAAAAAAATAGAAGATATTATGTATGAATATATGGAGATAGAAGAGGTTACGAATGAAGCAACTAATCATCAAGAGACGGAAAATAAGAAAATATATAGAGAAGCTGCTATTAAAAAGCAAATGGATTATCTTCAAAAGGAATTAGATGAATTGCATCCAGAAAATATTTCAGAATTAAGTAAATTTGAGATGAAAATTAAAGAGTCTGATATGAATGAGGAGGCTAAAAAAGAGGCATATAAAATATTAAATAGAATGAAGCAAGAAGGAGATCATAGTCCTGAATATGGAATGTTATATGATTATTTAGATTTTATAACAAATTTATCTTGGAAAAAGGAAAAAGCTGTAAAAATATCTTTGACTAAGGCTGAGAGAATTTTAGATAGGGAACATTATGGATTAAAGAAAGTAAAAAAAAGGATTATAGAGCAAATTGCTGTTATGAGTTTAAAGAGGAATGTAACAGGTTCTATTTTGTTGTTTGTAGGGCCTCCTGGTGTTGGTAAGACTAGTATAGGAGAGAGTATTGCTTGTGCATTAGGTAGAAAATACGTAAGGGTTTCATTAGGTGGTATTCGAGATGAGGCGGATATACGTGGGCATAGAAGAACTTATATAGGAGCTATGCCTGGTAGAATTATGAATGGGATTAGTAAAAGTGGAGTATCTAATCCAGTTATGGTATTAGATGAAATTGATAAGTTATCTACATCTTATAATGGAGATCCTGCTGCTGCTTTATTGGAGGTATTAGATCCTGAACAAAATTATACTTTTACTGATCATTATTTAAATGTTCCTTATGATTTATCAGATGTTTTATTTATTTGTACTGCTAATACACTAGATACTATTCCTGAACCATTATTAAATAGAATGGAAGTTATTGAGTTTAATGGGTATAGTCCTATAGAGAAGTTTCATATTGCTAAGGATCATTTGCTTCCTAAATCTTTTGATATGATTGGGCTTTCTGATAGGGATATTAAAATAACAGATGGAGCTATTAAAAGGCTTATTAGAGATTATACGATGGAGTCAGGAGTTAGGGGACTTAAGAGAGTAATAGATTCATTGTGTAGGGAGATTGCTGTAAAACTAGTAAGAGGTAAGGAAAATGAATTAGAGATTACTGCTAAAACTATAGATAATTATTTGGATATTAGGCCTATTCGTCATGATCATGTTTTAGCTTTAAAGAATCCAGGTATTGTTACAGGATTAGCTTGGACTAAAGTTGGAGGAGAGATTTTATTTATAGAGGCATTATTTACAAAAGGGAAAGGGAATGTTATTATTACTGGAAGATTAGGAGATGTCATGAAGGAATCTGTTCAAATTGCTATTTCTTTGGTGAAATCTACATTTAAGGATAAGGTAAAATTATTTGAAGAAAATGATTTGCATATCCATGTTCCTGAAGGGGCTGTACCAAAGGATGGTCCTAGTGCTGGTATTACTCTTACAACAGCAATCTCTTCTTTAGTAATGAATAAAAAGGTAGATCCTCATATTGCTATGACTGGTGAGGTGTCTTTAAGAGGAAATGTGATGCCAATTGGGGGCTTAAATGAAAAATTAATGGCAGCAGAGCGTGCAGGAATTACAAAAGTTTTTATTCCAAAAGATAATATGATTGATTTAAAAGATATATCTAAGGAAGTAAAAGATAAATTAGAAATTATTCCTGTATCTACAATTGATGAAGTATTAAAACAGACAGGTATTATTAAAAATTAATTATATTATTATTTTAAGGGGGATAAATATGCTTGGAGATTATGAGATATACGGGCAATTAACAAGAGTGATTGATGAGAAAAATAGAATTATATTGCCAAAAGAGTTTGGGGTAGAAAAGGAAGAACAACTTCTTTTATACAAAGAAGAAGACTATTGTAGTATTTATTCGAAGAGTAAATTAGAGAATATTATTACAATAAAAAATCAATCTTTTGAAGATGAAAAGAAAGAAATTGATAAAATAGCTTTAAAAATTTTAGCATTATTAAAAGTTGATGCGGTAGGTAGAATTACTATTCCAAAAGAAATATTAGATTATTATGGATTAGAAAATCAAGTATTACTTGTAGGTGCAAAAAATCATATTAATATTTATAGTGGTCGTGAAAAAGTTATTTCTAAAAAAAGAATAAGAAAGATGCAATAGAGAAGAGGCATATTATGAATAAAAGAAGTATACTTACGTTAGAGTTATCATTATTATTAGGAGTGTTACCGTTTACAAATATTGGGTGTAGAAGAAATAGTAATTATCCAATACTTTCTGATTGCGAAGAAGATATAAGTTATCAAAAATTGTGTGATAGTAGTTTTCTTGTTCTAGATGATTTGAAAAATAATCATTTGGAGTATTATTTAGCTTCTGTAGATGTAGAAAGACAAGAAAATAGATTTACTCATTATGATTATTATGATATTTTGACAGATAAAAATGTTTATTATGAGTTTTATGATGGAATTTCTCTTGGTGATAAAAGTGAAGATAAAAATTTAGTTGATGAAGTTAGTGTAGAAGAATATTTGGAATGGACAAATAATGTACAAGATGATTATTCAATAGAAGATGCTAAAAATATTTTAAATAAGATGAAAGATTTTTATCTTAGTTCTAACGGTCATGAAAAGAGAAAAGTTTTAAAAAGAAAAAGCAATTATTCGAATGAATAGTTGCTTTTTAGTTAATTGAACTATATTATGTTCATAAATTTTTCTATGGTGCTGAAAACAGGACTTGAACCTGCGACCTATTCATTACGAGTGAATTGCTCTACCA
>AUXO016111658.1_pt1 | contig 13852 bp, 11 predicted proteins | sample 768731 | NCBI WGS metagenome assembly AUXO01 (sample SAMN02715735, study PRJNA202380) | gut metagenome | biome: sheep rumen | host: Ovis aries | place: New Zealand: Palmerston North | reverse complement strand
CGTGCCGAAAAACTGCGTGTCAACGAGAAAGTTAGCGCAAAAACCACCGCCATCATCGCCATGATGGCATAGCGGGCAATATAGTAAAGGGGAGTCATATACACCCAAGGAAGGAACATCAGGGCGGATATGCATACAGTCGCGATTATCAGTATCTTGGCAATCTTTTGTCTTTTCATATGTCAGTAATAAATTCAAAAATCAAAGTCACTATAATATATTAAGGTTGACCATTTGGCCGAAAAGGAGGTCGCTTTCCGGTAGGCGGCCGTAATCGAAACCGCCGCCCGGGGTGAAAGTCAGCTCGCCGAACCATGCGTGTCCGTGTTCCAGGTAAAAGTCAGCTCGCACAAAAGGGAAGGGCTTGGAAAGTGTTTCCGCATAATCGAACAGTTGGTCAATTCCGTCGGGTTTGGGGACGGTGAACCCTTCGGGGGCCCGTTGTCCTTGTCGGTTGAGGCGTTGTAGGTTCCAGTCGCGGTCAAAAAAGTAGAATGCCGGCTTCTGCCCCTCTTCCCGACCGATGCAGCAAAGTACATATTTGGCGACACCGTTGAAGCAATAGAACTTGTAGTCCACCGGCGAAGTCCCTTGTTCAGGATTGATGAATTTTTCGCAAATCAGCATTTTTTCCTTGACATCGTATTGCGGTTCGGCGGCAAGAAGATGGAATTTGATCTTCTTGAAGCGGTTCAGGTCTCGTATCGCGGCTGTCTTGTCCAAGCGGCTTTTGTCCGTGCAAACCACATTCCCGCCATTGCCGAAGTTCCATTTGAGTACGAACTTGTCGGGCAGGAGGTCCCAATCGATCTCTTCCGGATTTTCATATGTGGCAATCACCTCCGGGAGAATGTTGGCCAGGCCTTTGCTTTTGACATAATCCCGCACCGCCCATTTGTCGGCGCATTGCATGACCAGGTCGTTTCCTTTGTAATAGTGGAGCTTCATCCATTGGATTTTCTCGTCCAAAGTTTTGGGATTCTCCAAGTCCGGCTTTCGGTGGTGGCACAGTTGGAACTGCACGTTGATGGAGAGTCTCGGGGAAATGGCCGTCAGCAGATAATGAGCCCATAATACAGGTCTGGAACGTAATTGCATATTCGGGGTTATTTTCGGTGAAATATATTGGTAAGGATACTGTAGTAGGTTTTGAAACCGTCCGTTTTCAGAAGAATCGAAGCAAGAAGATACAGAATCAGGTAAACAACTATCTGTATGAGCATAAGAAGAAAAGGATGGCAGTGCAAAACGAGGCCAAGGGCATACGTAAGCGCTCCGATTGCGGCAGCCAGGAGAAGATAGCCTCCAAAATCACCTATTTGTCTGATAATTCCATAATTAATCAGTTTTCCGTTGACCAAGGCATTGATTATGAAGTTGATATAGGAAACGCTGGCAATCGTCCACAATAAGCCGGTTATGCCAAAGCGGATACCGATGAAAATCATGGCAATTCCGATGGTTCTTTTTAGGATTTGGATGATAAAGTAAAGTTTTCCTTTTCCTAAAGATTTGATTACGTTTGTGTTAAGTGTATTTGTGGCATAGATGAGACCTGCAACGCAGAGAATTTGGAAATAAGGGGCTGAGGTTTCCCATTTAGCTCCGTATAGCAGTGTGATTAGTGGTTTGGCAATGATTATCAGCAGAGTCATCATGGGGAAATTGATGAATGTCAGTGCCCTGGTACTTTTGCGCATACCTTCCAGGAGCCGGGGACGTTCGTCTTGCAGCGTGGCAAATGCCGGGAATGTGACATCGTTGACAATGGACGCCAGTCCAGTCACAGGCACCTCCTCCAGTTTCTTGGCTTGCGAAAAGTAGCCTAAGTCGCTGGTAGAAAATCTTTTTCCTATGATAAAACTTTGCAAATTTGTGTAAAGCGTTTCCACTAAGGAGGAAAGAAGCATCAAACCTCCAAAGCTGAAAAGGTTTCTGAGGGATTCAAGACTAAATTCAAAGGCGGGACGCCAGGTGCTCATGTTCCAAAGCAGAACAACGTTGACAATAGCTGCGAGGATAGCGGAAGCCACCAGACTCCAGGCACCATAGCCATTCAGGGCCAGCGGAATGGCCAGCAGCGTTCCGGAGAGTGCCGATGCCATGTTTCGAAGGGCCAATGCCCGGAAATTCATCTGCCTCATCAAATGTGTGACTTGCACGATGGCAAAGGATTGGATAATTAGGACAAGGCTTTGCACTCGTAACAGCGGTTTCACGAGAGGCATGTCAAAGTAATCGGCAATAAAAGGAGATGCTATATATAGTATCAGGTAGAAAACGAGGGAAAAGGCCAGGTTCCAATAAAAGACAGTGGAATAGTCTATCGGTTTGGGATTCTTTTTCTGTATGAGGGCGGTGCCTAAGCCCCCTTGTATGAAAATGTTGGAGATGGCAAGGAAGATGGCGAGCATGGCGATGGCCCCAAAGTCCTCGGGCATCAACAGACGAGCCAGGACAAGATTGGAGAGGAAGTTGATGGTCAGTGTCCCGACTTTCCCCACGGCACCCCACATCATGCCGAAAACCGTCTTCTCTTTTAGATTATCTCCCATTATGACTAATATATGGCGTCGCAAATCTCTTTTTGGGAAACATGCGCCTTTCCAAGCAGGTGTTCGATAGTCCGCGCTTCGTGACGGAAGTCTTTCTGCAAAAGGGTTCCCGAGAGTGTGATGATGGCGTCGGCAATGGAGGTGTCGATGCCGACAGCCTTGCCGAGAGAGGCGAAAAGTCCCATTCCGTTAGGCACATCCTCGTTGAGGTAGCGGTGGTCAACCTTGGACGGCCCTTTGTTGGCCGCTTTGGCAAAAGAGCGGAAAGCCTCCATGGAATCGATGCTCAAGTCGTTGAAATTACGCCATTTGGCGGCGTCAAAGTAGTTGAGGGGGGCGCAGTCGAATGCATGCAATAACCTGTTCTTCTGTTCGTCGAAATTGCGGATGACCTGCAGTACCGAAGGGGTGAAAGCTTCCTTGTACATCCAAAACTCGCCGTGGCTGTGCTCTATTCGGGCAGCCGAAAACAGCATCCCGATGGGGTGGACAATCATGTTCGGATTGTGCATGGCAGATTCGAGAATGTGGCGGCGTAAATATTGGGTGTTCGGGAAAAGGCCGGAGAGCAAGGGCAAAACCTGTGCCGACGATGCTGTGGGGAGTACGGATATGGCATTGCGCGGGTTATAGAATGTGATTCGCACGAAAAGGTCCATGATCCGTCCGTTGTACGCTGTGGTCTCCCATTCGCTGTACAGCACGTCTTTATGGATGTGCTTTTTGAAAATGAGGCTTCCCATATACCCTGGAACCAATACAATCAGCTGCTTGTCTTTTACAAATGGGGCTATCATCTGGGCGATGCGCTCGTGCTGGAGCGTGGTGGTCATCACCATGATAATGTCGGCAAAGGAGATGGCCTTCTCCACATCACGGGTGATGAACGCAGGCTTGGCAAAGAAAACGCGGCCGTGGTTGGTCTCGTCTTTCACGTTGAAGCCACCCTCTTGGCTCATCAACTCGAAAAACTTACCGTTCACAGTGTCTGAGGTCTTCAGCAAGCCGACCTCTGCATTGCGCTCAATCAGCTTGGCTGCGTGTACCAATCCAGAATTACCGCATCCGACAATGGTGATTTTCATACGAATAATTTATACAAATGGCAATAAACCAACAATTTACAAAATTATCATTGTGATAAATCAATAAACCGCAAAAATAAGATTTTCTACATAGGGTCTGACAATTTTAACAATTGTTAGGATTTCGGTATACTTTTTTCCGACTTTTTGCGTTTATGCTTTCTTTTTGAAATTAAATTGTATCTTTGCACTTTTGAAAATTTATCATTTGAGGAATATCTACATGAGCAGACAAAAATCTTCGCGAAGATGGCTAAGTCCTGACAAACCAGGATTCCACATACTGATGGCAGTTGTGGTCACCATCGTTATATTTGTTCTTACTATCTTGTTTCTCAGATTGTTCACTCGTCATGGGCATGAGATTGAGATGCCTTCGTATATAGGTCGTTCGGCCGAGGAGTTGACGCAGCATGGGCGCGCGGAGGGCTTCGTCTTTGTGGTGAATGACGAGCTGTACGAGAACGATGCTGTGCCGGGATCGGTGTTGAAGCAGAATCCTATGCCCGGCGAAAAGGTAAAGCGCGGACGCAAAGTGTACCTGACGGTGGCAGCGGCAGAGCCTCCTACCATAAAAATGCTGGAACTCAGGGATTTGTCGCTCAGACAAGCCCAGATTATGATAGAGTCACAAGGGTTGGTTTTGGATCACATCATAGAGAAACCAAGTCCGTATGAGAATGTGGTGTTGGAAGTGCTCTACAAAGGGCATTCCATCGCGCAGGGGACCCCTATCAAACAAGGGGAAAAGCTTACGTTGGTAATCGGCAAGAATATTGGCGACCTGCCCGATAGTACAACCACCGAAACGTCAGACAATCAGTTTTAACCATCATCAATAAACAAAATTTATGCAGTTAAATTCGAAAATAAGCGTTTTGTTGTTCGTTTTGCTCCCCCTTTTGAGCTTCTCTCAGGAAATGTTGACGGGGACGGTGCAAAACCCCACCATTGTCAAAGCATCTGAACATTGGGTGCCGAAACGGGGTGAAACATCTGTGATGCTTCCTTTTGTGGATGATTTTTCCCACTACACCGGCTATCCCGACAGCCAAATGTGGCAAGATCGCCAAGGTTTTGTGAACACCGGATTTGCCATTCTTCCGCCTACCATCGGTGTGGTCACTCTCGATGCACTTGATGAATACGGGAGGGTTTATGCACACGCTGAACGCAATCCTTTTCCCGCAGACACGCTGACTTCCAATCCGATTCGTTTGGACAGCAATTTCGCCCAACACCGGCCCATGCGTGTTGCCGACTCTCTTTATCTCAGTTTTTACTACCAGCCGGCTGGGGGTAGCCGTACACCGCATTCCGGTGGTTGGGCCAGAGTAGGCGATGCTCCCGAGCACTCTGACAAACTGGTGCTTGAATTTGGTTATGCGACGGGGAATACGGTCTTCGCCGGGTTCATATATGGAGAATATGTCATCGAGGCAGGGCAGTATTATTCGGTTGGGGATTCGGTTGAAAATCCTTTCATGCCAGGCACTTACTATGTTTTTGAAAATGATGCCTATGCCGGTCAGACCATACAGATGCCGATGGATTCGGTCTTCGAGGATGAATATGTCTGGAACGAGGTGTGGTCTTCATATGGCTGTGACCTTGACGACTGGTTGGACTCCAACTCCTTAATGTATTTCAAGCAAGTGATGGTCCCCATCACGGATGAGCAATATTATCGAGACAATTTCCAGTTCCGTTTCCGGAACTATGCCAGCTTGGATCTGGATTCCTGGTCCAGCGGCAGTATCGTAGGGTGGTCCAGCAACTGTGACCAATGGAACATTGACTATGTCCGGGTTGACCTTAACAGGAATGGCAACGATCTTTATCCCAATGATGTGGCTTTTGTCAGTCCCACCCTTTCTTCATTGAGAGAGTACCAGGCTATGCCATGGAAGCAGTATAGGCCCAGTGACATGATCACCAATTTCCATAACGATTTGAGCAACCTCTCAAATTCGTCGAAAAACACGAGCTATACGTTCAATATTGTGAAAAACCACGGACAGACCATATACGTCTCTCCGTTGAACAATGAAAACGCGCAGCCGTACTATCCCAATGGGCTTCACGCAGACCCGCACCATGCCGAGCCACAGTTGGAGATGTCTTATGAATATGACGGTGCCGACAGTGCCACATTCACGATCACGCACATTTTCAGCATGGTTGGTGGGAACGATGAACGGCGAGTGAACGACACATCCAAATTCGAGCAAAAGTTCTATAACTACTATGCGTATGATGACGGCACGGCGGAGGCCGGTTACTGTCTGTTATCGACCATGTTGAACCCCGAGGCATCGTGTGCCGTGAAATTCACTCTTGCGGAGCCTGACACTTTGCAAGCCGTTCGGATGTGGTTCAACCATACCCTCAACGACGAAAATGTGGCCGAATTTACTTTGATGGTGTGGGATAACGACGGAATATGCGCCGATGGCAGCGAAGGTCCGGGCACGGTCCTCTACGAATTGCCCGCCCGTCTGCCAGGTTTCGCGGACGACTACCTTGACTTTGTCCCCTATTATCTCGACGAGCCGTTACCGTTGTCCGGCACCTTTTACGTTGGATTCTACCAATCCCATGATGTACAGCTGAACATAGGATTCGACCAGAACAATGATGCCAGTGGCAAGTTCTTCTATCGCACGACAGCGCAATGGTTCCCCTCTTTCTACCAAGGAGCGCCGATGATTCGGCCGGTGGTGGGCAAGTCGTTTGACCACTACGGGGTGAAGCCGTATGACAATCTCGCAAACATCAAAATCTACCCAAATCCGACGAAGGATAGAATCCATATTCAAAAACCTGATGATGATGAGGTTATGAATTATCGGATTCTTAATATTTACGGGCAATGTCTCGAATCAGGCGCACTCTTGTCAAACGAGCTTTCACTGGAAAGGTATGCTGACGGTGTCTATTTCATTCAGTTCTCCCGTGGCGACCGTCCGGTTTTCACTGAAAAAATTATTAAACAATAGATATGAAATTCAATTTAACCAGACCTTTGGTCTTTTTTGATTTGGAAACGACCGGCTTGAATGTCGGAAAAGACAAGATTGTGGAGATTTCCTTTCTGAAAGTCATGCCTGACGGGGAGGAGATTAGCCGAACGGAACTGATTAATCCGGGTGTCCCTATTCCTGAGGAGTGTTCCGCCATTCATGGCATTACGGATGAGGATGTCCGCGAAAAGCCTACCTTTGCGGAGCTGGCCGACGATCTCATGGCGTTTATCGGGGACGCGGATCTGGCGGGTTTCAACTCCAACAAGTTTGATGTGCCGTTGTTGGTGGAAGAATTCCTCCGCTGCGGCCGTCGCTTTGATCTCAGAAACCGCTATCTGGTTGATGTCCAGAATATTTTCCATAAGATGGAACCTCGTAATTTGATTGCTGCCTACAAGTTCTACTGCAATGGCGATTTGACCAATGCCCATCGGGCAAGTGCTGACACCCAGGCTACTTATGAGGTTTTAAAAGCCCAGCTTGAAAAGTATGAAGGCGTGGAATACACCGACAACCGGACCAAACGGACTTGGGTGCCTGTGCAAAATAATGTGAAGGCGTTGAGTGCGTTCACCACGGAACGTCAAACAGTGGACTTGGCCGGCCACATTGTCATGGATTCGCAGCAGCGTCCGGTATTCAACTTCGGAAAGCATAAAAACCGTCCGGTAAGTGAAGTCTTCAGGATGGAACCTGCCTATTATGATTGGATGATGAAAGCCGATTTCCCGCTTTATACGAAAGAAATCATCACTCAAATCTACCATGAGGTGGCTTTGGAGAAAAAGTTTGCGAGACAATAGCCGTAGTCTAATTCGCTTTGAACTCGCGGTCGTGGCGGCATCATAATGAAATTGTGATGCCGCTACTTTTTGATATGCAGCACCTTGCGGATAATCCTGTTAATGTCGTCGGAAATGTTCCAAAAATAACACACTCCTGTTGCGGCCATCATTAGAAATACGCTGCGGACAATAGCATCGGAAAGGGCGTTGGCTGTCGATGAGAAAGGCAGCTTTAGAAATAGAGGGGAAAGGATTTGTACCCATGCCAAGTTCAGCAAGACAAGTCCGGCGGTAAGGATAATCACTTTGAGTTGGCTTCTCGAGAAAATGCTGATGCCCAATTTGAGACGTAGAATCAAGAGGAGGCAAAGATAAAAGGCAAAATAGGAAATCAAGTGGGAGAGGGCGGCCCCGTCCATCCCGATCCGAGGTATCAGTAACACGTTCAGCAAGATTGCCGAAAGGGTGAGCAATATGGTGAAAATCAGTGACCAGAAATAGTGTTTTGAATAATTCAATGCGCTTGAGCTGACAAAAAGGGTGGAGTTGATAATTTTGGCGATGCCGAGAATCAGAACGACCGATTTGCCTGCATCGTATTTCTCGCCGTTGGGCAATAACGAGAACAGCACGTCGATATTGATCCAAATAAAGAAGAGAATCAGTGTGCTGGAAAGCATCAGATGCAGGGAAACGGATTTGCAGAGTGTTTCCGCGCGAAGGTAGTCATTGTTTTTGATGGCTTCCGAGATTTCAGGCTGTACGATGGCGTTGAGGGAGCGGTTCGGAACCTCAACCACCGTGGCGATGTAGTTGGCGATGGCGTATGTGCCCGTGAAGGCCAAACCCATACTTGCACTGACGAAGAAAGTGTTGAGTAAGGGCATCACATTCACAGTGATAGCATTCAGCAGGAGGAAAACAGTGTAGAAAAGAATGTCTTTCAACAGCGGTTTGCTGAAAATGCCAAGTTCGGGTTTGAAGGAGATTTTCCCAAGAGAGAGCAGGTATAGGAAATCGATGACGGCAGCGAGAAAGTAGGTGATGCAGACCACTGTCACGAGTCCGTCCAGATTGAGAATGTGCCAGTACCCGTATAGCAAATACCCGAGGAGCAGGCCGATGCGGATGCCGACTTCGCGCACAAACTTTGGCACCACAATACGCATCAGCACGTTGGCGTTGGCCTCGAACACGCTTTGATATAACATGAACAGCGACAGAGGGAAGACGAACTTATAGTAGCTGAGGAACAGTTCTGACTTTTTTGAGAATGCCTGGATAATGGTTCCGTGGAAGAGCTTCGCAACAACCAAAAACACCAGAAAGCCGACAAGAGGTACTATCAATGTCCAGAAAAAGAAACCATGGTGTTTTTTTTCTTCGTTTTTGAAGAAGGGGAAGAAACGGATGATGGAAGCACCGGTACCTAATTGGGCAAAACTGGCGAACAGCACGGCGGCATCGATCAGAATACGGGTCAAGCCGACTTCCTCCTGGGTCAGGTAGGCCGTGACCACAAAAAACGTGGTGATGAACCCGATGACCACGCCGATATAATTTACAACGGTACCCTTAATGCTCTGTTTGATGACGATACCCATAACTCTCAGTCAAATGATGGCGCAAAGTTAAATAATATTTCAATTAGGGTGAGGCGGGAATATTATCCGGAGGGACGCTCCGTGGAAAGTCTTAGAAAAAAGTTCCCGAAGAGGGTTACTTTTTCGGGATTTTCAGTTTTTGGCCGATTCTGATGGCATCTTTGTTGGTAAGATTGTTGTATTCGGCTATATCGTTGGCTGTGGTGCCGTAGCGTCTTGCTATGGAAGACAATGTGTCACCCTGCCGGATTGTGTAGGAAGTGTAATTGACCTGATGCTGTACGGGTTTGATTTCGGGTTGGGGCTTGGCAGGTGCATGCTCGCCGCTATTGTCTTTTGTTGCCGATACCGAATCTGCGGTTTGTGCGGCAATCTGATTCGTGGAATCTTTTGTTGCCGGTTTAGCATTGGGATTGGGCACTTTCACAGTGGAGCCTTTCTTCACCATCAGCCTTTGTCCGATGCGGAGGCTTGTACTGCGAAGATGGTTCATGGATTTGATGTTGTTGACAGAGGTCCCGTATTTTGCTGCTATTTTGCCCAACGTTTCGCCTTTCTTCACCGTATGGTATTTGTTCGGGGTTCTCTGCACAATCATCATGCCGTCATCAGAGAGGGTGTTGTTGGTCGCTGCTACGGTGTTGAGGTCCCGGGTCGGGTTGAAATAGGTGTCGTAGTTGTATTTCGGGACGGAGTCGATCAAAGCAATGTAGTGCAGCACGTCGTTGTTGCGCAAGCGCACCGGCATGGGCTTGTTGAAGGCAGGTATGATGTCCTTTTTGTATTGCGGGTTAAGGGCCTTGATTTCGTCATAGTTGATGTCCAGCACATTGGCGATTTGCATGAAATGTGTTTCGTTATTGATCATTAGGGTGTCCACATCACAAGGAATAGAGATTTTGGCGGGTTGGATGCCATAAAGGTTGTGATAGGTCATCATGTACATGGCTCCGATAAAGGCCGGGAAATAGTTCTGCGTTTCACGGGGCAGGAACTTGCAAACGCTCCAGAAGTCTGTTTTACCGCCGGAACGTTGGATGGCTTTACGTACGTTTCCCGCTCCGCAGTTGTATGCAGAGATGGCCAACCCCCAATCTCCGAAAATGTTGTAGAGATCCCGGAAGTGGCGGGCGGCGGCATCCGTTGCCTTGTACGGGTCGCGGCGGTCATCCACATACGACGTGACCTCCAGTCCGTAGAGTTTGCCTGTGCCGTACATGAACTGCCAAATGCCGGTTGCCCCTGCCGGTGATACCGCCGTTGGGTTCAGTGCGGATTCGATAATTGTGATATACACCAGTTCTTCCGGAAGATTGTACTTGTCGAATATGGCCTTCATCCAAGGATAATAGTACTGGGCCAAGCCTAAAATCACGGACGAACTGCGTTGACGTTGCACGGAATAGAGTTCAATGAAACGTTTCACCTTGTCGTTGTAAGCTATTTGAATCGGGGTCTCAATTTGGGTCAAGCGTTTGAAAATCAAAGAGTCGTTGTTGTCGTATTTTGTGGTGTCGTCAGTGAGTTTGGAGAGGACGGAGTTTTGGGAGGCAAGGTCACGTTTCACATACCAGACATTTAGCAGAGAGTCCATCAGGCGGATTTCCTTGCGGGTGAATATTTCCAAGCTTTCGTTGGCGATTCGGGAGGCGGCGGTGTCCTGAGCGTTGGTTTCCTCTTGGGCTGCGAGCCGGAACAGGCCGCTTAGCATCAACAGAACGAGACATATGATTTTATAATTCATAATTTCAATTTTATAACAAAACAACTACCACGACTCTATGAAGCCATGGATGTAAAATGCAATCTAAATCCCTAAATTCAAACCCAAAGTGGGCCTGGACTTTTGAGGGGCCAAAAATACGTTTTTTTTTAACGCAAACGTTCTTATTTTATTGTATAGTTATTCCACTTTAATTCCTTACCCTCTTTGAACAAGGTAGTTATGGATAGATTTCCTTCATCATCATATTGTTGCCAAGCCCCTTCTTGCAATCCATTCTCGTATTTTCCGGTCAGACGGATGTTGCCATTTTCCCAATAGAGAACGTATTTTCCGTCAAGGACATCGTCGGAATATTGGATTTCGGAGGCGAGTTTTCCGTCGCCGAACCAGGATTTCCAGAGGCCATCGCGCAAACCGCCGCTATACCGGCCTGATTCGATGGTTGCCCCATTTCTGTACATCCACGCACCCTCCTCATACCCCGCTTGGTACTCTCCTTTTGTCAGCGGTTGTCCCTCCTCGTCGTATTCCACATAGCGTCCTTCCAGCTCTCCGTCTTCGTAGTTGGCGGCGACCATGGTGTCTCCCGAGGGGTAGAACCAATACCATTCCCCTGTTTTCTGTCCTTTTGCATTATAACTACCTGTGATTTCTATTGTTTTGTCTTGGAAGTAGAAATTCCACTCCCCGATAGGCTTTGAGTTCTTGTATTTGCCCTTGGAACGGAGTTCGCCCGTGGGGTAGTACTCTTTCCAAAGCCCTTGTCGCAGGCCGTTGAGGTCGGTGATGCCCTCGTAGCGAAGCCATCCGTCCTCGTAGAGATAGCCGTTCAAGATCTTGCCGGTGGAGTCGAAGTCGCGGCGGATGCCGTCCGGGCGGCCGTTGTAGTAGGTAGCTGCGATGGCTACTTGTCCGTTTGGGTGGTATGTGCGGCGCCGTTCCAGCTCCTTGGTTTCCTTGGCATCCTTGACCAATTGGTCGTTTTCGTACTTCTCCACGTACAGGAAGTCTCCGTTTTCATCGTAGTATTTGAAGAATCCGTGCTTTTTGTCGTTAAGGTACTGCGCTTCTTGCTTCAGATTCCCGTTTTCCCAGAAATATTTCCAGCTGCCCTGCCGGAAGCCGAACTTGTCGATGCGGTTGATTGCTTCGCGGCGGCCTCGCACCCCTCGGTAGTATTTGGTCACCGCCACAACCAACCCCGTGTCGTTGAACTCCTTGGCCAGGCCGTGCGGCAGGCCGCTCATGTAGGGGACCGTCTTTTTCAATACATTATTTGTATTGTAGGTGTTCACGTGGCCGACAATCGAGTCTTGCCGCCATTGTGTCACAGTATATTCATCTTTTTGATACACAATCTGTTCACCATCCTTTTTGTCCTCTTTGTAATATACCGTCATGCGTAATGACGCATCATCGTTGTAGAAAGTCCAAAGACTGTCGAGAAGGAAGTGCTTGCGATTGCCCTCGGAGACGAGGATTCCGTTTTCATTGTAGGATTTCCACCAACCATCGGGCTTGCCATCGACAAGGCGGCCTTCGCTCGATTTCACGCCGTTGGGGTAGCGGAATATTTTGTAGTCGTCAGATTGCAAAAAAGTGGAGTCCTGAGCTTGGCAGAACGCCCATCCGAGAAGGAGTAGCAGCCCAAGAGTCCACTTTTTCATTGTAAATTGTTGGTTTGTTATTTGGTTCCGTCAAATTTGACGATGGTGATACGGGTGTTGACCGTACCCAAGATTTCTATTTCGTACTGCAATTCGGCATGAACAGTATTCCCAGAAAAATTAACTGTAATGCCAATGTTTTTAATTTGCTCTGTAGCAGCATTGTAAATGCTGTTTTGATAACCAATGCTCTGTAGCAGCACATCAAGATAGTCTAAAAGACCGCTGTTGGAGACATATTGTTCCGGGGTGACGGAGTTGAGCGGAACGACACTGTAGAGAAACAGGCCGTTCGTCAACGGGTTGGTGACAAACAGCATCTTACCCTGCTTGTTGTCAGAGTTTGCTGCTTGTTGCGTGATGTCCATGGTGTTGAACTTGAAGAAGGTGAAATTGCCAGAGTAAGTTCCGGCATACTGATTTTTGTTCTGGCAGCCAGTCAGTGCAAGGACGGCAACCAACAGAATCGGAAGAATCTTTTTCATTTTTTGTAATAATTTTTGGTGATACAAATTTCGAACGGCAAAAATACAAAATTATTCGACAATCTCGTGCAATCTCTCAGCAGTTTTCCCGATACCGCGCAAGAGATTATCTTTCACGTGCGATGCGAAAAACTGCAGATATTTGCTAATCAATCGATTGGCAAATTTTGTGTTTTGCAATGTGTTTTTGCCCTGTTTTAGCCGATTGCCGGATGGCTGCGGCATCCTGTCATATTTTTGAAAATCTTTGATTGAGCTTCTAAAAAAAAACTATCTTTGCGATTTGTAATTTTGGAATCAACAACATTCAATATCCAATAATATAAGAACAAGAATCATGTATCCGATTTTACATCATCCTATCTTGGATATTCCCGAAAGGGATATCACGACCTTTGAATACAAGGGTCAGCAAGTGAAGGCCGCGAAAGGTTACACCATCGCGGCCGCCCTGCACCAGGCTGGTTTCCCCATTCACAGCCACAGCTTGAAGGGCCGCGAGCGCAGCATGGACTGCGGCATCGGCAAGTGCGGTGCGTGCGAGATGTTGGTTGACGGTGAGGTGAAACGCATCTGCGTCACTCTCGCCGACGGTGTGCGGAAAGTGGAGGAAATTCCCCATAACTACCTCCCCGAAACCGACAACAAGTCTCATGCCGCCCCGAAAGTCTATAAAACCGAAGTGGCCATCATCGGCGCGGGTCCTGCCGGTTTGGCCTGCCGCGAGCAGCTCAACAAGTTCGGTATCCCCAACATCGTCATCGACAACAACGACCGCATCGGCGGACAGTTCACCATGCAGACCCACCAGTTCTTCTTCTTCGAGAAGGAGCAGAAATACGGCGGCATGCGCGGCTTCGACATCGCCAAGACACTCGCCGGCGACGACCATGCAGGCATCCTGCTCAACAGCACCGTG
>AUXO014641499.1_pt1 | contig 13855 bp, 33 predicted proteins | sample 768731 | NCBI WGS metagenome assembly AUXO01 (sample SAMN02715735, study PRJNA202380) | gut metagenome | biome: sheep rumen | host: Ovis aries | place: New Zealand: Palmerston North | reverse complement strand
TCTATTTCTAGTTGCATCGTCTCTTGCCTCTATCATCCTATCGGCATACGTCAACTGCTCTCCGTACTTCCGTTCGTTCTCATCCGCCTGCCGTTCCTTTCTCTGCTTCTCCTCTGTCATCCGTCTGGCAACGGCTATTCCCTTTTCCGCTTCCTTGCGGTCTTGGAGTTTTTTGAGAAGGGCTAGTGCTGCAGGAGTTGGCGTCCATTGTTCCATTTCGGAATCTCCTTCTAGGCTACCTTCTTGTCCCATCCGTTTGTTCTTCCCGTGACTTCATAGACCCAGTGGAATCCGTTCTTAATGCACTTGTCGCAGAACTTCTTGCCAGGGGCTTTGGTCTTGAACTGCTTTCCGCAGAATGGACACTGCTTGTATTGTATGGGTTGTGTCTTTGTCATTTCTTGATTTCCTTCTTTTCTTCTTCTATGAACTTCTTCAAACTTTCTATTTCTCTGTCAATGGTTTTCCGTTGATATTCAAGGTCTTGTATCTTGATTCTTGCCTCTGACACTTTCTCATCTCTTCCAAGGAAGGCCCTTCTCAAGTAGTTGTTTTCATCTGGAACAAAGACAATGTTGCCGAACTCCTTGTAGAACTTTCCCTGCATCAAGTCCTTGTGCAGGAAATAGTCTTCGTCACGTAGCTGGTATTCCTGATAGTCAAGCGCTTGAAGTCTTTTGAGCCTTCTTATTAGTTCCTGTTCGTCATTGTCAAGGTCTGTGTATTCGGTTACGGCAAATTTCTTCGCTTCAGTGGTTTCTCTCTTGTTGAACTCTCGCTCCAGCATTGAATAGTTGCCGGTGCCTTTGTCGCAGCGATGCCACTCCGTGTAGCTATCGCCAGCACCATGCCAAGGGTGATAGAGGTATGCTGTTGCATGTACAGACCATATATGGCGTTGGATTCTCCTTATTAGACAATGCTCGAACCCAAGAAAAGATTCTGGCAATGGCTCTCCCCTATTATAAGACATCCTAACCCTATCCATCATGAATTGACGATGGTTTGAATACTGCTGCCTATTGAATACCCGGAATGTCTCTTTGCTAAACGTTGGCGGAACAAACTCCTTGACTTCAACAAGAGTATGCTTAACTTCTTCTATCTTGGTACGGTCAAGGCGACTGAACGTGGGATTGCTCACATCAAAATACAGAGGTGCTTTCGATACGGCAAATTCTTCATCTCGTGCAGGGTAGAGTCTCGTGAAAGAAACTATGTTTCCTTGTCCACGCTCTCCAACTTCTCTACCGTCATATTTAAGAAGTCTAGTTTTGTAGGCTGCATAGAAATGACGGTTCTCAAGACGGAAACCGTTCTCGCTTACAGAGAACAGCTTTTCGAGAGAATGGTCTAACTTAATTCTGCTCATTTTTAGTTCCACCATGATGCCTTGGTAGTAGATTTCGCATCGCCCTCACACAGCGAAAGCCAATCTGGAAGAACGGCCGCATCATACTTTTGACGCAAAACGCCATAAGACATGTATTTATCCAAGTCTGATTTTGTTACTGTCTTACCAAACTTTTCAGACAGATACTTAAGCATCTCTGACATATCACACATCAGACATCCAGAGAATGCAGACACAATAGCTTTTTCACGTGTTGTCATATTCCCTTCTTCTCTCTCAATGATACATCCTTAGTTGGTTCTATTGCCTCCGAAAGGACTTTCCTTATCTTCTCGATCGTAAGGACAGCACTCCCACCAAAGAATCCATCTGACTTTGCCTCATCACAATATCTAATTGCTTTTTCTATTGCAGAGCGCATCTTGTCCTCTTCTGACTTGTGGTCGAAAAAGGAATTGGCTATCTCCTTGATGAAAGTTTGCTGGCAGTTGAAAATGCCATAAATCCTTACGGCTTCCGTTAGAGGCTTTCCGAGAAGTATTCCTACCGCAATGCTCTCTACTTCTATGTATGGCTTCCCAATCACAGGTTCGTTGTGCAATTTCCAACTTCCTCCTTGTCTAAAGAAGATGTTGTATGCGGGAAACTCAATCTGTACTTCTTTCATTTCTTTTCAACCTCCTCATTCTTCAATCGGACAATCTCGTTGATTTCAACCTTGCATATCATGAAACTTGCGATGCGGTCTCTACGGTATTCGCAAGACCTTCGCCCTTTTGCAAATTCCTCCGCATCTCGTTCCGCATCAATAGCTCTCTTGTAAGCTCTCGCAACCGGTGCTGCAGTATGGTCTTTGAACATTGCCCATATTTGGTATGAGCCACAGGTAAACTTGTAGTTTGTCGGTTCGAAATTCATTTTGAGTTTTTCTCTTACCCATATTATCCAACATTATAGTAGTCGAGCCTCAAGACAAAATAGTTCTTGCCTTTAAGGGGTGTCCCGTCCGTATGCTCTATTCTGTACTTCTTGTACACCCTACCGTCCAAGCTCACTTCGCACCTCCTTCCTTGCACTTGTCCTTCGCGTTGTCCACGAGCCGCATGAGTTCGGCAAGCGACTTCTCTGTCCGCGCATACTCGCTCTTAGCCTGATTACCAAGCGCGCCCCACGCCGTGCTGGCGATTTGCGACAGGCACGTTTTTGCAACCCACAGCAGTTCCGCGACCGCCGTCAGCTGTTCCCGCTTGCTCACTTCGCTTCTCCTTCCCCGCCGTCTGGAAGCACTTCAAACTCCATGACTGATAATGCTTCACATAGGCAATCCTTTGAACAGAACACGTTGTCACTCTCGTCCTCTTCGTCGAAGTATCTCATCTGCAAGAAGTTGTCGCAGACCTTAAAATATCTCTCTCCAACTGGAATCTCATTCCCGCATTGTGCGCAAATCTTCACTTCGCGACTCCTTCCCCGTTCCACAACTTGTATGCCTTGTCGAGGGAGTCAGCCCACGGTGATGTCTTCCCACAGCAATGGCAGACTATGCGGAAAATCCACATCGGGGCAATGATCAGAGGGTTGATTGCCACCCATGTCTTCTGCTCTTCCAGAACATGAACACTGCAACATGGCTTTAGTTCGGATAGTTTCAATTCTCGTCTCCTTCCTCCGCCTCGTAGGGCATCTGAGCCCATGCGAACTCACACTCTGTCCCCACCGTATCATTGAGGGGACATCTTGCACACTCCGAATCAGGGTTGTTTAAGTCCCAATGCGATTCACAGAATCTCATGAATCGCTTCTCCTGCTCCTCCGCCGTGCCGACGTCGCAGTTGCGGTTAGGGACGGAAAGGGCATTTTTAGCTTTAGCCTTGATGAGACCACACGCAACATCATAACCATATCTTGCGCCAGCCTTGTAGCAGATAAGTAGAATCTCCTCTAGAGCCTCGCGTATCTTCATCTGATTACCGTCCATCGCATCATCCCTTATTAGTTTTGACATATACACCACCCTCCATTTCCGTTCCACAACCGGGGCAGAACCTATAATTATCCGCAAACGACTCTATCTCCTCCTCTGCTTGCTTATGCGTGTCCCAACCAGCCCACTGCGCGCGTCCACACTCTGAGCAGTATGCATATTCATATTCATACAGCGTGCCATTCTTCCACTTCCCCTTGTGCGGCAACGCTGAGAGAGCGCACCTTGCTTTCTCAACAGCGGATATGGTTTTGTTGATTAGTCCGCCGTCAAAGATATCGGCCTCTACCAATTCACACAAAAGGCGTTTAAGTCCTTCTGTATTGATGCACTTTATCGCCTCCAGTGCATTGCGCATCTTCTGCTGATAACATTCCATCTCCTTCTCCTTACATAAAGACCACTAGCGTTACAAGAATCTGTACTAGGTGCAGACATTGATCCACGATTAGGTTTATCTTCTGTCTGTTAGCTTTCAGGTCGTCAATTACTGCATGTACTACTGCATTGACCAATATTGCCACGATGAAGAACTTCGACGCATAGAATGGGGCACAGATGAATATGCTCCAGTATAGAGCATGGCATAAAAGTGCGGCAACGAAGTCGAATCTGTATTTCGCAGGCGTCTGTCCGCCAAATGCTTTATCCCACCATGACTTCTGCTTTCCGTCCGCAAGCCAGCCTTGGAGCGTGTAGTCTGACACAAGATGTCCTAGAATCATCACGACCAATACGATTTGCCAATTCATTAGTCTTCTCATTTCCGCTCCGCCGCCGGCGCGAGCATCCATTCGTCGTATGTCATTGGTTTCTGTTTGACAGTAGGGACTCTGCCAGTAAGACCATTCCCATACCGCTTCATGGAGGCTTTCCTGTATACCTCATAAGCCATACTCATTTCTAGTTGCGTGAGGTACACGTCGCAGTTCCTCGCTGGCTCGGAGAGGGCTTTTTGGATTGCCGTCTTTGCCTCGCACAAGTCGCGGTGAGCGCACAATATATCGGCGCAGTTAGATTGTATGTTGCTGTTCTCCCACGACAAGCTTTGGCATATATGCTCGGCATGGTGACATATTGCCTTCAGCGCTATTACTAGTGCCTCGCGCATCTTCATCTGATTACCGTCCATCAGTCTCTCCTTTCTTCATGCAAATCTCCTTCATCTTCGCAAAGCAGTCATCGCATACGTCCATTTCGACAGGACGGGCAATAATTCCATCGCGTATTTTTACCGATTTCCCGCACATGGAATCAAACGGAGTCCTTTCAATTTCGCATCCGCACATATCGCAGAAGTATTTGTCATACACTTGTCTCATGCGTTTGCTCCTTTCTCCGTCGCGGGGGCGAGGATCCACGAAAATGCACAACCTCCTTCGGCATATCTGTGGGGACAAGAATATACACACGAGCCGTCCTCAGCTCTATTCTTGCAATGTTCATTTATCGCTTGCCCTGCTGATGCCGATGTTGTATAGATGTCGCAGTTCCTTGCGGGTTCTGATAGGGCGGATTTCGCCTTGTCAAGGGCATTTGACATTTCTTCGTATCCGCCGTTTTTCGACTTCAAGAAATTAAACATGGCATAGCAAGCATCGCTCAATGCCTCACGCATCGCCGCTGAATTGCCAATGCGCATATGCCTCAATCCACGCAGTTCCTTTAGCCAGTCTGCGAGTTGCTTGTGTTCACGACTACATTCCGTGTTGCATTGTACTGCTATTGTCTCCGCATGGTTGATGGCTTCGTCCAGTGTCATTTTTGAATCAACAGAATTACTGGTTGAGTCAATTGGGCCTCTGGCTTTGTATGAATCTGACAAAGCATCTGTTGCATACCGTTCGATAAGGTCTATCGTATCCTTAACACAATTTGTGACATTAGGATTCCGTTCTCTTAGTTCCATGACTAAATCAAGAATCCACTGGCAAGCGGTTCTAGGAGACAGTATCTCTGTCTGATGGCTAATGCTAGATTCAAGAAAGCGTGGTTCCAACTCTTTATTGATAATGTTCTTTATGCGCAGACAAAGTGACGTAGCCTCAATCTTGTGCGCTACGAAATCCTCCAACTGCTCATGAATTTTTAGCAATGCTTCTCGCTTAGTCATTGTTTTTGCCCTTCTCGAGAATCCTAGTCATCGTTATGCAGATGCAAAAGATGCAAAGTAGAGAATACAATGCAACCGTCCATCCGTTTCCGTCCTTCGCATTAACCCCAATTCCTATCCCAGTTGCGGCGATTCCGTAAGGAGGCAATGAGGCATCTATCATGTCAATGAGTTTCATTTCTCATCAGCCCTTTCCTTCTCCAACCGTGAAATTCTATCGAGGAGATTTTTGTTCTCATCTTTTAGATGCTCAATTTGACGATTGTTTCTATCATGCTCATCTTTTAGTTGTACAATGTATTTGTCGCGGAGACGATTCCTCTCCGAAATCCTGTTCGCAACATCTAGCATCTTCATCGGAACTGTTATTCCGAAACAGCACTCCCCGCCATACTGCCAGTGGTCGGAATACGTAAGATGTACATTTCCCTCACTAAATTCTTCAAGGCAAAAACCCCCACGATCGGAGCGGTACTCATCGTCGTCGATGAATGTTGCACCGAACCTATTATACATTCCCTCTAGGTGCTTTGCCAATGCAACGCTAGTCTTGTACACTTCCTCCTTGATTTTCTCTCGCCTTGAGACGGAATCCGTTGAATCGTACTCCTTCACCAATTCCTTGTATTCAGTATATGTCATCGCTTGTCCCTCTTACGATTGATTTTCCGCTGATTCCTCGCAACCTTGTTGGCTTCCCGCCTCTTGAAGATCTTCTTTGCTTCATCCTCAGTGTAAGTACAATATGGTAAGTTCTGGTCTACAACCTTCCCGTACCTGTCTCTACTAAAAGTAACTAGGCCAACCTTCTTCACTTACTCCCTCTTCCTTTGTACTCTTCTGGTGGCCACTTGCACAAGGCATTCATCCTTATCATCATGGCAGCACCCGTAGGTTTCTCTGACATCTCGCTCCCCGTATCTCTGGCAAATGCCATTGATTCTCTTATGTCTTTAGGTTTTTCCATCGTTTGTTTGTCCTTGTCCTTGTTGTCGTTGACGGAATATATTGTACCACACCCTATGGGCGGCTTTCAAGGGGGTGTTGATTCTTTTGTTCTAAAAGTTGTTCGTTCAAGTCTTCGATGGTGTCGCACAGTAACTTCACGGTGTCGTAATGCGCCCCGTGCAGCCTATCAGTATTTTGGAAGTCTCTTCCAATCCGCAGCACATCCTCTACGGTGTGTCCGAAGTCAAAGCGGCGAAGTTTTGCGCCCCGCTTCTCCCTTGCGATAGCCGCCTCTAGCCTGTCGCAGTATTTGAGCAGGCGGACAGCCCATATGCACTCCCATCCTCTTTCGGAATTGCACCTAGGTGCTTCTACGGTCCTAATCTCCGTAATGATGTCTAGTGGAGTTTCAGAGGGATTTGGCGGTAGTCTGGGATTGGTCATCTCTCACCTCACGAAACAATATACCTGCCGAGACAAATGCCGTCTACAGTCTTGCTTCCACAAGTTATTGTTCTTTGCCCTGGCATCCGATAAACTCCGGGCTTTGGAGAATAGAGATTGTGTACCCATTCACCAGCCGTGTTCTGGCTCATGCAGTTAACGCATACCTCGTTCTGGTGCTCGCACGTGTTGCAGTCACCATACATGGGGTACTCTTCTTCTTGCTTCGCTTCGTCCATGACCCTAACTCTCTCTCTTTCTAGTCTTCGTGGCAGAGGTCTCCCCTAGCCTCCCTACGATATGCAGCAATCCGCTTCTCTGCCTGTTCGATCCTTTGAAGTTCTTTCTGATATTCTGGGTCTAACTCCAATTCCTCAAACATCTTTTGGAATGTTGTGTCATGTTCTATCGCAACCATGAATTCTTCTCCTTTCTTCATTAGTACCAAGCCCAATAGAAGACCTCATGCTCGTCGTCCCAATGCCTAAGAGCCTCTTGGAATCCCTCTATAAACCCTGCAGCAACAATCTTCTCACAATCCTCTTTTGAGAGATATATCGGTATTAGATTGTCGTTCTCCTTGTCCTCCAGAAAGTTGTCGCGAATGAATGTGTGAAGAGACCAGTTCTTCCTCCATCCCGCAATCTCCTCATCAAATTCTTCATCCTTTAGCCCATACGTCTCCTTGTCCAGATATGGCCGTCTGTCCTTGTCTAGCTTGATTCCTACCTCCTTCGCAATCCGATGAAGTCCTCTACGCCAGACCCCAACTCTCTTCCTCTGCTCTGCGGAGAACTTGTCATTTGCAAAATGCCCAAACTCATCCCTTGGTAGACTCTCTATGAATGGCTTCCATGCTTCAGAGGTATACAACGCCTCTACCTTCTTTTCGTATTCCGTTCTAAGTTTGCTAAAGGCAATCTTTGCGGCATGACACTTCTTTGTAGTGCGAAAAAGAGACTGATCCATACCCATATTAGAATCCTCCTACTTCTTTTCTTCTTTAACTTCCACCATGCACCCCTTGACATGAAACCATTTGAAAGCGGTTCTCTCCCGCTTGCACCTTCCATGCTTGCGGCAGTCCTCACACTTGAGATATGTCCAGTTGCGCTTCACTTTCTCACATTATAATTGGCAAGGTCATAGTGTGCTCTGAATAGGCTTGCGATACTGCTTTGCCCACTCTTGGAGGGAGTGTACAATGTACCTCATCGGGGTATCCCATCCTCCGCTAGGGACGCTCTCACCAATCTTGGCGAGTTCGTCGCACTTGTCCGCGAATTCCTTGCGCTTCTGCATCTGCTCTTCTGTCATGACAATCCTTTCTATTATGCTACAAATCCAAGAGCACGAAGTTGCCGCTTATTGAAAGCCGCAGTCTTCTGCCCGCTCCTAATCAGATTCGAGTTCTGCCATCGTTTTATTGAGGCATGCATTTCTTCCTTTTCAATAATTCTAGCTCCTTTTTCATATGCTATCCTAGCTCCGCCGATTTTACCGACATAGTTATGCCAGTCACATCTTGCATCATATAGCATCTTTTCAGCTACTTTCCCAGGGCAATTGGCAGAACGCCATAGGTCGAATTCATGAAGATCTTTAGTTGGTTCTTCATATGGGCGATAGAATTCCCAGCGTCCACAAAACGGGGTACAGCCAGGAGAACACCATTCCACAAACACACAATGTCCAGATGGGAGAGTAAACCGCTCCCTTGTTCCATAAAAATTATTTCTTGTGAAACAAAGATACCATCCCAGCAAATGTGTCCCCTCATGTACAAACAATGCGAAGAAGTCTGGCCAACATGTTAATGGAACGGGGCGAATCCACATAGGAGTAATAGTAAATCCTTCTGCCGTAATCCACGAATTACAAAGTCCATATGGAAGATATTCCCTAGGTTTATCTGTACATCCATACCCCCCAGTCATCTTAATAGAAGCACGCTTTCTAAGGAAGTTATAAATCTTCGTCCTAACTCTACGGGTGTCTCGGCGATTCACACCTTCATATCTTTCTATGCCTGCTCCTCTCCAATGAGGGTAGATGTTATAATTCTTCATGCCATCGCCTCTAATGCATCTTCCAATTCAACCTTCCCTATACGGCAAGCCTTATGCACAACTAATGCATCTGTCTCTACAGTATATGGAAGTTCTTGAGCTTTCCTCCGGCGATTCTGCTCGTCGATGTATCTAACCTGCTCTTCAATGCCGCGAATCTTGCCCTTCTCGTCGTCAAATAGGATACGCTCATGGCGAGGCATTATCTCACCATAGTTGATGTTCTCCATCTTACGTGTTGTAGGATTGACAATGCAGAACGAATCGCCATTCAATGTCTCATGTTGCTTCTCAATAGGAAGGCGAACGATTCTGGCGGCGAACTTATCCGATAGAAGCATTATTTTCGCATCTGCTTCGCCATTACCGACAAGCCTCAACTTATCCCATGTGTTCTGCGTTACATGTGGATATGCCGAGGCAAATGCTTCATGTGCATCATCACCATACTTCTGGAGTGCCTCCGCATAGAGGTTTGCCGCTAACTGGATATGCTCAATAGCAGCCCCCATGTGGTTCCCGAATCCTTTGACGTAAGCCTGAATAGGCCCTTTGCGCTCTGTGTCTTCCTTCGTGGCTTTCATGTTGTTTCCTTTGTTGTCCTTGACAGAGAACATTATACTACACCTAGCGGTCGGCTTGCAAGAGGGGGTAGAAACTTTTTCAAGATTGCAGTGTAGGAATGAACACAAGCGCCGCAATGCCCAAGATAAACAAAGTGACGATTGCAAATGCAATGAACTTGATTAGTGCTTTCATGTTGAACCTTCTTTCTCTTCCTTGTCCTTCTCCACGGCAATGTACTCTTTGCCGTCAGAATGGAAACCATACTCCACGATTCTCATTCGGCACTCCCTGCAGGTCTTCTTCGTCTGGTAGCCGTCTGCCAGTCCTAGACCGATGAAAAAACCAAGGAATACACCGACCAATGCTGCAAACAGAAATATGATGAAAGACATTTCTATGCCTCCTTCTTCTGGTTCCTATAAGGATTGATGTACTTCTCAGGAAAGATCTCGTGCCTACGGAAAGCGAGAACCTTTGCTCCATCGCGAACCGCAAAGTCCCTAATGCCTATTGCCCTTTCCTTCGATGCGAGGTCCCAGAAGGTATCAAATTTAGTTGCTTCCTTCAATGTAGAGCAGAACAAAGGAGTTCCATAGTAATGCGGCTTGTATCCAGCGAAGTAACCGAGCACTGGGTGTTTGATTACATACACCGCATAAAAGTCTGGACGATATGAAGCATCCACGTCGTCGCAAACTGGCTTTATTTCCGTTGTCTCTTCCATTGTCTTACTCAAAGATTTTCACATCGAACTTTCCACTCGGCGGCTTCAGTTCTTCTGGGATTTCCTTACCTCTAAACTTGAACACGAATTTAGTTCCAACAAGGTCTTTGTAATCGTTCATCACACGATATGTTGTAAATGGTATGCCTTTGTTTCCTAGGAACACAAGGCGGACATAGGTCTCATGAGTCAATAGCATTCTATCATCATGCTGCACGGTAGCAAAAGTAGCCCTATACTCTGTGTCGTACTCCCACCATTCTGAACCTTCATCTTCTTCCTTTATTTGCACAGTATCTACATAGATGAGCTTGCCATGTGTCTGCTCATGCATCTTCGTGTAGTGGTGCGAGAAGCCAATTAGGTTCATATTACCAATCCCCACCGTCGTTGTCAATGTCTATTGTACACACATGGTTTTGTTGGTTCACGCGCCCTCCGCCGACACCTCCACCTGGAGTGTAGTCTGCCTCTCGATTCCCATTGCCCTCATGTAGCATGACGTGCAGATGCCCATTAGCGGAGAACAGCCATAGACGATTGGTGTGCTGGTTCCATTTCCTTGCAAGCCTTTTCAAGGAACGAACACACGATTCCTCATGCGGTGTCAGCGGATAGCCCGCCATTGTCTTCATCGGCTCTTTGAGCTTCTTGTTCTTAGGTGCTTTTCCCCCTCGCCTTTCAAGAGCCTCTTCCTCTTCGTTATTCCAATGTTCAGAATGGAAGCATATATTGTCTTTGGTATGCGCCCCGTCGCAATAGCTGCAACTAGCATGGCCGTTGTCTTTGTGCGGGATTAACTTAGCCAAGCATATTGCATCTGATTTGACATCGCATTTCATCTGTTGCTCCTCACTCATAGCGAAGCCCTCTCTTATGACATTGGAATGACAATGTTCTCCTTTGGTATTCTCCAATTCTCCCCATGTTTGATGTAGAAGTCCTTCGTATACCACTGGTCTTCAAAGTCCGTATGAAATGCTTCGAGCTGCTCGATTTCTCCATCTATACGTTTCACGCCGATTTTAGTAAAACCATTAAGCCATGCCTCACAGAACCTATAGAAAGCCGTCCATGCCCTCTTGTCGCAATCCATCAAGTGATTGATGTCTGTCCAGTCCTTTTCTCCATTACGCCAATGGTCTGTCATGGCAAACTGATTGGCGATTGTATCTCTAACTTCATCAGAATAACGGTTTCCTTCTCCCCAGAACCTATTCGCAATTTCTCTTGGGAAAGATGCAGAAGATATCGTCATTCCATATTGGAAATAGCGCCAAGAGGCTACGAGAGTTTCCCAATCCCACACGGGGAGACGGTCTATTGATTTCTTTTTAGGATTTTTCTTTCTATTTGTTTGCATTGGTTTTCTTGCCTTTTCCCCTCACATCTTATGAACCTTTCGCCACTCCGTATCACCCTTGTGGATTGCATCCCACACATCGTCTGCAAGGTCGCTTGCCTTGGGAGTGTCTTCTACAAGGCTGTCCTTGATGAGTTCTCCCAAGTAGTCATGTACTCGTTTTAGCAGTTCTTCCTGCTTATTAAGGCGGTCAAGAGACTCATCCACCATGTCGTATACACGACAAGGTCGAATGCAACCCTCACCCATCGCCAGCCGAATCTGCTTCGTAAGCGATTCTGTTGTAGTGCTATTCTCCAACACTCCTCTATTGTTACTCTCAAAAGTCATTGTCTTTGTCCTTTTCTTTTTCCTTGACGGCGGACATTATACCACACCTAGCAGGTGGGTTTCAAGAGGTGGTAGATCTTTAGAACAGATTTTCTACGTCGCCCCAAGCATCTGTGCGAACTTCTTGGAGTTCTCCCTATCATTCTTCGCCTGCGGAGTAAGAATAGGCTGCTCTATGGGCTTTCCATCTTCTACCTCTTCAGGCTTGGCTATGAACGACGGAGGGGGAGGTGGAGCATTCTTCCGCTCCTCCTCCGCCTTCTTCATCTGCTCCGTCCTAGCCCTGTCTAGCACTTCCCTTATCTCTTCTTCCGTCAAGGTCGGGAACTGCCTCTTCAAATCCGCCATAGAAGGGCCTTCTAGCCGCTTCTCTACTTTATGGGTATCTTCTGCCTGCTTCTCTCCCGAAAGCGTTGTACCCCGTCTTATCGTGCCGTCCGCAAGCGCTAGCAGCACTCTATCCTTTATGAGATTGAGATAGTGCCTTAGTTCCACCATCTCTATCCTCGTGGAATTGTCCGTGTTCGGAATGTTGTCGAGCAGTTGGGTTATGGCATATACCAGTTCCGCCTTTGTGAACACAAGGGACGGGATAACGGTTTCGCTAGAAGAGTAAGCGAACATAGCATTTAACCGATATTAAGGTGCTGGAGTTGGGATAGCTATTTTGTTAGAGATATAGAAGAGACTTGGAGCAGTCTCCGTAAAGTGCAAGATGTTCGTGCTTATCGTATTCAGAGAGGGGAAATTACCGTTTTCAGATTCAAACGATATTGACTCTTGCACTCCATTTGTCGTTGCTCCTACAAATGTTATCTTGTCTGGAGAAGTGATTGGCTCAGTTATGACAAGCCTAACCCTAAAGTCACGGGACTTGTTAGGGATAGGCGGAGGGAGTGTCACCTGCAAGGTATCCGATGATTTGACAAGGTTGTTCGCTCGATTGAAGAGGTGGCCGGGGAGTGACGCGCGGGTCGCGGTGTATGTAATATCCAAGACGAAAGACAATTCCAGCGCATCCTCGTCTCCATCCGGGAAGACACCAAACTCATCCCCGTCGATGAGCGCCACCCATGTACCGTTTCTCCAGTCAAGCCCAAGAGTAAAACCTTGATATGTAGGCGGGTTGATCTCCCACTCACCCGGCGTCACAAGCGAATACGACAAATCAGAGGCGTCCGCCTTGCTGGACACTTCCGCATTTATATGGTTCTGCAAGTTTGTCTCCCCAATCCAAACTCCAGCAAGACCGTTTCGAGGGTTTATGTTAAAAGAACCAATTCCATGAGACCCATAATAATGCCCTGCTGGCCCTTTATCATAAGTATTCCAAACGAATGAGAAATCGTTTGATGCATGAGAATCTGCACCTAGCGCAATCGTAGCCCTCCCAGAAGAAATGGAATAAAGGCCGCTAGCTTTAGCAGCCACACCAGATGCTACCGTTTCATATCCCTCAGAATGAGCAAAGCGTTCTGATGCAACAGTATTAGTGCCTTCGGCATGAGCACATAATCCATCTGCTCTGTTGTCTGCCCCTTGACTTAACGAACCAATAATATTCGCTTTTGTTGCAATAACGAACCCACGCGAATTTACGAAATCCTCAGTGGCGATCTGTGTAGGAATTGACTCAATCTCTAACCGATTAAAGCCCGGCACGTTGGAAATCGTCGTTGACCATTTTGGGGCGGATAGTGTGATTATTCTTGATATGGTATGCACCTCGCCGCCATAATCCTCTAAGCCAGCATTGATTGCATAGCTCCCATCTCCATTGAGAGAAACTACAAACGATGTTTTGCCGCTAACGTATCGCCATGATTGATATGTCTCGTCCCACTGCAAGGTATACACATCGTGAATTTCTTCGGAGTGCCAGACGGTGACGGTCAGCGGTGTGTGGTTCGCGGACGGGTCGGCATAGATGTTAAGGTCGGACAGGTCGCGCTTTGATGA
>AUXO017414075.1_pt1 | contig 13856 bp, 7 predicted proteins | sample 768731 | NCBI WGS metagenome assembly AUXO01 (sample SAMN02715735, study PRJNA202380) | gut metagenome | biome: sheep rumen | host: Ovis aries | place: New Zealand: Palmerston North | reverse complement strand
TTATCAATGAAGATCACGGAAACATTCGTTCCTGTGTTTGCGAAAATATTGGACGGCATTGAAATAACGCCGGACAGCCAGTTTTCATCAATCAGCCTTGTTCTGATTTTCTTTTCAATTCCAGACCGAGATGTCAGAAAACCTGTAGGAAGCACAACAGCAGCCTTGCCGTCATCCTTCAGTGCCCAAAGAACATGCTGAATGAACAGCAGGTAAATTGCCATCGAATCTTTCTTTTTAGGAGGGATTGAAGGTACGCCAGCAAAGAATCTTGAACGGTCCCTGTCATCCCATGTGTCCTCAATCTGGTTGCGGGTGGAAGAAAAATCTAGCTTGAACGGAGGATTGATTGTAATATAATCGAAATGCTTATAACCCGAGCTTGGATCGTGAGCTACGTTGTACTGAGCCGGAGAAAGCATTGAATCGCCCTTGACGATGTTATCAAGCGATTCGACCATACCGTTCAGCATAAGATTAAGTCGAAGAAAACGTGAAGACTTGGCGCTGATATCCTGAGTGTAGATGCGTGCCCTGTTCCCGATTTTTCCCTTGCCAAGCTCATTAGCAAGATGAAGTATCAGGGAGCCGGAGCCTGCAGCAAAATCTGCAATCTCGTACAGCTTGTGATCAGATAATTCAGATTTTCCGACGAGGCATTTTGCAATTATGGACGAAACCGCCTGCGGAGTGAAGTATTCCGCATAAGTGCCGGAAGCCACGTTATAGTTCTTGATCAGGTATTCGAAGATTGTTGAGTAGAAGTCAAAGCTGCTGCCTTCCCCGAACGCTTCGCTGAACTGGAATTTATCCAGCGAGATTATTCTAATGATGTTCTGGGCAAATGCCTTTCGATCCTGCTTTGACACTTTTTCAGATACTGCTGAAAAAAGAGGAAGCTTTTCTCCATCGGATGTCTGCACCTTGAACTTGTCATTGAACTCGTATTGGGAGATGCGTTCAAGCGTGCCGTCAAGGATGTCTGCTATGTCTTCAGAAGTTGCCTTTCTGACAAGTGCTTCAATGGTGTCCTCCGGAGTAAAGCGTACGTCCTGCGAATGCTCATCATAGAAGGCATCAAGCTCGTCGTTTTCGTTTTTCAGAAGCTCCTCTTCTGTCTCTCCGATATCGCTGGCAAACTTCCTGATATTATAGACAAACTTATCTGACAGGAACTTGTAGAGGAAGACTGTCGTCACGACTTCTTCCTCATTTGCTGTATTTGACAGGCCATTCTGGCTGCATAGTCCCTGCAGCTCATCGACCATGGCTTCAATTTTCATTTCAAGTCCGTAATAATCCATTATATTTCTCCTTCTAATAATTATGAATGTTTGTGTACATTTCGCTCAGCAATGTATCTATCCAGCTCTTCAGGCCCAGGCTCTTGTAAAGTCCGCTTTTCAGCAGCATCTTTACGGATTTCTTTTTTGTCTCGTCAACAAACCCCTGTCTTCCCTGAACCGAAATGGTGACAGGATCGGCGACATCGGAAATGACATCGTGAATCATTCTGACGGCATCCTCAATATCCTTGTTTGACAGGTCTGGATGGGATGATGTTGCATCTTGGTAGGTCTTGACCATTGCATAGCTGCCGCCAAAGATGCTGGCCAGACGTTCGTTTTCACGGTTGATTCGTATTGCCTCGAGAAGGATGTCCTTCATCTCGTCATTGACGTCCCTCAGGTCGTCAAGATCGTGGATGTCCATGCGAGAAAACAGCTTCTGCAGCATCTCGTCCAGCCTGATGATGTTGATGTCGTCCTTGTTCCTGTTTCTTCTGATTTCCTTCTGGATGCCTTCAATCGTATTCTTGAAGTCCTGGTAGATTTCATTGTCAGTGTCGAACTTGCCGATGTCTATTATGCTGATTGAGGTCATGATGAAGTCATACATGATTTCGACGACCTCCTCGTTTGAGAAGACGTCCATCATGCGTACCGGAGACTCCCTGAGGTTGATGAAATTGATTCGCTCCTGCGTTACCTTGAGGCGGCTTTTCACCTCTTCTATGTCGATCTTGCCGGCATCTTCATCGGCATTCGAAAGAAGAAGCTCAATATAGCAGCTTTTTATCGAATTCAGCAGACGCTTTATCTTGAGAAGCGCCTCCTTGGAATACATGGAAAGCCTTCTCGAATAGGTTTCCATGTCGTCGGCAATGATGATGGAATCAAGCTCCTGGCGATATTTTCTGTAATTGTTGCGGATGGTGTCTGCATCTACCAGAAGACCGCTGAGACTGCCTTCTTCGTCCGTCTCGGAAATGTCGTTTTCAAGTTCCTTCAGATAATCGTTTAGAGTGCGGTCATATTCCTTCTCGATGTCAACGAAATCCGTTATGTATCCATAGTTGTATGTCTTGCCGTTAGCTGATCTGTACGGTCTGTTGACCCTGGATATCGTCTGAAGAAGGTTCTGTGCCTTTGGTCCTCGCAGGAGATACATTTTCTTTAATCGCGCAACGTCATACCCGACAGTCAGCATGAAATGAACAATCAGCATGTCAGGCTTTGCCGTGTACTTGAAATCAAGCTGATTGTTTTTGTTTATTTCATTCTGCTCAGGATTGGCTGCGTCAGACAGCACAAGGCCTGTTGAAATGTCACTGTTCTTTCTGAACCACTCGTGAATCTTGCTCGCCTGCGGGTTGGAACGGCAGACTACCATTCCACCGATGGAGTCATCGTTGTTTACGATTCGGAAGTTCCTAAAGTCCTTGCTGATGTAATTTCCGAGCGCTTCAACGTACTCGTCGGATTCATATACATCTGCTGTGTTAAGTTCAGTCTCTTCGACATTCAGGTTCTCCTTTACGTTCTTGCGCGCAACTGTATCTATCTTCTCCTTCTTGATTCTAAGGGTGTAGCCATCAGCGATTGATTTGTCGTAGAAGTATTTGTGTATGTAATCGCCAAATTTGAGATTAGAGCGTTCTTTCTTCGAGAGAAGAGGCGTTCCTGTCAGGGCGATGAAAACAGCGTCAGGATCGCAAAGAATGAGATTTTTGAAGTATTCTCCGTTCAGGGCATAGCTCCGGTGTGCCTCGTCAATGAAGAACACTCTCTGGATGTTGCTCTTATAGTCGTTTCTCGCCTTGGGTATTGCGGATTCAAACTTCTGTATGTTTACGACGACAAATTCGCCGTCCGTATCGTTGGCTGCATTGGGAAGGGCAGCGTTAAGCTGGTTTGAGAAATCAGCCTTGGATACTGCGTTTGAGACCGTGAAGTATCTCGAGGCGAATTCGCCGTTATCCTGACGAAGAAGGTCAAGGCGGTCAACCACGAAGAAGAATCTTGCCGGGCGGTTCTGCTTGGCATAATAGTCCCTGATGATCTTGTTTGCATAGACTGACAGTTCTGTCTTGCCTGACCCCTGCGTATGCCATACGATTCCGCGCTTCCCTCCGGATTCAAGCCTGTCGATGATTGCTCTTGTGGCGAAGAACTGCGGATATCGCATGATATGTTTCTGTGGCGGCTGCCCCTTTATATAGAGAAGGCCGTAATGCAATAGGAAAAGAAATCTTTCATGATCGTAAAGCGACGTGATGAAGCGATTGCAGGGCGTCATTACACTGCTGTTTTCCCTGAACTCGGGTGCATCGTACTCGTCCGGACTATATCCCAGGTCCCTTATTACCTTTCGGGCTGTTTCCTCGTCAACTTCTCCGTATTCGTAGTCGCTGTGATAGTTCTTAATGTCCTCCCTGAAGAACGAAAAAGACGTATTCTTTCCGTTTGGTGCAGTATAGAATGACCCGGCCCGTATCAGTTCGGCGCTGACGGAATCGTTGTCTTCGTATTCCATGTTGTTTGAGAAGCTGACAACCTGAATCGTGTTGAAATATTTCTGGTAACCGGGCGTAACAAGTCGTTTGTTGATCATTCTGTTGAACTCTGCCTGAATTCCCTGGTCGTTGTTCGGCTTCTTGACTTCCAGGAAAGCCAGTGGCATTCCGTTGATGAGAATGACGATATCAGGCCGGAATGAGCCTTCCTCGCTGTCTCTCTTTACCGTAAAAGGCAGCTCATCAGCAACTGCAAAATCGTTCCTGCCGATGTCATCAAAATCAATAAGTCGCGTCTCGGCAGTCGTGTCTGTCAGACGCTTGTAGAAGGCACGCCCAAGGTCATTGTTTCGAATCAGCTCGTGTATCTCCCGGAGCAGGCTTTCAATCTCGATGTTGCTGTAGTCTCTCCTGTTGATTTTTTCAATAGCTGGCTTGAAACGGTTGACCAAGATCTTTGTGTCAAAGTCAACATCTGCATCCTTCAGGCTCTGGTAGCTGTATCCCAGCTTCATGAAGTGCAGTGTCGCAGGAATCTTTACTCTTGTATCTTCGTTAAACTTACGCATTTTTTCACGCACCCTTCGTATTCGCTTGTATATTTTATCACACGAATGACATATGAGTAAACCTCGCATGATTTTCAGTCATCACTGTCTCTATGCATTGCTGTCCTGGTCATTTTTTCGCATTCTGTTGTACTTGAAGAATGTCGATTCAGCTATTCCTGCCGCCTTGCATATCTCCGCAATTGTCATGCTGCCTTCATCGTAAAGGGCAAACGCAATGCTCAGTGATTCCTTGTCAGCGGATGGACGACCGCCCATGTGTCCTCTCGCCCTTGCACTTGCGAGCCCCTCCTTTGTCCTTTCTGACAGCACATCCCTTTCAAACTGGGAGAGGGCAATGACCATAGTCAGCATGAACCTGCCGGACGCCGTTCCTGTATCAAATTTTTCATGCAGAGAGTGAACCGTCACTTTTCTTTTATCCAGCTCCTCTATTATGCCCAGAAGGTCCTTCGTGCTTCGAGACAGTCTCGAGAATGATTCAACATACAGTTCATCACCTGGCTCGAGCCTTTCCATCAGCGCATCAAATCCCGGCCTGTGTCTTCTTGTTCCGCTTAAGGTGTCCGTGAAGTAATGCTCATCCGATATGTCGTAGGCGTGCAGCATATCAATCTGCCTGTCCAGAAGCTGTTTGTCAGTGCTTACTCTTGCGTATGCGTACCTGTTCTTGTTCTCTGGAGTAAGGTCAATCTTTTCGCTTTTTGCGTTTTTCTGCATATAACACCAACCATCCTTTCCTGCTTTTTCTTTTTCATGCTTATTATACCATCTCCTCTATATTAAACGGTAGCTTCAAATAAGAAAATAGAGATTGATTTATGTAGAAGTTTATAGATCGTTTACAATGCCTCTTTAAGAGGGATGACGAAGCTTCATTTCCTGTGCATAAAACGTCCGTTTTACGCAGCCAGCTAACATAGCATCAACTGATGAAGCGGCCCGTTCCGAACAGTCATTCCCTTTCATCTATTTGTTTGATTTTGTATCAAATTGTATTGCATAATATTCCGTATAAGATACAATGATGTTAAGGATGCAAAAAGGAGGAAAATCCCCATGAAATCAAGAAAAATATCAACTCCTGTATCGTTCAGGCTGAACGCAAAGACAGTGGAACAGCTGGAGCAATTCTGCAAGGAAACAGGAGCCACAAAGACAGGAGCCGTGGAGAACATCCTAAGGAAGTTTCTGTCAGAGTATTTTGAGAAGCCAGAGAGAGAACGAAGCAATTTCTTATAAAGCTATGCGGCATGAAAGGAGCGTGATGTCCTATGAAAAGCAAGGGAACCGGTGAACCTTCCTTTAAGGTTTACGAGCATTATGTCATAACCGAAAATGAAGAAAGGCTTAAGTTCTGTTTCATCGTTCTTGCTGATGGCGATGGCGTAATCACGAAATGGACCGACTTCCATAAGTATGCGGCCAGCGGACGCCTGCGCTCGTCATCAGGCGACACGGCCTACAGATACAGGTATGCCGTCAGGCTGCTCAACTACTGCTTCTTTCAGGAATACCACATCAGAAAGCTGGCTGACATGACAGCCGAAATGGTAAAGCAGTTTCTTACCCGCTTTGCGATGTGCACATTGCCGGGAGACGATCAGAACACGTGCAGAAGCAGGAATACGGTCACCGCATGCATAAATTCCATTATTGACTTTGTCACCAACCTTAAGGCAGATCATCCCGAGTGTGCCATGGACCTGAAAAGGCTCTATCGCACGAAGGAAAGATTCAACCGGAAGAAAGGCAGATATGAAGATATAAAAGTGCTGGACTTTGACATTCAGTACAGGAATTCGAAGGAAAAGGAAATATTCCGTGACATGCCGGAAAAAGTCTTCAAGATCGTTTTCAACGAGATATATGCAAACCATAAAGACATTCTCATGCTGGTTGCTCTTCAGGCTTTTGCGGGGCTCCGACCAAGCGAAGCGTGCAATGTAAGGAGGACCGATTCAAAACTGGGGCCAGGGCTCACCTTCGAGTACGTCGATGGCCGCATCAACAATGTATACATTGACCTTACCAGGGAGCTTAACCTGCGATCCGACTTCAAGCCTGTAGGAAAGATCAAAAAGGAGCGAACTCAGAAAGTGTATGACAAGTACCTGCAGGTATTTGTGCAATGCTACGAGGAATACATGCGCTACATGGAAGGACGGAAATACGAGAATCAATACGGGGCATTAACCGTAAACCTGCAGGGAAAGGCAATGACCTACTATTCCTACAGGCAGAAATTTCGGCAGGCCGTCAGCGACTGCATACCAAGAATGCTCTCAAGCGATGATGCGGAGACTGTGCTGTACGGCAACCTTCTTCTGGAGAATTCAGTTGCACCGCATATCTTCAGACACTGGTTTACCGTCAGGCTGGTGCTTGACGGACTTGATTCATCGCAGATCATGTACTGGAGAGGCGACAAGAGCATCGAGTCATCGCTGACGTATCTTCAGAACAAGGGGGACCTTGAAAAGGAGTTTGCCAAGGTTGCAGACGGCAGCTTCAGCTATTTATTGAGAAGAGCAGAGGTGGAGCATGATGGACTTAAATGAATATCAGGACAGCATGATTGACAAGTACAATATCAGGGACGGCAAGGCGAGAGAGGATTTCACAGAAATGCTTGTTGCAAACGGATGGTTTGGAGAGGATCCTGTGCTGAACGAGGAGAACCATGTCATCGTCTCTGATTCGTTCATTGAAAGAAACGGAAAGGCTATCGATGACTTTTTCAGATATCATTTCCTTTCAGACAAGAAGAGGAGAAGAATTATTGAAGAGCGGCTAAGAAGAGAGCTTCCCCAGACATATGAATCGTACAGAAAGTTCAGCAAAAAATTCGGGATTCCTGACGACATTTCCATATTTCTTGCAGACACGCTTCTTGGCAGCCTGGCTGGAGAGCTTCAGGAGTCAACCGACAAGGAAATAGAGGCCATCGTCTTTGAAATGACGAATACAGCTCCTGTCTACTGTGCCAGGACATTCGCTGATTTCATCAACTGGGTCATAACGCATTACAAGACCGTCTACACGAATACCTACAGCATTAAGAATTACACGACGGATGAGGAAAACAATGACGCATATTCGATGACTGAATATCTGAGAATCCTGTTTACGCTTTTCAACGAAGACAGCATCAGGGAAAATCAGATGTACGAACAGGCTGCCCAGTCGAAGAAGTATACGGATGCATGGCTGTTCATTTCCCTTCACTTTGTCTGTGCGCTGCGCAAGAGCGATCTTGTGAGGCTGCCTCATCCGAGGCTCGAACAGCCGCCCGAATCCGTTCTTGAAGCAATCAGCAACGGATCGTTCTCTGACGGGGAGGCAAAGATGGTCCTTAATTCCGTTCTTGTCCATATGTCATATATTGATCTCGTCCCAAACAAGACGAAGAACTCAGGCAACGTTCCGAACGTGAAGCTTCACATCCCGATGTCCGTCGAGTCTCATTTTGGACGTCTTCTTGCACTGGCAGAAGCACATCATCGTGCTTCAGGGATGGGAGCTGATGAACCGCTTATACATCCTGTTTCTGACTATACAATGATCAGACGTGCCATGGGCGATGACATAGCCGAGCTCTTCCTGGAAACCAACTTCCGTTCAAGAAAGGCAAACAAATCATTCCTGCAGGTCATTGATCTCCTCACTGACGATATCCTTGGCAGACAGGGCGACGACTTCAATGTAAAAGGATATATCCTGGCAGCGCTTGCCAGATCACATAAGGGATCGTATGGCGAATTCGCACAGACGACATCCATCTATCTGAAAGACAACAAGCTCTCAGGATACACCCCTGAATTCGTTGCACGGGAACTCTTTGAAAGGGGCGTTCTTTCATTTACGTCAGACAAGCTGCTGGAAATGGTGGGAGGCAAGGCATATTCCAGCCTTGACGTCAAAGGCAAGACAAAAGCCATCAGGAAGCTGGGCATGTCTCCTGAGATGATTGAAAGGTCCGTTGCAGTGGCGCAGAAAAGCTACAATCAGGCTGCCACCATCGCAAGCGACATCTACCGCAGCGTAAGCCGTGAGGATATCCTGTCGGCCCTTAACCGTATCGGAAACGGTGACGCATTTTCAAAGCAGGGAGAGATTCAGTGCGTGCTTTCCGCTTTCAAAACAACATGCCCGTATGATGACCGCCTTAACTGCGCAGGATGCAAATATGAGGTCAGCACCAAGGCTACAATATTCATGATGGCAGGCGAATACAATCGCCTTCGTGATCTGTACACTTCTGAGACCCGCCCTGCAGTAAAGAAGAAGTACAAGGCTCTTGTCAGGAATACCGTCGTGCCCAAAATGTTTGAACTGATCGATTGCATGAAAAAACAGTATGGCGAGGATGAAGCAAATATGCTGATGGACATTCTCAGCAAGGAATACGGGCGAGCATCGGAAAAAGGAGGACAAGATGATGAAAGGAAAAGCTGAAGACAAGAAATATGAAAGGCTGTTTTCTATACCTGACTTTAGTGATGACCTGCTGCCTAATGCCAGGAAGGCATTCCGCTCAGCCAGGGATGATGGCGTCATCACCGGAGGAAGCTTTGATGATGGCGTCTGGTTGCTGTCAGATGAATACGCTAGATACAGTATCGATTTCGAAATCGATCCTACGAAGGCGGAAGAGGCGCTTGACATTCTCGGTGCTACTGCGAACGACTTCTCGCAATACATGAAATTCTTTACGGTGTTTCGTCTTGGCCTTCTGTCACTGGGCATATTGAGGGGCATCATCCATCAGATAAAGGAGATCATTTATCTTTCTCCCGACAGATCCATCGAGAAGTCATCCGTGCTGGCGAAGGGTGCGAGGTACTTTGATCTGATTGACTTCTTTTCCGGAATCCCTATTGCAGACGAGACGGCACAGTTCTACATAGACGGCATTTCCGATGAACTTGAAGCACTGAATGACAAGGAGATGTTTACGAGAACAGGAACTGACGATAGAAGACGTCTAGCCGCCTTCGAGAGCTATTTCCTGTTCGAGGACATCCTGAACGACTTCTGGCAGGGATGCACCGACGCTCACGAAAAAGCATTTTACTATCCGGTATATCTCTGGTGGAAGATAACTGCTGTCGTTCCGACCAGACCAAAGGAATTTGTCGTAACGCCACGGGACTGCCTCAATAAAACGAATGACGGATGGCAGCTGACACTTAGGAAAAGCATCATAAAAGGCGCTTCAAAAAGAAAAGGATACAAAATCAGCAGGGACTTTGCTGAATACAGATATCTTATCACGGATGAACTGGCTGATTCCATACTGGACTATATGCACATCACAAAGGATTATCCAAAGACTGACATCAACACGCTTTTTATTCCGGACCCTCACTACATGGAATGGGGGTATAGCAAGAAAATCAACTCCCGTTACTACACGTACATAAATCTTTCTACGGCTCTGAAATATTTCTACAGCAGAATCATCGTTGAGAGATACGGGTATGCGATTGTGCCTAAGACCAAGAACATTCTTGGCAAAAATGAAATTCAGTTCATCACTCTCGGCGACACCAGGCATATTTCCATGATCAACATGATCATGGAAGGCGCCTCTCCTGTCACTGCAATGCTGATGGCTGGCCACAGTTCGATTGACAATTCCGCACATTACTTCGGAAACCTGTCAACACTTGTGGAATGCAGGGTTATGAAAGAAGTCAAAAGGCTTGCTTCCGGATCCGAATCCTACAGCCTTTCTCAGTACAAAAGGTCGCCCCTGCAGGTGTCGAACTTTACGGCCCTTGGCGACAATGCCAGATGCTATTCGCCACTGTTCGCCAAGGATGATTACAGCGACTGCGAAAAAGTCGCCGGACCGCACGGGGAAATAGGATGGTGCGAGAAATGCGTCTTTTACAGAGAAGCCGGGCATCCATTTCATCATTCCGGAGAAAAATACAAGAAACAGATAGAAGCTGAAGGCAGATATCTGGCTGATGTCATCGAGAAGGTAAGAAAGCTCCGTGGAGAAGAAGAGGAAATCGGCGAAGCGCTTCTTCGCCTCAAGTCCGCAACCTACTCATATCATCAGTACCTGCTTGAGACTGATGCAGAGGATATTGATCACAATGGCGAGAAGGAGGAATGATCCATGCCAAGAAAAAAGCTTATTACAACTGAAGAACTGCTACGGCTGGCTGATCTTTACTGTGCTGAGAACCCAGGAACGAAAATCAAGTTTACGGAATTCACCAGATACATAAAACAGCACGGACACCCGCAAGTAAACGCATATCTGGTCAGGAGGAATCAAGAGTTTAAGGCATATATGGAACGTATCAATAATGAATACAAGAAGAGGCAAATGCCAGTGATTCCGGTCTATAGAAACCTCAATCTTGATGACATCTTCGCAGATGGCAAGAGCACTGAAGTGATTAGGGAAATGCTGAAGAAAAGGGATGACTATTACTGCGAGCTCGCAAAAAGCGCAGCTATTGTCTTCAAACAGAACCAGGAGCTTAATTCCGAAATCGCTGCAAAGGACAAAACAATCGAAGAGCTTAACAGCCGCTTTGAAAGCCAGAAGAACGCTGACGAGGAAATCAGACGACTGAAAAAAGAACTCTCCTCTAGCAGGGAGCTAGCGAAGAAGCTGAAAAACATTGTAGAAACGAACGTTCAGCCAGAAATAGCCAACGCGCTTCTTGCAAGAGACGGCATCTTAAAAAGCGATTTAGAAATTCTGAAGGAAGAGTCCCTTGATGGCATTATTGATGCTGAATCACGCATTGACAGTGATAATAGTCCAGCTGATGATGAGGATTCCTTAAAGGAATCCATGCTTTCTGTATTTGATGATTAATTGCAAAATACATTTCACTTTTACTTCATTTCAGAGTGCCTGCTTTCATCACGTGAATTACATTCGCATGATATGACAAAATAATGTTCATTCTTAATTTTCTATCTTTGGCCCACCAAAGAAATCTATACTTCATGTGGAAGGTGAAATCGATGAAACTGATTACTTCTTATAAGGGTGCGGAGGTCTTGTCTCCAGAGACAAAAAAAATCGAAAACAGCAATGATACCAGAAGCCTATGGGACGATAGCAAAAACGAGCGAAGCTTCGATTCGTTTGGTAAAGGATCAACCTATAATGCATGGTGGATATGTCCTGAGTGCGGTTACGAATGGACAGAGCCTATCGTTAACGTTGTCAGAAGGAAAAAGAAATGCCCAAGATGCAGGGAAAGATATCTTTCAATCATCAACAATGCTCCAATTATGAAATACTGGGATTGGGATAAAAACAAAAGAATAGATCCCGGAACGCTTAAGGCAAACTCAAAGATTAAAGCAAACTGGAAATGCCCGGAATGCGGCTACGAATGGCAGGCTTCGGTTTTTAGCGTCCTAAAGAAAAAAGAAAAATGCAGAAAATGTAAAAGCAAGAAAAAGAGTGAAAATAATATATCAACGAAAAGAGTTAACTGTTTTCTTGACACCATTCCAGAATTAAAAAAAGAGTTTGTCAGAATGCTGGATGAAAATGACGATGCAAGGATGCAAAGTACATCTTCGCGTAAAAGCGTAATATGGCGTTGCAGCAAATGTGGTTATGAATGGAAATCGGCTATCCGAACGCGCATCACAAGAAACAACAACGGTTATCAAATTAAAGCTTGTCCTGCATGTAATATGCATACGACAAAAAACACACCAAATAATAATATAAATATAAAATATTATTTGAAATATCCTGTGTTAAACGAAATTTATTCTTTTGAAAACAATTCTATTCCTATCAGCGAGCTTGGTCAGCGCTATATGGATAAAAAGCTGACCTTTTCCTGCCTCAAACATGGCAATTATAAGATGACGCTTAGATCAATGATTGATCTAATTAGAAAAGGACGGACACCGTGTCCTGAGTGCAGAAAAGAAAAAAACAGTAAATCGCTAGCTGATGCTTTCCCTGATTTGGCTTTAGACTGGTCTGACAAAAATGAACAGTCTGCGTCAGAAGCTAAGCCCTTCTCAGATAAAGTTGTTCACTGGAAATGTCACGTATGCGGAACTGAATGGGACGCATCAATATTTAACCGTACAAGAGGAGGCAAAAAATGCCCCAAATGTAGTCCACAAAAAAAATATGCCGATCGTTTTCCAGAATTAAGAAACATTTTTGATTCTAACGCCAACGGCAGAACTGCTGATTCGCTAAAATACAAGGACTCCAAAACATCCTTTATATGGCTATGTAATAAGCACGGATCTTATGAGCGCAAATTTAGCAACATCATCGCACATTTGAAGAATGGAGAAAATCCATGCCCACAGTGTTACCAGGAAATAAATAAAGCGTCAGCTAAAAAGCATGCCAAGAAAAAACTTGCCACAAGGAATATAACAAATCCTTTAAGCGCTAATCATCCAGATCTTGTAAAAGAATGGTCTTTAAAAAACGATTCTTCTCCAAATGAGGTTTCTGAGTTTTCAAGAAAAGAAGTTATCTGGAAATGCCAAAAATGCGGCAATGAATGGAAAGCAAAAATAATTGACAGATCACGAGGTTTCAAATCATGTCCAATTTGCTCCCCATTCGGCAAGAGAAAAGGCAAATATCTTTCAGAAGCTAGACCTGATTTAAAAAAGCATTACAGCAGTGAAAATGAAATACCATTTGAAAGCCTTTCATCTGCTAATCCAAAATCTGTCATATGGGTTTGCGATAATGGGCATAAGTTCACTAAAACCGTTGCCAATATGACTTTACAAAAAGAATTTCAATGCCCAAAATGTACAGGTCGCATTGCCGCTGAAGACAATAACATTATCGCTAATCATCCAGAACTTATAAATGAATGGGATGCTGAAAAAAATAAAATAGACCCGTACAGTCTCATGGACAGTAGCCATTATGAAGCATACTGGAAATGCAAACAATGCGGACATAGATACCGCCAGCGAATAAGCCGAAAACTTTTATATGACACTGAAGGGAAAATATCATGTCCGTATTGTGCAAATCGTAAAGCATCAGATGATAATAATTTGACTGTTACTAATCCTGAGGTTCTTAAAGAATGGAATTATGAAGCAAACGACGCAGAAGGAATTAATCCGCATAATGTGCTTGCAAGAAACGGCATTATCGCACACTGGATCTGCTCTGACTGTGGCTCTCATTACGATATGGCTATCAGCGAACGCGTTCAGCGTGAAAATGATGATCAGATCTCCTGCCCTTATTGCCGAGGATGGCTTGTCAACGAGACGAACTGCCTTGCTTTTACCAACCCTGAGGTTCTTAAAGAATGGAATTATGAAGCAAACGACGCAGCAGGAATTAATCCGCATAATGTGCTTGCAAGAAACGGCATTATCGCACACTGGATCTGCTCTGACTGTGGCTCCTATTACGATATGGCTATCAGCGAACGCGTTCAGCGTGAAAATGATGATCAGATCTCCTGCCCTTACTGCCGAGGATGGCTTGTCAA
>AUXO015540669.1_pt1 | contig 13857 bp, 10 predicted proteins | sample 768731 | NCBI WGS metagenome assembly AUXO01 (sample SAMN02715735, study PRJNA202380) | gut metagenome | biome: sheep rumen | host: Ovis aries | place: New Zealand: Palmerston North | reverse complement strand
TCTTGTTTCATATTTAAATTCAAATTGATCACCTTCATAGAGTGATAATGATTCATTAACAATATTAAGTCCAAGGAGTGGTAATTCTTCGTTTCCTTTGACAATAACTTTGAATAAAGTTTTTGTAGTGTTATAGGTGATTTGAATAATTGCTTCACCAACCCCAACAGCTTCCACTAGTCCAGTAGAAGAAACAGTTGCAACAGAATTATCAAGAGATTTATACGATAATGTAACGCTCTCTTCTTTTTCTTCAATAACATATGTCGCTTGAATTTGATACTTTTCTCCAACTGTCATTGTCTTTTCTTTTGCGGTCAAAACAATATCCGCGGAATCAAGAACATCTTTGTGAATAACTTGTCCTTCTCCACAGGAGAAAAGAAGGAAACTAGATAAAACCATTAAGGAGGCTATTTTTGTAATTCTTCTCATCGCGTTTACCCCCTAGAATCCAATTCCTTCAGCAGCTTCAGAGATCTTGGTTAACTTAAAATAACTAACAAGACTATTAAAGTCTGCTTTCATTTCTTCTAAAGTATCGCGGCTATAGAAATCGGAATAATAACTAATTAAGCAGTAATAAGTTGTTATCATTTCTCTTTTAATACGGTAATAAAGTTTTGTGTACAAAGCCTCATCTGTGATTTTGTATTTTTCGATGGCTTTTAAGCCTTCTTTTAATGCATTATGCATAGAATCAACAGTTGGTTTGTTCCAACATTCAATATCATCAACGATATCGCTTTTTATGCCACACTCTATTTGATTAGCGTTCGTGTAATAGGTGTAACGATCTCTAGTTAATTTATAGTAAAGTTCAAGGCTATCAGAAGCGTCTTTGTAATAATGCTCCATAAATTCATGAACTAAGTCTTCGTAGTTTTGATCAATGTTCCATAGTAATTGGCTCTCAACAAATAAGCGCATATTTGTTAAGCCAGTAACATTATTAACTACCGCACCTTGAGAGTAGAAATATTTAACGTGATGCTTTTTATATTCTTCAAGATATGGCTTGAATGAGCCAAAATTATTGAAATTCATTAAGAAGTTCTTATAGTTAACATCGTATGAATAAACGATAATTCTTCCATCCATAATTTCATCCCATTTTTCTAAACAAACACGGATATCGGAATTTGATGCTCCTGTATAGAAATCTTTTGCAAAATTCAATTCGATAGGAGCGAATTCAATATAAAGTTTTTTATTTGGAATAATCTTATCTGAATCAAATGGTTTGATAGATTGATAATATCCAAAGAATACATAGCGGATATCTCTATTGAGATTTTTTAAATCTCCTCTTTCCGTCATGATACTTTCTACTTTATCAATAACATCATTTAAGAATAAGACGATAAGGCCGCTTATTTTGCCTTCGCATCCATATTCTTCCATTTTGTGTTGGCAAGCCTCACAAGTGCAGAAAGCACGGTTGTCTTCTTGACCAATCATAAAGTATTTGGCGGATTCATTTTTAACAATATAGTTTTCATATAAGTTTTTCGCCATTTCGCTGACCATTCCTTCATAGTCAATTCCATGAGCGGCATAGCACAACTGATAGAAGGTATCTGCAGATGCGTCAGCGTACCATTCTGGATGATCCTCGTGATATTTATCTTGATTTAAAAGATTGTGGTATTTGTTTGTAGAAGTATGTCCATGAAGTGCCCATCTATTATCAGTTTCTTTAGTAAATAATCTAAGTCTAGACGCTAAAGTTTTATTTGTGATGAGTTCTTTATAACCGAGTTCGCGTTCATCAAAGGAAGGAATGAATGTCTCATCAATCGATGGAATATAAACATCATCAGATTCCTTAACATAAATTTCATCATCAGAGTATGCTTTATAGTCCACTAAAATCTCAAGAAGTCGATATGTTCCATAAAGAATTCCTTCTTGGTCATAATTCTCATCAGAAAGGACGAAGATGTTTTCTCCTTTTCCAAATAGATAATAGCCGCTATTAAGGTAGTCCTGATTAGTAGGCATAGTAATGTTATTACTAACACTTAATGATGTTTTACCAAAAGATACATATGGAAGAGTACTATCAAAAGCATCAACTGATTCATCAACGATTTTAAAAGTTGCTTTACTGGCCATTTCAATGACGGTAGCAAATTCGTTGACCGCCATATTTATGTATTCATTTTTTGAATCTGGTTTAACTAATTGATAATCAGAAACGTTATTTGAAACAATTTTGATTTTATCAATGGTGTGATACTCAATGGTAGTAGCGACATTACAAGAAACCAAAGAAGCAATTAGAAATGGAATAAAAAATAATTTTTTCATAGTTATGTCTACCTCACTTCTAAAACAAATTCTTTAATAGTAACGTTGCCATAGGCATCAACCGCTAAATATCTGAGTGTGTATTTACCAGCCATGTATAACTTAACGGCGTTCTCGCTTTGGACCAATTGTTCAGAATAGTGATCTAAATCAAGATAATTTTCTTTATAAATTTCTCCGTCCACCATTTGGCTATGTTCAATAGCGATACCTTGGTTATTTGGGAGATATAACGACACATCTAAAGTGCAATTATGTGAGTTATCAGAGAATGTATAAGCAGGAAGAGTAAATACTGAACCAACTGAATAATAGTTAGCTGGAGTAAAGCTCACGGTCAATTCCGGCTTTTCGTTTTCAATACAGCAAATGGTTAGAGAACGGTTAGATGTTCTACCATTACCGTCTTTGGAACTATATTCAATACGGTAATTACCGTATTTATTTAGTGTCACCTTATAACCAATAGACGCATCAGCCTTATTTAAAATCTTGTTGCCTGTGCTATCGGTCATTGTGACATATAAATATTCAACATAAGATAAAACATCAAAGGCACTGGCTTTAGAGATTATAATTTCCTCTCCTAGTTCATTGGCCCAGTTAAGGTTACTATCGGTGATGATTTGTGGACCAGCGTTATCCTTAACAATTGATGTTTTAAACGATTGGTTGTTAATGAAGTAAACAGATGCTTTAGCAGGATTCTCAAGGTTCATAAATCCAAAAGAAACATATACTTCATCAGAGAAACCTTCAAAGTCATTACCATTATCGTAATATTTGATTTTGCAAACATCGTTATAGTTCAAATCTCTTAAAGTTTTGTAATATGGACGATAATAAATCTCAAAGACGCCAGATTCATTCGCTAATTCTTTAGAATAATTATCATATGGAACAAACATCTTCATTGTTCCACTAGAAGGAGCAATCTTCAAAGTCACACATTTGTCTTTGTTAAAGCGATCTCTAATTTTGATATAGAAGTGACTATAATTCGCCATTGTTCCATCATCTAATCCAAAAGATAATGATAAATCATTAGAAGAAATGGACTTAATGAAGCTAATCTCGTTTTCACTATTAATAGTGAATTGAGTGGCTTTTCCTTGTACGTTTTCTACTCCATAGTTATTATCGCTAGAATAGAAATAATTACTCTTTATAGTTCTACCATTAGAGTCAGTGCCATCCACTACTTTAACTGTGAATGTTTTTCTATTTTCAAAAGAATTGTGTGGAACGAAATCAATGACAATGTCATCTAAAGTTTCAACGTGTAACTTACTATCTGTATAGGAAAGTCCGTTTACATTAACTGATACTTCGCCATCAACAATTTCATTCCCGTTAGGATATTTGCAGCCGATACGAGGAATGTCATAGTATTGTCCTCTAATCATGACTGGTGGTAAATCAATGTAGTCAACAATGATTGGGTGTTCAATATTTTGAATATCAAAATCCACTATTTTGGTGACTGGATTTTCATATATATCACTTACGACATATTTTACTTTGTAAATAGCAATAGATGTCGGTGTAAACGAATTGTCTTTAAGTTCTACTTCGGTAGAATCCGGACTAATTAAATAGCGTTTTATATTAACTTTGCCCTGGGCGTTTTTCACAATCACGTCATCTAAGGAGCATAAATTAACTTCTTCAAACACACGATGGATTGAAGTGTCTTCAGGAACAATTAAATCAATATCTTTGATAATCGGTGAACAATAAACTTCATAGCTTTGTTCAGCGTAATTGCCGCTATAATCGGAACAGCAATATGAAACGATATACTTACCAAAGTATGATGGAACAAAGTTATCACCATTATTAGCGATATCAATATATGCTTCACTATATTTGTCATAGTATTGAACTTTTGTTTTCAAAAGTAAACCATCATCAAAATTATCAAAAACATTGGCTTTGAAAATTGGGTACTTGCCTCCTTTTTTAGCAAGAGGCAAATCAAATTTGTCATATCCATCAAAATCAATCGTAATTTCTGGAGCAGCATTATCTCTTAATAACTCTTGAGAAAAATCATAGCCAAAAATTGATTTAATAATGATTTTTGCTCCTGTACCAGAAACATCGTTAGCGGTAATAGATAAAATCGCTTTGCCATTTTTAAATCCAGTCCATGGGTTAGCAGGGTAGATGGTTGGATTATCTAAATCGTTTACCAAAACTGTATTACCCACAACGTCGTATTCAGATTTTACAAAAATTTGTTTAGAAGAATAATCAAAGAAGAGTTGTGAATTTAAATAACCAGTATTTCTTATAGCGTCTTCTGATAGACCTCTAAAAGTTAAAAATGTTGGGGCACCAGTTTGATCGTTATTGACGTGCCATTGATCGGCCCAATTTTCATATCCAGCATAATATTGGTCAGCCGCTTTAGCGGTAGCATAAGTTAATCTAGTTGCTCCACCAGAGCCTGCCAAGCCATCAACATACTTGATATTAACAAAATTATTTGGGTCGTCAGCGTCAGTTAATGTGATAACTAACTCTCCTAAGTCGTAAGCGCCTGGAGAAGAAGGCTCAACAATAAAATCGATAAACGATAAATCTTTAGATGCATTAGAAAAATCCAAGGTTTTATTGAAAGTTATTGGATCTCCTTCGCGTGAGTTGATACGAATTCCACTATATTCAGAAACGCCAACAGAAGGATCAAGTGCATCATTATAAGCAAAAGAACCTTTTGAGATAGTTGAACCACTAGCGCTAAACATGCTAAGTGGAGTTCTAATCGACATGGTTTCTAGAGTCTTTGTGATTATTTCTTCGCCAAAAGAAGCAGAGAATTCAAATATGTACTTTCCGGCTTCAGAAAAGTTAACTTCAGTGGAATTAATAACAGCGCCACTAGGAGTATGAACCATGCAAGAAGTCGCCTCTTTTGTTTCTCCGTTATGCTCAATATTAATCATTGAAACATTAATTTTCGTTCCGATAGCGACTTCGCTAGGAACTTCAACACTTAATGTAGAATGGGCTTTTAAACTATAGACAGGAGTAAAAACAACTAACCCTAGGGAAACAAACAATAATAAAAGTGAACTAGCTTTTTTTCTCATTCTTTGATTCCTCCATCAGATAGGTTGCTCATCAACTTTTTATTAAACACAATCGCTAAAACAATAATTGGAATAGCAACAATAAAAATCATCGCAATTAATTGAGGGATACCGCCGTAATTCTCTGAATGTAAAGAGAAGTTAAACACTGCAGTGCCAACAACTGGATAGGAAGGGAGATAATAATATGGAATTTGATAGTCATTCCAGAAGTTAATGAAATTTAATAAGAACACAATGCCTATTGTTCCTAATGCAAAAGGCATAATGCAATTAACCATAATTCTAAAATTACCAGCTCCATCAATTTTGGCGGCCTCTGTATAGGCAATAGGAATGGATTTAAATATAGAATAGAAAAGTAAGAAATAGATGGTAAGGAAGTTAGCCTTCATAATCCAGAATAACCAAAAGTTATCGAAAGCTCCGACTGCCTTAGCAACACGAATCTCTGATGGCAAATTACCAACAATTGGAATAGCCATTGTAATAATCACAATGCCGTAAATTACCTTGCCGAATTTAAAGTTGAACCTAGCAGAAGCATAAGCACAAATACAAGGCACAATTGTTGCTGCTAAAGAACAAGAACCAGCATAAAATACTGTTCTTAGTAAAATATCAAAGATATTTAATTCGGTGTAAACATCAGGTTTAACAACAAAGTCTTTAAAGCCATTGATGTAATTCTCGAAAGTATAGCTAGTCGGGAATGATAATGGATTGTGCAAGTATTCACTATATGCATCTCTAGAAACAAAAGAGACAAATAATCCCCAAACCAATGGCAATAGAAGAACAACAACATAAATTACAAGGATAATGAAAACAACAACATATAAAGGACTTGTCTTGCGTCGTGGTTTAAGCAAACTTCTCTTTGTCATTTTTCAAACCTCTTAAATAATTTGTTGATTCCAAATACTGCAATAATTGCAATGACTGAGCAGCATAAGCCAAAAGCGGACATAAGTGGATAATTGTCATAATTATCAGGACCAGGTGCTGCCATTGAATAAATAAAGTAGCCAATAGTAGCAATATCTGGAGCGTTATAGATTGTTCCATAGAAGTTAAATAGCAACATTTGGTTAGTAAAGATGCCTGCCACACTAGCAATGATAAATGTTTTAATGGTTGGAAGTATTCCAGGCAAAACAACATGAGTTAATAATCTAGTTTCACTACAGCCATCAAGTTGACCTGCTTCAATTAAGGATGGGGAAATTTGAGCCATGGTGTTTGTGTAAAAAAGAACTTGAGCGCCAAATGAAATCCAAATGTAATAGATGAGCAGGATTGGAAAGGCAGTATTAGAGTATGGATCTAATAAACCAAGCCCTGAAAGGTTCATGATTCGAGAAACATAGTCAATCATGTACCCCTTAAAAACAGTAGTTAATAAAATGGATGGAATAACGCTTGGTAAGAACAAAAAGAATTTGAAAAAGCGATACAATAATCTCTTTCTATAAATATAGAACGAGAAGATAATTGCAGGGACAGTTCCAAAAACAACTGTACAAGCCCACAAAATAAATGAATTAAGAATTAGGCTTCCTAAATTCAATCCTCGATTTGTTAAATTAAAAACATCATTAAAATTCTTAAAGATATTATCAGAGCTCAAAAACACAAAGCCATCTGAATAGAGGTCATATTTTTGAAAGCTGAGCATAATGCTGTTGAAATTAACAACAATATAGAAAATTATGAATTGAAGAAATGGCAAAAAAACTAAGGCGCAAAAGAAAACGGCGTCCTTTTTGCTATTTTTACTTGTAAATCTATTATTATGTCTACCAAGTAAGGCTTGTGCCATAGATTAATCGTTCCACCATTGATTTGCGTAATTGTAAATCTTTTGGAAATAAGTAACTGGGTCTTCACGACCTGTTTTAAATTCATCGAATGGACTAATTCTGCTATAAGCGATTGCCCATGGATAATTATCCATTGAGAAACTAGATTTTTTATTTAAAACATGGATATCGGACGAATATGGATACACAATGTCACAAGTTTCCTTCATGGAAATCAATTGATGTGCAAAATAAGAGCAATTTGCCTTATCAGAATCTTCGATTGTGTATTTGAACGCTCTCGTAGTAGAGGTAGAAGTTGTAAATGAAGAAAGCGCTTTATTTGTGTGGAAGAATTTAAACACTTTTTTGGATAATTCTGGATAAGCTGTGTTTTTTGCAACAAAACAGAAAGAAGAGTTAAGAGAAATCATTGTTTGTTTTTCTCCTAATTGGTCTTCACTGACTTTTGGAATTGGCATAATGCCAAAACGACGATTGGCTTTTCCGCCGCCTTTTGCTTCATCAGCTTTTAAATATGTGGCAGCTTCATTTTCCCACCAAGATCCTTCAACAATAAGACCATATGCATACTCTTTAGAGTTATTGCCATATTTCGTAGAAATAAAGTCTCTTTGAGCTTCTTTGTGGTTGGAAGCAGTTCTTAAATTGCCATCCATCATATGATTCTTCAAGAAATCAAGAGCGTAATATTTGCCAAGTTGTTTTTGCAAAACAGCGCCTTGGCTATATTGAGAAATAGTTGTTGGAGTATCGTCTTTTTTGACTTCAACATCTTTTCCGTTTTTGCTAACTGTTCCTAAATTATTAGCAACTCCATTAAAAGTGTAATTGAGTAAAGCTTGTTCTTTGCCTTCATAGTTAACAAAGTGGTTTTGAATATATCTATTCGCGTAGCTTGTTGTTCCTCCAGTTAAAACAATTGGAGTATAACTACCGCTTAAATTATCCATTAGCACATCAAACTCGTCATATGTACGTGGCAAGCCATCATCCCAAGTTCCAGCAACATTGTCTGGTCCTTTAGATAAATTATTGCTATCACTTGTTTCACCAATTATTCCTTCTTCATCAAAAAATAATTGTTCTTTATCAAACAAATCAACATCATACATTAAATTATAAAAACCTTCATAAAATGGTAATCCATAGTACTTACCATCAATGCATTTTAAGAAGTTCTTAAAACTATCATCCAATTTATCTTCGATTGTTCCGGTGTCTCCGCAATCAGCTAAGCTTGATGTCACAACATCGCTAACATCAAGGAAAAGACCTTTTTTAGCGTAATAAGCATAATCAACCATTTCTGTGAAATAGATGTCTGCGTCTAATCCACTTTCAAGGTTTTGACCATAATGTCTTTCATTTGGATCGACTTTAAATTCAACGCCCTTTAAGCCCTTTTCTTGTAGTTGAGAATCTGTATAGTCTGCAAATTGTTCATTGAATTTATTGCAGATGTTAGTAATCCATTCGTAACCAACACCACCATTATATGTACCAATATAAATGATTGCCTTACCATCTTGAGTAGAGTGAGGTGTAGTTTTGCCCCCACAAGAAGTAAGACCAACTAGCGAAAAAGAACATGCGACAAGCGAAATGCTACAAATGCCTAATTTGCGTTTCATAAATTAAAACCTCCAAAAAACAAGACGTGTTTATCAGTTCCTTCTAATTATAAACTATGCACACGCACATAAATAGTTTTATAGGTATCAAATAATTGTAATTTTTTATCACGACAATTATTAAAACAAACCCTTTTTATATAAGTCTGGATGCTTGTCCTTGTTAATATTTTCATCAAAAACATGCATTGAATATGTGCTGATTCCTAAGATAAAAGTTGGAACGAAAAAATAAAGGAATAATGTCAAAATAATATACTTAAAAATTAAAGGAATAGAGAAGACACCAACAATAAATGGAATTAAAACCAAAAGAATGAATAATGGAAAGTAAATATAAATCTTCTTGATGCTTAAAATAAATGCATTTTTGAGTTGCACTAGATAACTATTTTTATAAATAACTGTTAAGTTCATGCTTACCAATAGAGCTGGATAAATAGCAATAGCACAAAGCGCCAATGGTAAATATTTGATAAATGGGACATTAATATAAATTGCAGATAGATAAATAGCGTAATACAGCAAAGAGAACATAAATCCTGTAATAGCAAAATGTTTCCAATTCTGTTTAATTCCAATAAAGAAATCCGCTTTTAAAATCACACCTTCGGCCAAAATATAATTCCTAATAACGCGGTATATTCCAGCTAATCCAACAAACAAGATGACAAAAGATGGAATAACAAATATTGCATAAAATAAGTCGTTTATCAATAAAATTGATAAATCACTATTCTCTGGAGAAGTAGTAGTAATAATAGAAATTGCTTTTAGATCTTTTATAAGCAAAGAAACTAGTAATGGAATAGCAAAAAGAAATAGAATGCCACCGATGATAAAAAGCGATTTCCATCGATACTTTAATAAATACCTAAACTCATTTTTTCTATTAGTAGGAAGGGAATTATTCATAGGTTATCGCTAGTATTGCGCTCCATAATTTCTTTTAAATAATCAAACGATTTATCATTTCGACTTATAATCTTGTCAACTTTACCTTCATTCATAACAGCAACATAATCAGCAAATTTAGACACTTCTTCGTATTTATGGCTAACAAATATGACAGTTAACGAACTTTCTTTTTGTTGTTCTTTTATAGCGGCAATAAAGCGCATTTTACTTTCATCATCTAAGCTGCTAAAAGGCTCATCAAGCAATAGTAACTGAGGTCTTTTTGCAATCGCCTTAGCAAGTAAAGACAACTGACATTGACCAGCTGATAATTGTGATGGAAACAAAGATAAGTATCTTGAGATTCCAAGCATAGATGCTACTTCTTTAACTCTCTTATCAATATCCATTCTTTTAACTTTGTTAAAAATAAGAGGGGCAGCAATATTATTATAAATATCTAAGTTTGGATTTAAAGTCACAGATTGATCAACGTAAGAAATGTTTCTTTCTTTAAAATCAAACTGCGAATAATCAACTCCATCAGATAGAATCTCGCCTTGATAATCAAGGAAGCCACATATGGTTTTTATTAATGTCGTTTTGCCACAACCAGAAGGGCCAACTATTGCAGTAACTTTCTCATTAATAAAAGAAACATTGACGCCGTCCAACGCCAAAGTTTCTATAGATTCGTTATAATAAGTTACTTTTAAGTTTTTTATTTCAATTTGAGGCATTATTTCACCGAATGTTTCTTGACATAATCAACTATTTCATCGATATATCCGAAAGCCAAACAAGTGTATGTATCGGAAGCTCCATAATATAACGCAATTCTTCCGGTAGCGCCATCAACTAAAACTGAAGTTGGGAAGATGACATTTGGGACAAAACCACTTGTTTCATAACTCACTGTCGGAGTTAATAAATAGTCGTCGCATTTATATAATACCTTAGAAACATCATTTTTATCTACGATAATTGCGCCAACACTGTAAACATATCCATTGCATGTTTGAGTAACGCCATGAATAAAGACAAGCCAACCATCATCAAGCTCAATTGGAGCAGGACCACCACCAATTTTAAGTGATGTCCACCACGCCCAACCGTGTTCGAGAACTATTTTATGGCCACCCCAATATCTTAAATTAGGGGACGATGATACAAATAAATCGCCAAACGGAGTGTGTCCTAAATCACTAGGTCTAGAAAGCATATAGTACTTTCCGTTTATTTTTCTAGGGAAGAGAACACCATTTCTATTATTTGGTAAGAATGGGTGATCAATTTTCTTAAATGTCACAAAGTCGCTGGTGTATGCAATAGCGACTGTTGCTCCACAAAAGCAATCACACCAAACGATATAATAAAGACCATCAATTTCAATTAAGCGTGGATCATATTGCCATTCGGTTTCGCAAGGCGCTCCACTTTCCTCATCGACAAATTGAATTGGTTTCTCATCAAGAGTAAAGCTGATGCCATCTTTAGATTTTCCTAAGAATAAACTTGGGCATCCATTTCTTTTGTCGCCTCTAAAAACGCCTATAAAACCATCTTTATAAGGGACGACAGAAGAATTAAAGGTTCTATCAATCAATTTGTTAGTGTTTCGATTGATAACTGGGTTTTTTGAAAACCTCCACAACGGATAAAAACTATTATCTGGTTTTTCCTCAAATGGAATGTTTGGGAGGGGTTTGTAATTTACTAATTTGCTCATAATTTTGTTGATAAAAATATTTTACACCCACTATAAAAATATTAAATATTCATAATTTGCTAAAACTTGTATTTTTTTATATTCGCAATAATAATATTACTATGAAAAATTTATATACCGACGCTTTCCAAGATCCATCAAAAGACTATGCATTCAATCTTTTGTATCACGATTTCCCAATTCTACACAATCACAACTACTGGGAATTTTTAATTGTTCTCTCTGGAGAATATATTCACACAATTAATGGCAGAGAGGAAATAATCAAACGCGGCCAAATTATTATTATTAGGCCAGAAGACTACCATATGCTTGTTCAAAGTAGCAAATCGGCGTCTCACCTCAACATCATGGTAAAATGCGAAGCAATCGAGAAGTTATGCAAAAACTATTCCGAAGCCTTCTTCAATGAACTATTAAAAGAAGAAACAAACATTTCCATGAATGATGTGTACATCAACAAAATTCAAGCTTGCTGCTTATTGCTTAATGGTTTAGATGAGGAGAAGCAACAATTAACGATGAACTACATTACCAATCTCATTTTAATCAATGTCATTGATCAAATATTTGATGTAGTAAACGATAAACCAAAATGGCTCTTAGATTTAATCGCAGAAATGCATAGACAAGAGAATATTTCTTGGACTGTTTCTGATGTCGTTAGTTATTCTAACTACAGCCACGTACATTTAATTCGAGAGTTTAAAAAATACTTTGATTGTTCAATTGTTGAATACTTAAGAAAAGTTAAAATTTCTTTTGCCACCGACTATTTGAAACACTCCAACCTCAGTATTTCTGAAATATCTGAACTATTAGGTTTTTCTTCTGTTTCTCATTTAAATCACATTTTCAAAGAGACAACAGGAAAGACACCTCTCCAATACCGTAAAGACTATGTCTCTAGAAAGAGAAAAACTATTCATGACACACTTTGATAGTGATTCAACAATTCAAGATGTCTTAAATGACAGAGAGCTAAAAGATTATTCAAAATATTTTTATTATAAATTTCCTCGCGAAATAAATAGTAAAAGGATAGACGACACTAGTTGGTACGCTAGAGAAGGTATCAACTGGTTTTATGACAAAGTAATTGATAAAAAAGCCTCAATTATCTTCTTTGATGAGCATAATAAAAACGTCAATCTTATTCAAATATCACATAAGAAAGCCTCTAAATTTGCTTTTATAGTGTCTGGAGGAGGCTTCAAATGTATTGATACCGCGCACGAAGGTTTTTCAATTGGCAAAGAGCTTTTTGCAAAAGGATATGATGTATTTTTATTAACGTATCGTTTAAATAACAACGCTAGTTTAAATAAGACAACTAGCGATATCAACAAAGCTATTCAATACATTGAAAAGAATAAAAAAGTACTTGATGTCATTACCGACGATTTTTTATTAATAGGTGGATCTGCTGGAGCTTATGTTGCAGCGTCATATTGCTCAAACAATAGAGGCTACGTTAAGCACCAAAGCCCACAGCCAAGATGTCTATGCCTCCTTTACCCAATTGTTGATTTCCATGTTACAGAAGAGAACATTAAAGAAATAGTTATTGGAAAGTCTCCTTCTAACTATTTAGTTAATAAGTATTCTGTTATTGGCCATACCAAAGGTACTTTCCCACCAACATTTATTGTTCACTGTAAGGACGATAACTGTGTTCCTTATTCACAATCTGAAGCGCTCCAAAAAGAATTAGATAGCAATCATATTCAAAATAAACTATTGCTATATAAAAGTGGAAGCCATGGATGGGGAATAGGAAAAAAACTCGAACCAGAATCATGGTTCGAATCTTTCCTCAAATTTATAAATAGTTTATAAATTTATTTTAAATATTGAATAAAATTGCTAAACATGTGGTGATTCATTGATAAAGACCAAGTTTCACCAAATGTTTCATATAAAGTTGTTGCCCCTTTATCAATCCACACTTTGAATGATGGAGGGGTGTTGTTACAAACGATCTTTTCAATAAGGTCGTCTTTTTTATTTTGCGATAAAACTTTAAACAAGTATTGGAATCCAAACATTCCAACATCAAAGTGATTTCCTTTGCTAGCAATATCTTCCACTAATGCATTGAGATTCTTTTCTTTATCGCCCAACTCTAAATCTAATAGGACCGACGGAATAGTTTGCCCTTTTATTTCATAAGAGAGGAGATTTTTTTCTCTAATCTTTAAATCTTTCTTATAAGAAATGAGATTGGTCATTTCAAATAATATTTTGTCAAAGAGATACATATAGGTTTCCAAAACAAATTGCACAGGAGTATCAGGATGATTGGTGGCACCCGTCCAATCTCCGAGGAAGAAATAATTAGAATTAATGTTTTTCTTAACAAA
>AUXO013659333.1_pt1 | contig 13857 bp, 13 predicted proteins | sample 768731 | NCBI WGS metagenome assembly AUXO01 (sample SAMN02715735, study PRJNA202380) | gut metagenome | biome: sheep rumen | host: Ovis aries | place: New Zealand: Palmerston North | reverse complement strand
TCGGGGCGTGGCGCAGTTGGTAGCGCGCGCGGTTCGGGACTGCGAGGTCGCCCGTTCAAGTCGGGTCGCCCCGACCATTTAATGAGTTTTTAGGAGTTTTAATGCCAGAATACAAGAAAACGGCTAACAAAAAGCCAAACAAAAAGAAAACGAACAAAGTAGCAAACGGTTTCCGTCTTGTTGTTTTTTGGCTAATAATCCTTTGTATTGGCGGCGGCCTATTCGTGACTCTTTCGGGCGGTGAAGGCGGCGCAGAAACCGAAAAAGATATTACTACTGTCCTTGGCTACGCTAACGAAGAGAAGCTCGACACGATTATTGTCCGTGGTAACGAACTTCATGTTATCCCTCGTGATGGCCAAGATTTGCCAAGAATGGTATCTAGAAAAGATGGTTCTGGTACGCTTCAGGAGCAGGGTTTCGAAGAAGCTATTACTTCTGGTAAGGTTAAGATCAAGATTGAAGAAAATGTCGATATTATGGGCACTATCCTAGATATCGGTATGATTGTTCTTCCTGTCGTCTTTGTCCTATTGTTCTTGAGCTATATGATGCGTCAGGCTCAGAGCATGAACAACCAGTCTATGGGCTTCGGCAAGGCTAAGGCTCGTCTCTATGGCAACGAAAAGAAGCGTGTTACTTTCAATGATGTTGCTGGTAATGAAGCTGCAAAGCAGGATTTGTCCGAAATTGTAGATTTTCTAAAGAGTCCAAAGAAATACGAAAAGCTTGGCGCAAAGATTCCACGCGGTGTTCTTCTTGCTGGTGATCCAGGTACAGGTAAAACTTTGATGGCTCGTGCTGTTGCTGGCGAGGCAAATGTTCCATTCTTCTCAATCTCTGGTTCTGAATTTGCTGAAATGTTCGTTGGTGTTGGTGCCTCCCGCGTCCGCGACCTCTTTGATAAAGCCAAAAAGAATGCTCCAAGTATTATCTTCATCGATGAGATTGATGCCGTAGCACACAAGCGTGATGCAAGAGGTGGCGCTGGTCGCGAAGATGAGCAGACTCTAAATCAGATTCTTGTCGAGATGGATGGTTTCGAAAATGAAACAGGCGTTATCGTTATCGCCGCAACAAACCGTATCGATATGCTTGATAAGGCTTTGCTACGCCCAGGCCGCTTCGATCGCCATGTTAACGTAACTCTTCCAGAGCGCAAAGACCGTGTCGAGATTCTAAAGGTTCACTTCAAGAACAAACCAATGGCAAAGGATGTAAAGATTGATGCCCTTGCTGCGAAGACTGCTGGTTCGAGCGGTGCTGATCTTGCGAACATTGCAAACGAAGCTGCTATTGCCGCTGCGCGCGCAGGCCGCGAAGAAATTACAAATGCAGATATTACGGAAGCCTTCGAACGCATCGCAATTGGTCCAGAACGCAAGTCTAAGGTCATGAACGATCAAGAGCGCAAGATAACGGCTTATCATGAAGCTGGTCACGCAATCGTTGGTCATGTCCTTCCAGATTCCGACCCAGTTCACAAGATTACAATCATTCCGCGTGGTCATGCCGGCGGTGTAACTTGGTTCCTGCCTCCAGAAGATCGCAGTTATAAGAATGTTTATGAACTAAAAGATATTCTCGCTCGCGCAATGGGCGGTCGTGTTGCAGAACGTATCATGTTTGGTAAAGATGGCGTAACGACTGGCGCAAGCTCTGATCTTCAGCATGTTGCAGAGCTATCTCGCGAGATGGTAACGACTGAGGGTCTTGGCAACAAGCTACGTGATCAGGTATTTAATTCTGACGAAGTAAACTTCTTTGGCGATCGTGCAAGGAACTATTCCGAGAAAACTGCAGAAGTTATCGATCAGGAAATCGCCGATCTTGGTGCCGAAGCAGACAAGCGCGCAGAAGTTGTCCTAAAGGCAAACATGAAGAGCCTAGATATCTTGGCGAACGCTCTTCTAGAGAAAGAAACGCTCGAAGAAGACGAGGTTGTAAAATTGCTCGAAGGCGCAACTCTTCCAGAAGAAGCAAAACTTCACGAATAGCAAACAGAAACTGGAGCTACAAACTGCTCCAGTTTTTTGTTGTAAAAAATGTTAAAATAAAAAGCATAAGGAGTATAAATGCAAGATCAAAATAATTTAGGTCAGGCAGCTCAGCCTACCCAAAGCGTTACGGTAAATAACGCATCTCAAAAATCATCAAAAGGCGCAGTGGTCGCCCTTACAGCAATCCTCGCACTATTAGTCGGTTGTGGTGGTACTTTTGCCGCAATGAAGTTAATTGATAACGGCGAAAACAAGGCTAACTGTAGCGACAGCTCAAAGTCTGGCGATAATAATTCTGCAGAACCAAATGGCGCTCCAAATGCAGAAGATCAAAAATATGCAGAGGATCGCAATGCTTATGAAGCTCTAAATAACTATATTGATTATAAATATAATATTGTCGGCAAAATTTTATACCCAGAATATCTCTTTCCTGGCGCTAAGCATGAGCAAGTTTCTTCTGAGCAAACCGACAACGCGCTCATTATAGTCGATAAGTATAGTAGCATCTCCTATGACGATTTTGTCGCTAAGGCGAAAGCAACCTATGCAGATAATATTATTAATAGCAATCCTACCCTAGAATCTGATTCATACGCATTCGAAAACTGTGATGGCTCTCTTTGTGTTAGATATTATGGTGGGCTAGGCGGTATAGCTCCACTTTATGCAACGGATGCTTCCAGATTTGCTAAGGTATCTGATGGTATTTATGAACAGTTCGTATATGAAGACGGCATAGATGGTGTTGGCAAAAACTATGTCTATCGCGCTACCTTCGACGCATCTGGTGTTATGACTGACGTAACGGTGACCGAAAAGACAAATTAGTCCCAAAACGAAGAGTAGCCCTCAAAAGCTACTCTTTTTGTATCTTATAGAATGGTATAATTATAGAGATTATGTTTAAGAAGCTCAGTAAGAAAAACCTAATCCTGATTCTTTCTGGCTCTGCCATGCTTCTAGTACTAATCGTTGTGCTTTTTGCAACAATCTTCAAAAAAGACGCTGAGCTTTATGTCTTGGTTGCTCCAAGCACAGCTACAATAAAAATTGATGGCCACAAGGTAAAAAATGGGCGCGTTCCAATTCGCTCTGGCGAGCATAAAGCTGTCGTATCCGCTGACGGTCTAGAGACAAAAGAACAGAGCTTTACTATTTCTAAAGGCGAAACTAAATCTCTAAACCTATATCTAACAGGTCAAAACAATAGCTTTGATTATTACAAATATTATCCAGATGAAATTGAAAACTTGGCGCTAGTTGCGGATAGCGACGAGGCTACCGAGGCGGTTTCCAAGCTTCGTCATATTGTTACGATCAGAGAATTGCTTCCTTATACGATTGGCTATGATTCTGGCAGGAAAACTGCAACTTTGAGCCTCGGTGAAAAATGTTCGAAGACTTTCTGTCTCAAAGAAACGGATGAAAATACAGATATGCAAAAGCAAATGCGCGAAGAAATAAAATCCCTTGGATACAACGCTGACGATTACGAAATAATCTACGAAAGAATCGATACGGTTGAGGCGGAAGAAGAATGAAAAAGATAGTAATCTGTGCGGCGTCTCTACTATTAGTAAGCTTCGTGGCGAGTCCAATTTTTGCTGCCTCTGAAGAAGATTTAATTAAAAACGACGTCCTGCTTTACGATCCTGCCGTCTGCAATGTTGAGGATAGCTCGATTCGCTCGCATGCGATAGACGAGGAATTAATTGGCCTGTCTACACTCCAGAAAAAGTGGATCGACGAAAACCATGGAATCGCACAAAATCTGTCTGTAGAATTTGGTATTCCTTGGGAAGCTGTGATGGCTCAGAGTATTGTAGAATCTACTGCTGGTACGAGCTATTTTGCTACGATGCGCAACAACTTTTTTGGTCTCGGTGCTTATGACTCAAATCCGGACAATGCTTACTATTACGATAATCTAGAGGCTGGTTGGCGTGGTTATTTTGAACTAATCCAGCAAAACTATAAAACCTATGGCGCCAATGGTGTCTTTACAAAAGAAACCATGACTGACCCGTATAAATATCTTGAGGCTATCAAGGCTGCTGGCTATGCGACGGATCCAAATTATGTCGCCAAGGTATCGAACTATATTGATTATGTCGTTGCGCGCTCTATGCAGCTTGGCTGGCTCAGTTCTGCGGAACTAGCGGAAAGCAACGAGAGAATGAGTGAACATGCCAATCAGAATAGTCACTCAAAAGATAATGTTAACTATATTCAGAATACGGTTCTAAACAACGATTGCTCTTGCTCGGACAGCTCAAAATCCTCGGGTACTCGCTTTAATGATGGCTGGATTGTTGGCGATAGTGTAAATGGCTTCCATAGAGAAGAAGTCATGGGTACGAGCAGGGAATACTCCCTAAAAGCTAGCGACTATGGCATGACTTTTAAAGCCTCGGACAAAACCAATGGCGAGAAAAAAGCATATAAAATTGTCGTGAGCACTATATCTCCAAAAGACAACAAAATTGGCGAAATTTCGAATTATAGTAAGCTTTACGATGGCTATTATCCGCATATTACGGTAGATCTGTTTTCTAAACGCACGGCACAACACTTCCCGATTAACAAGTCTGCCGCCTACTCGAAAGATTCGAACCGTGATGGTGTGATTTATATTACTCTTGTCGGGGATTTTTCTGATAGCAGTGCATGGAATCTAGGCGATAATAATCTCTCCGCGCTCAATGATTATTCCTATGCTTCAAAGATTGTTCTAGGCGTTGCGGAGCAATATGGTATTACGAAAGATAAAATCGAGACTACTAGCTCAAAGCTCCAAGAAATTGCCACGACTAACTTTAGTGACGAAATCGCTAAGACTTATAAGTGCATGACTGAAACTGCCAAAAAGTCTGGCCTAGAAGAGCGCGAAATGAAGCGAATCATTAAACACTACAATTCCTCCTCAGTATCTGCGGAAGATTGGAATTTGCCGCTCGGGACTAAAAATAACGACACGAGTCTCGTTGCCTACTTTGTTCAGCGCTTCACGAATCTTGGTAAAGTTGACCGTGATTGGGGTTTGCCGCGCGACGTAGCAAAGAAACTCTCTGATGATTATCCTCAATTTTCTACTGGTACAGAGGTAAAACCACTCGCAGTCTTTAGTGTTACGGATGACAGTATTAAGTGTGGAGATTACTCCTGTGGTCATACAGGAATTGTGCTTGGCTTCAAGGATAATCTGGTCTATACAATCGAGGCGGACTATCCAAATACTTCAGCGAAGATCAAAAAGCACCCTATCTCATATTTTGAAAACAGTGCCAATGGTGTAACTTTTGTATATCTCGAGTCGGAAATTAACCAGGAAGAATTCAATGTGGGAAAACAAGGTAACTAGTTCTAAACAGCCGGTAAAAAAGACTTCGGAAGAGAAGCAGGCGAAGGCCGAAGGAGAAAAGAAGCCTCATTTTGCGATGCCTCGCAAACTTAAAAAGATAATTACTATCTTCTGTGTATTTTTGATTGTCTCCTGTCTATTTGCTGGTATTGTCTCGAATTTTAATTTCAAGAAGCTGAACGTCGAAGGTTTTAATGGCGAGTTGCGTAATATCTCTTCTTCGTCTCAGGCACTCGCTCAGCAAGAGATTAATAAAATTGTTCTTCTAAACACTGGTAACAAGAATACGAAAGCTACCTTCACTGTGCGCGAGAAAAAGGATGGCGAATATGTTTACCGAACGGATGACGAAACCAAGCAGGGCTACGCTAGCTTCTATATTGATAGCGAAGATTTGCAGCTATCTCTTCTCGTTCAAACTCAGTGGGCGATCGGCTTCTTTACGGAAGAAGCTGGCGGTACTCCTGCACGCGTAAGTTGTGCCGAAAAAGAGCATAGTAAATATCCTGAATCTACTTGTGTAGACATTATTTCGGATAGTTATTTGTGGGGAACGAATATTCTAGATAACTTCGCTCTGCTAAAGGCGGAAAAATATGGCAGCCTAAACGATGCGAATCTTTCGGCTCTTAGAGAAACGCTTAAAAACTATCTAAAGAAATTTGAAAACAATCTGGATTCGATTATGACTATGCCTCGCTCCATTGTTAAAAACGGCAATAACGTTTCCGCAATTATTGAGACGAACAACGGAAAGAACTATCAACTCGTAATCGAAAATGTAGATAAAGAAATAACAATCGTCTTGAAATCTGACGGTAATGAGCTTCTTCGTTATGATTCAAGCAAGATAAAAACCGCTTCACGCCACTTCTTGTTGCTCAAGAATTATCTTCCTGCTGAGATTGAATTAGATGACGGAACTGCTATTGCGATTCGTTTTGCGGGTGGCAAAAAGTTGAATGCAAACGTCGAAAACTGCGCCCTAGAAAAAGATACAGACATGGCGAAAAAGCATATTAATGAATGGATAAAACTGCAAGGGTTTAATCCTGAAGATTTTGAAATTAACGTTATAAAACACTGCGAAAAATAAGCATTGTCTAAGTGATAAAACTGGACTGGATGGTATAATAAGAACATGCCGCGAAGAAAGAACTATGTACGCTCAGCAGTTTCTGCTGCTAACATGAAATTGTCGGTCAAAGCCGCATCTTTGGTTCTTGCTTCGTCTACTTTGGTTTCTGCGCTTCTCGGTATTTTCCGTGATCGCTGGCTAAACTCTATGTATTACGACACCTACCCGGAAGGTCTCGATGCTTATACGGCGGCTTTTACGGTACCAGATTTTTTGTACTTCGTTATTACATCTGGTGCTCTTTCCGTGACATTTATTCCTATTCTTAACGAACGCTTGGTTGCGAAGAATAGAAAATCTGCCTGGGAGCTCAGCTCCAGTACGCTAAACTTCTTGGCGCTTCTTTGCTGCGTTGCTTCGATTTTTATCATGATTTTTGCCGACCCTCTAGTTCGCTATGTTGTTGCCCCGGGTCTTAATGAATCCTCGATGTCACTCGCAATCAACATGATGCGCGTGATCGCAATTAATCCATTCCTGTTCTCAATCACTACTGTTCTAAACAGTATGCAGCAGGCAGTCGGCCGTTTTGTCTTCTGTGCTGCCGCTCCAGCTCTCTATAACATCGGTATTATTGTTGGTATCCTGAGCTTTACGAAGGGTATTAATATCTTTGGTATTCAAATTTTCGAAGGTGGCATCATGGGCGTCGCAATCGGCGTTGTCTTTGGTGCTTTGCTTCAGCTCATCGTTAGTGTGATTGGCCTCATTGGCCTGGGCTTTGATTACAACTTCAAGATTTCGTGGAAGAATCGCGGTTTTAGGACCGTATTAAAGCTCCTTCCAACTCGTTCTCTTGACCAGGGTATCGACTACGTTACTGGTATCGTAAATACTAACCTTGCTTCTCATATGGGCGAGCAGTCGATCCGTGCCTATCAACAGGCTTCGAGTCTCCAGCTTATGCCAGTAAACCTAATTGGCGTCGCTATTTCTACTGCCTATTTCTCGAAGCTTAGCGAGGATGCTGCGAAGGGAAAGAGCAGCAAAGATAACTCGGCCTTTATTGAGACTTTCTGTAAGGCACTCCGTTCTATTGTTTGGATTGCGATGCCTATCGCGGTGCTTGTATTCTTTGAACGTGGCTACGTTGTAAACTTTATCAAGAACGGTGGTGATCCAAAGATTGCTAGTGTCTTAGGTTCCTTTGTCTTAGCAATTTTCTGCCAGTCTGTATTTCATATTGCTTCGCGCGGCTTCTATGCACGCCAAGATGCAAAAACTCCGTTTATTATTTCCGTTGTCGCCTTCGTATTCTGGCTAATCGTGGTGTTTGCTTTGAATGCTCTTGGCTTTGGTCCAGATGGCTTGGCTTACGCTGTCTCGCTCTCGGCATTGTTCGAGGTTACGGTTCTTCTAATCTTCCAGAATAAGGCTCTAGATAAAAAGATCTTCACGCCAAAACTTTGGGGTGCTCTTGCTAGGATGTTGCTCGCCGCAGCTTGTACTGGTGTAGTCTGCTATATTATGACTCGTCTACTACCACTCCGTCAGGCAGATAACTCCTTCCTCGAAACCTTCCCGAAGTTCTGCGTTATCTCTTTCGTAAGCGTTGTGGCTTATGTGATTGTCTGCACTATCCTTCGCCTTGAAGAAGTTAAGCCTGTCTATGCTGGACTAAAGAAAATCCTATTTAGTAACAATATTTTCAAGAGTCAGAAGAAATAGAGAATAATAAAACCAACAAAAAGCCCGCTTATGAAGCGGGATTTTTGTAATCTAATTATTCTTCGGATTTATCTTCGGATTTCTTTTTGAAATCTTCGATTTTGTCCTTGGCTGCGTCTTTGAGCTTTTCTGCTTGCTCGCCAACCTTCTTGCCGGCTTCCCGACCTTTCTTGATGGCTTTCTTGCCGCCTTCTTTAAGGTCTTTTCTGGTTTCTTTGCCAGATTTTGGAGCTAGTAGTACGCCAGCGATTGCACCAGCGGCGGCGCCTAGGATTGCACCAAGAGCGAATTTGCCACCTTTGCCTTTGCAGCTGCAATCGTTGCAGTCACAGTTATCGCAATTACTCATCTTTATCCTCGCTTTCTTTGGAAGACTTGCCTTCCTTAGAGCTTATCTTCTTAGCAGAGTTGCGCTTTTTGCGTGCACTCTGCTTGTCCATGTAGTTGTCTACAAAATAACGAACTAAACCACCCACTGTTGTGAAATCGCGTACATTCTCCGCGATATCTCCAGCGGTTTCGGCAATATTCTGGCCTTGTAGCATGATTTTCTTGGCTTCTTTTGTGACTCCGATAAGTGCAATAACAAGCACGATTCCGAGAACTAAGAAGATAAATAGGGCTACAGACAAGAAGATTACCAATATCCAGGCTGGTGCTTCCATATTACTGGTTTTCCTCCATGCTCATGAATTCCTGGTAAGCCTTGTAGAAGTTTGCTGGATCACCAGTAGTTAGCCATTTACCCTTGCTCTTTGTGATGATAACGTCGCCGTCCTTGGTTAGGCGGGTAATAGCATCGACTGTCCAGAGTTCGTTGTCTAGGCCAGTGTTACTAGGAACAAGATACTTAAAGATATCTGGTGTAAGTAGGTAACGACCATAGGAAGTTAGATTTGATGGAGAATCTGCTGGAGTTGCTGGCTTTTCGACAATATGGTCGAGAGTCATCTTTTCCTTGTCTGCTAGAGCAATCATGCCATACTTCTTCCAAGTTTCTTCTGGCATTTCCTGAGCAGTAATGATTGCCTTTGCTTCTGGATTTACCTTGTAGGCTTCGAGAAGAGTCTTTACGTCGCCTTCACCGAATACTAGATCGTCGCTATATAGAGCGACGAAAGCTTCGTCTTCGTTTAGGTATGGCTTTGCGCTTACGATTGGGGAACCGTTACCGTAAGGAAGGCTCTGGTCCTGCTCGATAACTGTAACGTCTGCCATGTCAAGAACTGCTTTGACGCTTTCGAAGCGATCAGATTTGCCCTGAGAAGCAAGCTGTTTTTCGATCTTTTCTACTGGATTGTTGAAGTAATCTTCGTAGATTGGCTTACCTTCAGGTGTAGCAACGATAATAATTTGCGTAATGCCAGCTGCGACACATTCTTCGACGACGTGCTGCATGATCGGTTTTGGACCAAGTGGAAGCATAGCTTTTGGCACAGTCTTAGTAATTGGTAGGAAGCGGCTAGCAAAGCCTGCATCTGTAATTACTGCTTTGGTTGGCATTTTGTAGGACATATTTTCTCCTTTTATCTTTACGATAACTTCTTTTGAATTAACTTATTTACGGCGCCAGGGTTTGCCTTGCCCTTTGACTTCTTCATAACTTGTCCCACTAAGAAGCCAATCGCCTTCATTTCACCGTTTCGGACGTCTTCTGCTGCCTTCTGGCATTCAGGGGCGGCCAAAACTTCGTCAATAATTTGCTCTAGCGCACCCTCGTCGTTTTCCTGCAAGAGATTCATTTCCTTAGCAAGCGCGTGTGGTGTCTTACTAGTGTTTTTCTTATTATACAACTGAATGAAGACTTCTTTACCAGCAGTTGAAGAAAGTTCGCTTTTTTCTACCATTTCGGATAGCTCGGCAAGCTCGGCTGCGGTTGCTAGAGAGAAATCTTTATCTAGGTTTTCTTCGGCAAGAAGAACACCAGAGAACCAGTGAGCGACGCGTGGTGCAAGCTTGATATTTTCTTCACAAACTTCGGCTAGACGGCCAGCAAGAAGTGGATAGTTAAGGATCGCTTCACGCTCGCTGTTGTCGAGCTTGAGTGGCTCAAACTTTTCGCGATAAAAATCTGGCATTGCTGGCATTTCGCTAGCAACTTTGTCTACGTATTCCTGAGTCAAAACAACTGGTGGAATATCTGGTTCTGGCATATAGCGATAATCTGCTGCGCCTTCCTTGCTGCGCTGTCCGGTAGTCTTGCCGGTAGCATCATTCCAACCACGGGTTTCCTGAACGACTTTCTCGCCCTTTTCGAGCAATGCAATCTGGCGAGCGGCTTCATATTCGATTGCGCGCTCGACACTGCGGAACGAGTTGAGGTTCTTAACCTCAGTTTTGGTACCAAGTTCATCGGTCTTGGAAACGGAGGTGTTGACATCAAAGCGCATATTTCCCTGATAGAGATCGCCGTTAGTTACGCCAGCATAAATCATGAGGCGATGAAGCTCTTCGGCGTAAGCACGTGCTTGCGCAGCAGAATGAATATCTGCCTCAGAAACAATCTCGATAAGTGGAGTACCGGCACGGTTTAAATCAACGAGAGAATAATCGTCGAAGTGAGTTAGCTTACCAGCATCACCTTCGAGGTGGGCGTGGTTAATGCGAACATCATCAAAACCCTGAAGATGGATTACGCCTGCGCCAATAATTGGCTTGTACATCTGAGTAATCTGGTAGCCAGCAGGGGAATCTGGATAGAAATAATGTTTGCGATCAAAGCGGCTTTCTAGACCAATCTTACAATTCATCGCAAGACCAGCCTGGACGGCTTTGTGGACAGCTTCTTTGTTAAGGACTGGAAGCATGCCAGGAAGTGCGTAGTCGAATGGGCTAACGCAGCTGTTTGGTTCTTTGTCTACGGCATCATTATCTACGGCGCTAAAAAGTTTTGTCTTAGTATTTAGCTGAACGTGACATTCGATACCGACAGTAATCTTATATTCACTCATTAAATAGCTCCTAAATCTTTTAAGGCCTGTTTGTAGGTTTCGAGTGCGTGCGAAGCTTGAGCGTAGGTTGGCTCAAAATCTGGTTCGTGTGCGATCTCGTTGCGTAGTTTGTGTGCGTGCCAGACGGCATTGAGCTGGCTAAATTTAGCTTTGCCAACTTTTTTCAATCTGTCGCCCATTGTACGACCAGAAGCACCAGTCTCGATAAGAGCGCGATCAAGGAGCTTGTCTCCGTTAATAATCGCCATGGCGCAGCTGCTTGGATTGTCTTTCTGCAGAGAATTCTGGATTCTTAGGAAATCGATCTGATACTGTTCTTTGTCTAGCTTTGGGCTACGCTTCTTTGTAAGCTGGATTGTAATAAATAGCAAAATTGCTACAACAAGCACTGCGACTAGAAAGATTAGTGGGGTGTTGTTCATTACTTAGCCTCACTGTCTTCGATTTGCTTTGCGATGCTAAGAAGAAGCTGATCGCTTTGAGCGCGACCAATTAGCTGCGCGCCAACTGGAAGGCCAGCTTCGGTTTTGCCAGCAGGAACAGATAGAGCTGGAAGGCCAGCCATGCTTGCTGGAACTGTCATAGCATCTTCGAGATACATTGTAAGTGGATCGCTCGTCTTTTCGCCTAGCTTGAAGGCTGGGGTTGGAGCGACGGGGCAAAGCAAAGCATCATATTTTTCGAAAGCTTCATTGTAAGCATTAATCAAGAGAGTGCGTGCTTTCTGGGCTTTAAGATAGTAAGCATCGTAGAAGCCAGAGCTTAGTACGAAGTTACCGATCATGATGCGACGCTTGTTTTCCTTCATAAAGCCTTCGTTGCGGCTATTTACATAGACGTCGTCAAGACCCTTAACGTCCTTGCTGCGAAGTGCGTAGCGAACGCCATCATAGCGGCTAAGGTTGGAAGCAACCTCTGCGGGCTGAACGACATAATAAATTGCAAGACCATACTTGAGGATTGGCATATCGAATTCTTCGATTTCGTAACCCTGAGCTTTAAGTTTGTCGCCATATTCGCGAACAATCTTTGCAACCTCTGGGTCGATACCGTCACCAAAACAGTCACGAATTAAACCAATCTTTTTCTTGGCTGGTTTAACTTCGTCTAGGCTCTTGTTCCAGTAATCTGGCAAAGTTGTAGAATCTTTTGCGTCCTGGCCAGCCATGATGCCCATAACTAGGTCGACATCTTCGGCTTTCTTTGCAAAACAGCCCATTGTGTCGGTAGAGGAGGCCATAGCAACAACGCCATAGCGGCTAACTGCGCCATAAGTTGGTTTAATGCCATAAACGCCGTTAAAGCTAGCTGGCTGGCGAATAGAACCACCAGTATCTGAACCGAGGGCAAACTCTACGATATCTAGAGCAGTTGCAACTGCGGAGCCACCAGAAGAACCACCAGCGACGCGGGTGTTATCTGCGGAGTTTTTGGTTGGTCCAAAATAAGAGTTCTCGGTAGAACCACCATGGGCGAAAGCGTCAAGGTTTGCGCGACCAATCATGATTGCGCCTTCTGCTTCGATTTTTGCTACTGCGGTAGCTGTGATTGGCGAGTGGTAACTATCAAGAATGTGAGCTGCGGCGGTTGTATTGCCGTCGTGGCTAGAATAGTTGTCTTTGAGTGCGTAAGGGACGCCAGCAAGTTTGCCGACCTCTTCGCCCTTAGCAATTTTTTCGTCGATTTCAGCAGCTTTTGCAAGTGCAGCTTCGGCATTCATAGAAATAAAGACATTGTAATCTTTGTATTCTTCGGCCTTGGCAAGCGCAGCTTTGACCAAATCGACAGCTTTGGTATTTTTGTCTGCTATTTTCATAATACTTTTGGCACCTTTATCTGATTATCTTCGGATTCTGGAGCGAGAGCTAGCAAATCTTCACGCTTTGCCTCGAATTCCTGAATCTCGTCTTCGCGCCAAACATTCTGCATATCAAAGCATTGGTAAGTTGGCTCGACGCCATCGGTATCTAGCTCGTTGAGCTGAGAAATGTAGGACACAATGCTGTCGAGATCTTTCTTAAGGGGCTCGATTTCTTCCTCGCTGATGCTAAGGCGAGAAAGTTCTGCTAAATGTAGCACGTCTTCTCTTGATATTGACATAGGAATATTATAACATCTTTTCTCTGGTCATAATAGGGGTGGGAAGGGTTAATTGACGCGAATTCGTACCAATTAAAAAATACCTCATAGCGGAGGCATTTTTTATTAACAGCTGTAATATTCGCAATTTCGGAGCGGAATAAAGTTCTCGTCGGTCTGTTCCGCAATTGCCTTGCGGCTATCGTCGGTAGAATGGCACTCGATAGTTATATCGGCCAAACCAAACCCAGTTCCAGTCTCGACCTTGCCGTCTTCGAAATGTCTCCATTCTTTGGCGAGGACGTAAGCGCCCGCAGAAAGTCCAGCCAAAATAACGTCGTTTTCTAGGGCATCTTCCAAAAGCTGTTTGCCGCCCCATTTTTGGATGACATCATACAAAACTTCCGTGCTACCGCCACCAAAATAAACCAAGCTAGCGCCAAGTAAAACCTCTCGCGCTTCTTCGGCTGTAGTGGTAGATTTTAGCATTACAAAATCTTTCTCGTCGCACATTGAAGCATAATAATTCTTAAAACATTCATAGTAGCTTTCGGAATCATTTGCAGCTGCGCCAACAAATACGATAGCGCCAGACTTCTTGCGTGCCGCTAGTGCCGCGTGGTCAATTTCTTCGGTCTCGCGAGATATGATTTCGCC
>AUXO010824264.1_pt1 | contig 13859 bp, 11 predicted proteins | sample 768731 | NCBI WGS metagenome assembly AUXO01 (sample SAMN02715735, study PRJNA202380) | gut metagenome | biome: sheep rumen | host: Ovis aries | place: New Zealand: Palmerston North | reverse complement strand
ATCTGTGGTCTTATTTAGATTTGCTAACTCAGCAGGAGAATTTCCATGGAAATGATAAAGCTAGGTTCATATAAATGTCTTTTGGTTGTTAATGAAGGTATAAGGAGACATAGAACAATGAGAAAAAAGTTGATTAGGCTTGTGGGAATACTTACGTGTGTGATTTTTATTACAACGGCTTGCAAATCAAGATTTGTCAAAGAAGCAAGATCGGCATTTGGATCTGAAGACTATGCCAAGGTAGTTGAATTGCTTTCTGAAGAAAAAATCGAGGATCCCGAACTCGAGCAAATGCTGAGAATAGCAAATATCTATGTAGCTTATGAAAATGCCAGGTATTCAGATGTCGTTAGCGAAGCGCAGAATTTGGGTGAGGAAAAAAAGAATTCAGAGATTGCACAGATGCTAGCTATTTCAAAAGCATATGTCGCTTACGAAAATGCTCAGTATATGGATGTTATAAACGAGTTGCAGAAGATAACCAACGCAAAAGAGTCTGGCACCGAATACATATTGTCGATGTCTAAAGCATATGTGGCTTATGATAATGAACAATATTTTGATGTAGTCAAACAATTGCAGAATATTAAGGATGAAGATGCAATGGCACGCAGCTTATATGAAGATTCATTTAAAAAGTATATTGATGAAGCGGTCAACGAGAATAATGTGGAAGCAGTCGCAGAAGTATATGATATTGAGAAGGATAGCGGTGAGTACATTTATACGAAGCTGACATTTCCCTGCGATGATCTCGATTATCAGGCATTTGAATATCTGGAAAGAGTAAATTCATTGCTTTAGGATTCAGAACTGAAAGAACAGTTGGCTGAATATCGTGAAAGTAATAAGATTAATCGAATCCGAGCTTTTCTTATTGGAGAATGGGAATGGCAGTCAGACGACGATGTCAAGACCCGAATTAACATAGTTGCCTATAAAGAGAATCTGCTAGGGGAAGTTACACAGGTAGGTGCAAATGAGAAGGAATACCAGATTTTAGAAGGCGACATTTATTGGAAAGATTTCGAATTCATAGATGATGGTTATTACACATGCTATAATTTGTGCAAAACAACTTCCGGAATTGTTGTTGATGTTACCGCGACAGGAAAAATAGATTATGAGCATAACGTGCTAAACATGCATCTTACAGCTCCGGCGCCATATCATATGGTTGGGGCGGATCGGAAATGGATACGTATCTCAGAAAAACTGTGAGATAATGTGTTACATGACTATTCATAAAAAGGATGTAGGAATAATTTGAGATAGATGTTCCTAATAGATATATAAACACTAAATTAACGGTTTGGATTTTGGAGAATAATAATGAAAAGCCCTAAGTGGAAAGAGGAAGAATTAAAGCTCGCTTTAGAATTATATTTATCGAAAGACCTAAAGTGGCTTGCAAGAATTAGTGATACTACTTCAGAAGTTTGTCTGTTAAGCCAGCTATTGAACGGATTAGATTTTTACCAAGATCCAAAACCAGACAAATTCCGTAGCTGTGGTTCGGTGCGAATGAAACTTTCAAATTTTAAGTCTATGGATGAACGTTATGGAAAGATATCTCTATCGAATATCGGAAATCTTGATAAGATTGTCTGGAATGAGTATAAAAACGATTATGAACGGTTAAAGAATGAATGTAGAGAAATAGTAAGCTGTCATTTTATAGGAACTATTACGCCCTCTCTTGAAGAATTCATTTCGAGGTATCAAAACGAGCCTGCGGATTTGACGTCTGCTATCGACTTTATGGTGTTTGCTAAAGATACCTATATATTGGCAGAAGATTATTTGAAGAGGGCTGCTGATGAGCAGAACCTAGAATTATCGCGACGTATAATTAGTACATGTACCAAGATAATGGAAGCCTTGAACTGGTATCATTCATTAGGTGATCAAGAGATAACGGAAAAAGCTGATGTGATAGATTACCGGAGCCACGGCGGAATAAACATTGTACCAATAGATGGAAATAGCGATAAAGTTGGAAGACATGTTCAGAATACAATGGAGAAGCTGCTTGAGGAAGGCATAATTACAAAAGGAGTACTAAACAATCTGACAGATGCTGATTGGACTCAAAATAACTTGCATCTAGGCCATCCATTTATGCGGGAAATTGATATGGATCATCCGTTGACGGAGCAGCTAAAAGACAAGAATGGACATGTAAGATATTGGAAAAAAGTATATACAATTGAAGGGAGCACATATTGTATCTGTAAGGAATGGTATGAGTCGGGTAGAAAGCACTTTGATAGATGGGTGAGTTCTTTGCGTACAGGCATTTCTTTAGGAATCAGTACAGAGACGTTAAGGAATGTTGTTGCATTTATAAAAAAAACAGATGAAAAATATGTCTGTATAAAGCGGGAAGACTTATTTGAAGCTATGGGTGGTATAAAGGACAAAAATGGTTTGCTTCAGAAACTAATTGATATTGGATTATTAGCCACTTTCCAAGGAACAGAACGAGAATTGGTCGTAGAAGACTATGACTTGTTATTCAAAATATTTGCGGAGCCACACTTATATACTTAAAGGATATTAGATATGAAATTGGATGATATTAACTGCCCGCCTTATGCCCCGGTTTTAATGGAATCGACAAGGGCAATAGGTTATTCTATTGAATCGGCAGTAGCGGATGTTATTGACAACAGTATTGCTGCAAAAGCAAAAAATATAGCGATTTATTTTAGCTGCCACCCTAAGCCATATGTTGCAATCTGCGATGATGGGGAAGGTATGGATGCCGACGAATTAACAGAAGCGATGAGATATGGGAGCGCAAGTCCTACTGAAGAAAGAGAGGCAGATGACCTCGGGCGTTACGGTCTGGGCTTAAAGACAGCCTCCCTGTCTCAGTGCAGGTGCCTTACTGTTGTTTCTAAACAGGGTGAGTGTACAGAGGGAAGGCGATGGGACTTGGATCATATCCGGCAAACACAACAATGGAGTCTTGAACAACTTGATACCAGTGAAATAAATGCATTGTATGAAGCAGAATGGCTAACTGGGAAAAACTCCGGGACGATTGTACTGTGGACGGAACTTGACAAAATAAAGTCTGGATCGTTGACTTTGGAAAAGGCTCTTGAAGACAAGATGGAGTCAGTGCAGAGACATCTGGAACTGGTATTTCACAGATACCTTTCAGGAGATGGTATTACAAGAATTAGGATTGCTATAAACGGAGTCAGATTGGTTGCGTTTGACCCGTTCTTTGTTGCAAAAAGCACGGTCGTGATGGACGATGAGAAAATTATGATTCCTGGAAGAGCTGGAAAAGTTGTTATAAGGCCTTATGTATTGCCCCATCCTTCAAAGATGTCTAAAGAAGAACTGGAAAAGTATGGAGGAAAAGAAGGACTTAGAAGTCTGCAGGGATTTTATATTTACAGGAATAAAAGACTGTTAACATGGGGAACTTGGTTCAAACTTATCCGTATGGATGAGTTCTCAAAGTTGGCTAGGGTGAGAGTAGATATTCCGAATTCTCTTGATGATTTATGGACGTTAGATGTAAAAAAATCCACAGCATATCCTCCGGAGATAGTTAAAACACGATTAAAGCAGCTTGTCGGTACAATGTCTAACGGTAGCAAGCGGACCTGGACTTTCCGACAGAGGAAAGAAACTGCCGGTAATATTGTCCATGTATGGGATAAAGTTGAGACAAGGGAGGGAGTCAGATATGTTGTCAATACAGAACATCCCACGCTGGTCGCATTAAAAGAAATGCTTGATGTAGATTCGACTAAGCTTTTAGAAGAATACTTGAAGACTATTCAAAATAATCTTCCGTTTAACAATCTTCATCATGACCTTCAGTCGGATATTAAAATTATACATGATAAAGAGAACGATGAATGTAAGCGGGTAAGGCTGATGGCTAAGCCGATAATTAGGCAGGCAATGATTGAAGGCCATATAGATATAACAATGAAGAATTTTGAAATTATAGAACCATTCATGTATTACATGGATGCTATTCGAGAAGTATATGCTGAGGTGAAAATTAATGGCTGATTTGAAATTAGTTGAGACGATGGTCCGCGCAATGTTGAAAAATGATATAGGAGATGCAAATCCTTCGGAAGAAGACATAAAAAATGCAATCAATAAGGTTTCTCTCTTGATAGATGTAAATGATGACGGAAAAGAATATGTGGAAAAGATTCTGCAATCCAGCTATAAAGTCAGGCTGGATCTCGGAAGTGGTGTAGTTAATGAGGCTACATACCATCCGTGGCTTGCCAGCCGTAAGGCTACTATGCCGACATATTATTGGGATAGGTATTACCAGTATCTTGAACTCGAGCAGGGATGGGATTCTGCGGTTGTAGACACCCTGGGTGCAGTAAGTGATGACATTCTGGATTTGTGTGGAAACCCTGAAGAAACCGGTACGTGGAAGCGAAAAGGGCTAATCCTCGGCGATATTCAATCAGGTAAAACATCAAATTATCTTGCTTTATGTAATAAGGCCGCTGATGCAGGATATAAAATTATCATTCTTCTCACGGGTACTATGGAAGGCTTAAGAAAGCAGACCCAGGAGCGAGTTGATGCCGGGTTTGTGGGGTTAAACAGCAGGAATGTGTTGCAGAAAAATCCAGAGAAAAAATTTATTGGGGTAGGAAATATTGATAGTAACAGGACGGCACTTCCGTTTACAGATGTTATATCAGATTTTAATTCGTCAAAACTTCAATCATTAAATTTTACTATAAAAGGTATGCCTGAGCCTGTGATACTTGTCTTAAAAAAGAACAAAAGCGTTCTGGAAAATCTAGCAACGTGGTTGAGCACAAGAAATACGACACATATTGGAGCGAAAATAGATCTTCCACTACTTTTGATTGATGATGAGGCTGATAATGCGTCTGTTAATACAAATAAACCAGAAAAAAGTCCGACCGCAATAAATAATGCAATTGTTGAGGTACTGAAACTGTTTGAACGGTCATCATATGTTGCTGTAACGGCAACACCATTTGCTAATATTTTTATTGATCCGGATTTGGATAAAGGAGCTGATGAGTTTAACTTGTTTCCGAGTGATTTCATCTATTCATTATCAGCCCCATCCAATTATATAGGTGCCAGTAAAATATTCCCGGAAAATGCAGAATACTCAGAGGCGCTTGAAGCTATTAACGACGTGGTGATAGATGTTGATAGTGGTACTTATGTTTTTCGCTCAAAAGCTAAGTCGAATCATGTGGTTCCCTATCTGCCAGACAGTTTGAAAGAAGCAATTAAATATTTCCTAGTAGTTAACGCTGCTATAGATTTGAGAGGGAATAAACTTGGACACCGGTCCATGCTTGTTAATGTGAGTCAGTATGTAAATGTACAAATCCAGGTATTTGACATGATATCGGATTACCTAAAAAAGTTCCAGACAAAGATACATGCATATTCAAAACGGGGCATTGATAAAGCAAAGGAATGTAAGGAACTTAGTGAGCTAATTGATATTTGGAATGAGTATAAGTTTACCGAAAAGACAGGTCATTCGGAAGCCGATTTTATTGATGCTCTACATGAGGCGGTAGCTCCTATTCAGATGAGACTGGTCAACCAGAAAACAAAAGAGAAGGGTGTCGAACGACTGGATTATGATCCATATAAGGATAGCGGTCTTCGTGTTATAGCAGTAGGTGGGAACAGCTTATCAAGAGGACTGACACTGGAAGGACTGTGTGTCAGTTACTTTGATAGGAATTCCCAGATGTATGATACACTTATGCAGATGGGACGCTGGTTTGGGTATCGGAAAGGGTATGAGAACCTTTTCAAGATATGGATGGAACCGACCGCTATGAGCTGGTATCAGTATATCTCTGATGCAACAATTGAATTGAAGAGTGAGATATCAGAAATGCGTAGAATTGGGCTTACTCCTAAAGAGTTCGGTTTGAAGGTACAGCAGAATATGGTTTCACTGTTTGTCACGGCAAGGAGTAAAATGCGCGCTACAAGAACTGTGGAACAATGGGTGTCGTTAGCGGCTGAAGTGGTAGAAACGCCAAGGCTGATTGCAAATAAGGAAAAATGTCTAAAAATCAACCTGGATCTAACCAATGAATTGTTGGATGGACTTGAAGCAGATGGTTCTCATGTTAATCCGGATTACAATTTTACTGGAAACCGCGTTGTTTATAAAAATGTGGATAAGGATGTAATCGCTCGGTATATTGGGGCGTTTGTTACGCATCCTAGACATATACCGTTTAATGCAAAAGATTTATCAGAACATATTCAGAATTCTGTAGACTATCCTAAATGGACTGTTGCCGTTATTGGCGGTGGCGGGGACGAGCTGGAAGATGAGTATTTTAATCAAGCCATTCTTAAAAGAGGGTTGCATTATTCTAGCCGAATAATACAGCGCGACGATAACTGCTTATTAATATCTGGGCAGAGGGCAAGAGTTGGTGTTCCCGGTGCGACGAAATATGGTTTAAATAAAGATGAAATAAAGAAAGTAAAGGATGATTTCGAAAGCCGTGAAGAAAATCAAGGCAAGCGTACTATTCCGGATAAGCCATACCTCAAAATGAAAAGGGAACCAGTACTTTTGATTTATTTGATTAAAATAGATCAAGAGCTTCGGCAGGACAGAAAAAACAATTCTGACAAAGAATCCATAAAACTTATTAGTGAGTTCCCGGTGGTCGCTCTTGGATTAGGTTTTCCTGGATCATATCAAGGAGCTTCTGCGGAGAGCACGAAAGTAAAGTATGTACTTAACAGGATTAGTGAGCGCGATATGCTGGACTTTGAGGAGGATTCTGAAGATGCAGACGAGTGATTTTAAGGAAAAGTGGATTGAATTCAAGGGGCAGTATGGATATCTACAACGGTTGGATCCTCATCATCCAATGGATTTTTTTATTGGAATTAGCAGGAAAGGCTATGAGGAACTGGTGCTGATTACTGTTATTGAGCCGGCCAGATTAACGTCAAGCAGTGCCCTGGAAGTTGAAAAAGGAATAAGGAAGGACGGTCGATGGGCAACCCAGATCTGTTCGGTCAAACGTGAGAACCTTGATATATTTGCAAGGTTATGCCAGGATCTGGTGGAATGTTCACAGAACTGTAAAAACGAAGCGGATGGATTGAGTGCAGTAACTGGTCGATATCTGGCTTGGCAGAAAATGTTTGTAAAATTTAGGCAGGTCTTGCCAGCAAGTGTGCTGAAGGGTTTGATTGGAGAAATCTCTCTTGCAAGGCTTATGATTGACCAAAGATATACAAAAGATGACGTTATATTGGGCTGGATAGGTCCGGATGGTGCCGATAGAGATTTTGTCATGCAGAATGGATGGTATGAGAGCAAGGCAATATCAACGGGAAAATCCGTTGTAACTATTTCATCTTTAAATCAGCTTGAAACGGATAGGAATGGAGTATTGACGATCGTTAATATAGATGAGTCTGCAAGTACCGATCCGAATGCGTTTAGCGTGAAAGCGTTCATCGATGATTTTCGGAATTATTTGTCTGACGCACCGGCTGCTGCGAGCTTGTTCGAACAGAAGCTCCTGTCTGTCGGATATATAGACAAAACGGAGTATGAGAGTATTTATTTCGTATGTGGGGAGCGTGCATTTTATAAAGTAGATAAAACGTTTCCAAGACTAGTAACTGAAAATGTCCCTGTAGAAATAACAGGTGTAAGGTATGACCTTTCCATAGCCGGCATCTGGCCGTGGAAGATTGGAATGGATTTATTATGGAGTTAGTTGATTATCGTAAAGATTATCTGGAAACTGTAAAAATGATAGCAGCTGCTGAAAATGAAGGTACAGTTTCAACTTTCGTAGATGCCGTGATGAAGGATCTTCAAGATTTAAATGTAATAACGGATTTTGAACTCTGCTATGCTATGGGGAGGTATGGAAGGAAATCTTATAGAGTAGATGCATACTCATTTGATGATTATGATAATTCTATGTCGATTTTTATCGCGGATTATAGTGGCGATGATAATATTGAGACTTTGACAAGGACAGACGCAATTGCGTTATTTGAGAGGATTTCTACATTTCTGGACGGGACTCTACACGGAAATTTCCGGAACGAAATGGAAATCAGTACCCCTGCGTATGACCTTGTTGAAAGGATAGTAAACCTTGAAAAGACAATAAGGAAATATAGGTTCTTTATAGTTACAGATAAGGAAATGAGTGGTAAGATTTCCTCATTTGAACAAGGCAATGTCGATGGCGTGGGGATAGAATATAATATCTGGGATATACAGAGACTGTACCGCGTGATGAGTACAGGGGATGGACATGAACCGGTAGAAATTGATTTTACAGAATTTACTGAGAAAGGACTGCCGTGTCTTGAAGCGAGCGATGTATCAACGGATGATATTAAGTGTCTCTTATGTGTTATTCCCGGTAAAACACTTGCAGATTTATATGATACGTATGGAAGTACGTTATTAGAAGGCAATGTCAGGTCGTTCCTGTCAACCCGAGGTTCGGTGAATAAGAATATTAGAAAAACAATACTTGAAGCTGGCGGGGAAGATAAAAGGATGTTTTTTTCATATAACAATGGAATTTCTGCGACAGCGACGACAGTGACTTTAGAAGACGACATAAACGGTAAGTATATAACATCAATCAACAACCTTCAGATCGTAAATGGAGGGCAGACAACAGCGTCACTATCTAATGCAAGATATAAGGATAAAGCGGATCTGACAGGAATTTTTGTGCAGATGAAATTGACAGTTATTCCCGACAGTGAACAGGCTCAAATTTTAATTCCCAAAATATCAAGGGGATCTAATAGCCAGAATAAGGTTTCAGATGCAGATTTCTTCTCCAATCACGAATTCAACGTAAGGATACAGCAGATTTCAAGAAGGGTATATGCCCCGGCTGTAAACGGATTACAGTATGAAACACACTGGTTCTTTGAACGTTCTCGGGGCCAATATGAACAGGAACAAAGTAAAATGACACGGGCAGAGAAGAAAAAGTATCAGATGCAGAACCCGAAGGACCAGAAATTTACAAAGACCGATTTGGCTAAGTATCAGAATACATGGAGGGAGTTTCCTTATTTTGTAAGTCTGGGTGCCCAGAAGAACTTTACGAAATATGCTGATTTTATTGTTGATGAATGGAATAAGGATGATGTCCAGTTTAATGACCAGTACTTTAGGGATACTATTGCTATAGCGATCATGTTTAAATGTATTGATAAGATAGTGCCAAAGCAAGAATGGTATGAGAAGGGTTATAAGGCTAACATTGTAGTATATACGCTTTCTCTTTTCCATTATTTAATTAGGACTCAGTACCATGGAGCATCTCTTAATATGCGCTATATCTGGGATAAGCAGCGAGTACCGGAGTGTATTGAGGAAGAGTTTATCAGAATTACTCGTTTTGTCTTTGAACATATTACATCGGATGACCGCCCTATTACGAACGTTACAGAGTGGTGCAAAAAAGAACAGTGTTGGATTAATTTAAAAGCAAAGGGATTTACCCTAGATAAGAAGATAGAAGAAGTTCTTTTAACAAAAGAAGAACAGCGGAAAGTCAAGTCCAATAGCAGGAAGGACCAAGTTATAGTAAGCGGTATTCAGGTACAGGCGGAAGTAGTTAGGAAAGGTCAAGAATACTGGGAGAAAGCGCTTACCTGGGGAAAAGAGAAAAAAATTCTTGCTCCTGTAGAGATTAGTTTTCTTTTATCTGCTACAAAAATGAATTTTGGAAGAATACCTTCAGAGAAACAATGTCAGCGTATTGTAAATATAGAAGCCAAGCTAATCGATGAAGGGTTTACTGGAAAGTAGGTAATTAATGAAAGTAGCTTCATTGTTCTGCGGCTGCGGTGGATTGGATCTGGGTTTCACCCAAGCGGGGTATGATATAGTCTGGTCTAATGATTTTGACAAGTATGCGGTTCAAGCTTATAACGCTAATTTTGATCATGCTGCGGTATGCGGAGATATTAATGAAATAGACATAAATGAAATACCAGAACATGATATCCTGATCGGTGGGTTCCCATGCCAGCCTTTTAGTTTGATGGGTAAAGAGAAGGGGTTTAATGATCACAGGGGAATTTTGTTTTTCCGGGTAATAGAGATTATTAAAAACCAGAAAAAACGTGGGCAACAGCCTCGGGTTATAGTGCTTGAAAATGTACGAAACTTAATGATACATGATAAAGGCCGTACGTTTTCAGTCATTAAGCAGGATTTGGAGAATTTGGGATACAAAGTATTTGCAGAAATGCTTAATAGCGCGGATTATGGCGTTCCGCAGACCCGTAACAGGGTTTTTTTAGTGTGCTTTTTGGACGATATAGATTATGTGTTCCCGGAAACACAAATTTTGAATAAGACATTGCAGGATATACTGGAGCATGATGTGCCAGATAAATATTTTCTGTCAGAGCGTATCTTGAAAACAATTATGTCAAGCGGAACGGGAAAATATTATGCAAAATCAGAAATAGATTTAAAGATTGCTCGGCCTTTGACTGCGACTATGGCAAAAATGCACAGGGCATGTCAGGACAATTATGTAACGCAGAAAGGTGGGATAAGGCGTTTGACGCCAAGAGAATGTGCCCGTCTCCAAGGATTTCCTGACAGTTTTAAAATAATAGTATCCGATGCACAGGCATATAAACAATTTGGAAACGCTGTTACTGTGAACGTATCACGGGCTATTGCAAAAAGTATTCTCAAGCAGGTGGAGTAATGCATCAAGACTGGAAAGATTTGATTAGGATGTTTTCGCTAGTAGAGGGAGAGACCGAGTCTCTTCTTGAAACCGAAGCAATCATCCACAAGATCGGAGAACAGACAGATGATCAAAAACGAGCTGAAAAGTATAATTATATACAAGAGCATTTTGATGAAGTTGTTTCTCTATTTAGTGGGAAATTTGGCTCAATTAAGCAGATATGCTCAAAGGATGACTGCAGAAAATGTTTTGCAAATAAGTGGTGTAATCATTACCGGAACAAGGTTCAGAAGGAAGAAGCTGTAACATCTAATAGACTGATTTATGCGGACTTCTTTTGTGGTGCTGGTGGCTTGTCATGGGGGTTTCACATGGCGGGATTCAAAATGAGTTTAGCAAATGACATTCAAGAATGCTGTATAGACACTATTTCATTAAACCATCCGGAGGTGCCGGGGCAGTATATTGTCGCAGGTGATATAAATAATGTTATTGACAATATAAGAGAATTGTCTCGATATTCACATGTCGATGTAGTTGTGGGAGGTCCTCCGTGTCAAGGCTTTAGTACAGCAAATCAGCAACGGTTGATCGATGATCCGAGGAATCACTTATATAAGAGCTTTATAAAAGCGATAGGTGAACTACAGCCGAAATTTTTCGTTATGGAAAATGTACGAGGAATGTTAAAGGCAAAAGTACAAATAGAGGAGGATTTCTCAAATATTGGTTATACCGCGACAGCGCAAATATTGAATGCAAAGGATTTTGGAGTGCCGCAGAACAGGGAAAGGGTCATATTTATAGGCAATCGTATCGGGGAAGATAATGTGAAAATATTTGACAAAATATTAGCATTTTCTGAGAAGCGGCAACCGGTGGTATTGTCTGATGCATTACAAGGAATGCCCTATCTACAAGCAAAGACCGTTCCAAATGCAACGGAAATTGAAGATGATATGTCCGGGTATACAATAGCACTTAACGCGAATCCCAGTGTGTCTAAATACATTGATTTAATAAACGAAAGTAGGAATGTGATATTCCTGTTCAACCATAAGGCTAGATATAACAACGAAAGAGATGTAGAAATATTCAGAAGAATGAACCCTGGTGATAATTCTGCGGATCCGAAAATCGCTGACATTATGCCGTACAGAAGGCGGGAAAGGATTTTCAAAGACAAGTATTTTAGGTTAGAGCCGGATAAGCCATGCAAAACAATTACAGCACATATGAGGTATGACTGTAATATGTATATTCATCCATTTCAGGCTCGTGGATTGACGCCAAGGGAAGCAGCTCGTGTTCAGTCATATCCAGATGATTATTTTTTTAGAGGACCTTATACAAAAACCTATATGCAGGTGGGGAACTCAGTACCACCACTAATGAGCGCGACTATAGCAAAAGTCCTAAAGGATGTATTGAGGGAGGTGCACTAGTGGCTGCGTATGATTTGATTATGGACTTGATTAAAGAGTATTTTATTGATCTGGGATATAGTAATCTTTATGTTGAGCAGTATTTTTCAAACAGGACATTTAAAGAGTTATTATCTATTCGTTTGGCAAATGCAAATGTTATGATACGGAACAAAACAGATCGTTCAAGTCATCAGACACATATTGCAATCACCGGAGAGGCCATAGACTTTTTTTATAGTCCGAAGGATTTTCGAGTACTGGATAATAATGTGGTTGAGAGAATAATCGTCTATGTAGTGTCTGAAAATTTGAGTACACTTGCAGGTTATAATGCTAGAGCAGATAATACTAGCATGATAGATCGGATTCCCGGTCATGTTACAATCGGAAAGCGTACACAAAAGCAGGTTCAATTGTCCAAGCGTAATTCAGAGAACAGTGCTTGTTTCAATACTTTAAGACTTGGATTGTATGAAAATGATTTACTGATAATGCTAAAATATCGAGAGGATAATACGATACTGGCAATTGGAATTCCCCAAACATATTATTTAGATTATATTCCCAATTACGCAAATAAGTACGAGACAAATACATATCTTCGATTGCCTTTAAGGCAGAACTAAAAAGGACGTTGAGAATAAATGGAACTGCAAAAATAGAATATTAGGTTAGGAAGAGGAATACTAATCGGCAATAAACTAGGTATATTGAAGCTAAATAAAAAAGTGCATTTTCTAATGGTGCTACATTTTTCTACAGAGGCAATAATATGGATATTTTGACTCCAGAACAACGTCATAAGAATATGCAACAAATTCGATCCAAAGATACGAAACCGGAGATAGTCCTTCGAAAAGCTTTGTGGCATAAAGGATATAGGTACCGAAAGAATTATAAATTACTTCCTGGAAAACCGGATATTGTACTGACCAAGCAGAAAATTTGTATATTTGTAGATAGTGAGTTTTTTCATGGCAAAGGATTTATGTCTGGATATGAAAGTAAGAAGTATAATAGTTTGCGAGAACAACTTGAGCATAGTACACGCCCAGAGTTTTGGCTGAATAAAATCCAGCTTAACATGCAACGAGATTTGGAGATAGATACTAAGTTGTATGGACTAGGATGGTCAGTTTTACATTTTTGGAGTAAAGATGTTTTGAGACATACGGAGGACTGTGTACAAGCAGTAGAGGAAATGATTCTTTCACAACAGTTTGAAGATAAAATGGAATAATAAACTCAATGCACATAAGCGTTTGTAACTTGTCAAATAGAAAGCTATAGATAAGGACCCGAGTGTGAATATGTCAGATAATAAAAAAGCGTTTATTGACTGGATGTCTAAGTATCCAGACCATAAATACAATGAGGCTACTAAAACTAGATATGTTAACGCTATGGAAAAATGTGATGTTTGGTTTGACATCAAGTTGCCCAAAGATATTTTGAACATCACAGACTATGATGAGTTTTCCGAAGTCGAAAAAATGCTGCGAGGCTTGTCTAATTTTGACTTGGTAAATAGATCGCATGGTCATGGCGATCTTTCGGCAGCGCTTAAACTTTACGGAAAATATTTAAAGGATATATCTGATCAGCAGCCTGCTTCTGAATGGTGGCCATCACTAGACGAATATAGTCCCCGGATTACTAAAGAAAATTGGTTGGAATTATTAAA
>AUXO015364804.1_pt1 | contig 13860 bp, 46 predicted proteins | sample 768731 | NCBI WGS metagenome assembly AUXO01 (sample SAMN02715735, study PRJNA202380) | gut metagenome | biome: sheep rumen | host: Ovis aries | place: New Zealand: Palmerston North | reverse complement strand
TTTTAAAGAAAAATACTTTCAGTTATATGACAGCTAATCAAGCATTTACAACAGCAATTGAAACCATGAAGAAGTATCAGAAGATAGAGCAGATAGTAGAAGATAGATATGGAAAACCAACATTCAAGTTTATGGATGCAATCGTAAAGGTGGTAGAAGATGGGAATGATTGATAAACCGTACAGAACGATAACAATGCCTAAATGTCCTTGTTGTAATTACAAACATTCTAACTGTTCGCCTAGCAATTACAATTGGTCTAAATTAGTTGGAATGGCAACAGGCACAGGAAGTAGTGATGTTAAATTAAAATGTGAGAATTGTGGAGAATATTACAGAGTTAGGTGTAATATAAGGTTTTTCGGAAGTGGGGTAGAAGATGGGAATAAACACTAAACATCAATCACCAGATATGGTTAAGTATGATGAAGTAATAGCTATTATTGCTAACTATCCTAAAGCATTTGCATCAGAGAAGGATATGGCACAGATATTAAGGTGTATTAGCAGTTTACCCAAATATGACTTAAAGCCTAATGCGGACAATATCACCAATAACAACACGACAATAAATCTAGTAGCTGAAAGCCCAAAAGTTAAACAGCTTATAGAAAAGATTCGGGAGAACATATGAATGGGAATGAGTGAGAGAGAACACCACATCAAAGTATTAGAACAATTTCTACATGATTATCAAGAGTGGGGAGAAGATTTAGAACTGGAGAAAACAATTAAGTATGCCATATCATCACTCAAAACAGACCTTAAATACGACTTGATGTACGAGGGAGAAGATATTTATACAAAGGCTGATGTGGTGGCTATGTTGACAGAGTTAAAGACGGAGATTGATATAATGTCAGATTCAGTTGTTGAAGGTAGAACTGTAACTGTTACATCTTGGCGTGGTATGCAAAAGAGAATATGCAAGCTGATCCAATCTAAAATCGACAAAACAAAGGTTAAGAAAGAATACAAAACAGACTTAAAAATTATTCTAAATAGGCTCAAGGTTAGGATGAAAGACCGTGACGAAGATAATGGTGGAGAACCTTTAAATAATTTTGATAAGGGCTATCATACAGCTTTTATTCATTTATGTAAAGAGATAGACAGCATACTATCAGAACAAGAAACAAGGAGATAAAAATGAAAAGCACACTTGATTATATCTTACAGATGATACAACTATATGCTTACAAATTACCTACTGTTAAGGTGGGCAATATAATAATGGATTTCAGAATGAAATATACCCTACCAATATAAGGAGAATGAAGAATGGACTTTTGTATTTTTGTGGTTTTGGTTTATATAGCTTTTGTGCTTACCATAGGGCTATCAGATATTTTGCATACATTAGATGATATTCGAGGGAAAATTGATAAATTACCAGATATAGGATTGTATCCTGGAGGAAAGAAAAGTGAAAAAAGAAATTATTAAAAAGACTATAGAATCATGTTATGAGTTTATAAATAAAATTCAAAGATTGTCTATTCCTACTGTTTCAATGAAAGACGTATTGGATGCAGATGGATCTTTTTCGTCAGCAGATGGGACATATGACTACTATTGGATAGGAACTCCGCATGGTAAAGAAGTAAAGGTAAAAAGAACTGAACCAACATATTTAAGTTTGAAATCATTGTTGGAAACTTTTTTTATAACTCAATACGATATAAGTCCTGCTCTTGCTGAAGAAACTGTGATTAAGATGTTTAATGCTGCTACTGAATATATATATATCATTGAAAGAACAAAAGAAAAAGAACCATGAGGACGTTCTAGGGTAAAGTCTGTGAGGATGTATGAGTTACATAGAAAAAGAAAAACTAATAGTTGTTAGCGGTGAATATCCTAAAGATTGTCTACATTGTAATTACCGTCATTGTTTGCATATTGGTAATAAGTATTATCAGATGTGTGGATTATGTGGTGATGGATATTTAACTGAATCATGGTTCAAGTCAGAAGATTTGGTAGATGGGTTCAAGTCAGAACATTGTCCAATTCAAGGAGAATATGAAGAAGTATTTAATCATGACTTATCAGTTATAGATATGGATTATTTGTTAGAAAAGAAAGAAATATTGGAAAGTGAGGATAAGGAATGACAAAAACAGTATGTGATATATGTGGTAAAGACATGCCTTTAGAAATATATTCAAGATCAACTAAAGACTATAAATTTTGTATATCAAGTTATGGAAAAGTATGGGATATATGTAATGAGTGCAGGAATGAACTCAATGAGTGGATGAAAAAACGAAAGGCAGAAAGTGAAGGTAAGGAATGAAACCGCTTAATTGCTGTAAAAGTTGCGATGGATTAAATGAAAACGGCATTTTTAGAAATAAATTAAAGTGTTTATTATGTGACAAATATATTTTTGAAGATACGAAAAGGTTATATGACGAGCAAAAAGGGAATAAAGGATGTTCCACTTGTAAATATTGCGAGCATATATACAATTACCCTGGTTATGTAACGGCTGAAGAATGCATTTGTAGAGTAGGTTTAGAATGTGACACTGTTTACTTTACAGTAAAAAATTGCTCAAAGTGGGTAGGAAGATTTGAAAGTGAGGGATAAGAATTGTATAAAAGTCCTATTGAAAAGATATATGGCGAGTTACAAACACAAATGGTGCAAGAAGATGAAAATATGGTAATGAAAGCCATTAGAAAAGTAGGAGTAAATGTTGATAAGGGAGCGTTAATAAAGGCTTTACAATATGACCGCGATCAATATGCAAAGGGATATAAGGATGGTAAAAATGATGTTCTCGACTCGTTGAAAGCAGAGATAGACAAAATCTATGAGCGTGAAGGTAGTAGTTTTGATTGTCTTAATGCTTTGGATGAACTAAAAGAGTTTATTGACAAGTATAAGGCAGAAACGGAGGGAACATAATGCAGTGTAATATTTGTCCTTTATATTCAAGCTGGAATAACGAAAGTGATAGCGGTGAAGCGTGCGCATTATTCGGCGATGGATGGGACAGTCAATTCCAATATGAGAGGAATAATCAGATATGGGGATGCTACATTGAAAAGGCTTATATAAACAAGGTTGAGCAGAAAATCGAGAAACATAGAGCAGAAGAAGTGCAAGCCTTTTTAGAAAGTGAGGAAGGATGATAGACGAGATTTTTGATGTTATGAAACATTTTAACGGAAGTTACATAAATCAATGTGGTGAGTTGATTCTTTCTGACATAGGAAATGTTTACTTCACGGCAACTAATTGTGAAACGAAAGAGGACGTTATTTGCAAGTTGCTTGAATGGTGTTCAAGACCGATTGCAAAGGGTGAACCATACGCCACAAATAAAAGGAATATTGAGTGGAGAAGTTCTTTGCTTTGTGGCTACAACAATTATCTCAGCACCAATTTCACACAGGATGATATGTATTGGATATATGAGAAACTCGGTAATGCGGTAAACCATCAATTGACGCTTGAATTTATCCATAGCAACTTTGATTTATCGCTTGTAAGACCAAAGAAAAGTGAGGGATAAGGAATGATATACGATATAGAAGAAATCAAAGCACTTATAGCAGGATATGTGGAAAGACACCCACTTGTAGAAAAAATGGGTGGCGAGTATATCATGCAGGATGATGAAGCACAAGAAGATGCATTACAGTTGGTTTGTGATATTTTCGATAATATGGAAAGCTGAGTGAAAAAGAATGATAGATAAACCTCTATACAAAAGTGTTCCAACATTTCGCAATTATGAGGATTATCATAATGCAGAACAGTATACAAAAGGATGGAATGATGCTATGGATTATATTTTTCCGGAATCAAAGAAAGCAAAGGAAAAAGAAGCTATAAAGAAAAATTTCACTATTATCAAGGCAGAAAGTGAGAAGTAAATGGATAAAGAATTGTTAATATTACATGGGGCGAGATATGCAGTAGGAGAAATGCTAAATAAAGGTAGTTGTAGCTTCGCTAAACATCTGGAAGATGGAACATGGCAAACTATAGAATGGGCTGATATTTGCAACTATTTAACGGAAATGATTGATAAGTACAAAGCAGAAAGTGAGAAAAATGAATAAGAAAGTTATAGTTTTAGCAATATCATTATTACTAACAGGCTGTAGTCAAGAAGTAAAGAATCCCTATGCAGATATAGAGTTAAATCCTTGTCCTATGTGTGGTGGGCAAGTTGTAATAAATGATTATAGGTATGGTTATTGGATTTCTTGTGATAATTGTATGTTACATACAGGAAACTATGAAAGTCTCGATGAGCTTGTTAAAACATGGAACAAGGCAGAAAGTGAAAACCCATGAGCGAAGAAAACGGAAAAGTTTGTTGTAATTGCAGACACAACATAAGGACAGGCGAAATAACAAACATAAAGTGCCATTGTGACATTGACAACCACTACATTGGGTATATCGCTTGTATGGAACATTGGTGTCGGCATTGGAGCAGAGTTAAGGCAGAAAGTGAGGAAGAGAAATGAAGAAAATAAAACTCTTTTCTTATAGAAAAATAAAAAGTATTGAGGGATCAGATGCAGAGTTATATCTTAACTTTTATATAGTCTTTAGTAGAGAATATATCTTTACTTTCTTGATAGAGAGTTCAGACCTTGCTTGCAGTAATAGACACCCAATAAGACTTATAAAACATTGGATAATGGAAATTGAAGAACAAGAAACAAAATATTTACGCAGGTACGAAAAATTCATTATGAGATAGAAAGTGAGAGATAAGATATGGCAGATATTAAGTTAGTAATTAAGATGCCGGAAGAAATGTATGCACAAATTATAGATGAAAATGGTATAGATACAATGCTAATCCCATATAAGGATATCATTAAGAACGGCACACCACTTCCTAAAGGGCATGGAGATTTGATTGATAGAAGCGAAGTAATCAAGAGTCTTTTTGATTTTCATAAAGGAAAAAAGACAATTGGACAATGTATTGATGATGTTCAGACAATCATAGAAGCAGATAAGGAGCAGGCAGAGGGGAATGACGATTAATGCTAGTAGAGAAACCATAAAAGACGTTATTAAAATAATGGTTGATGTGGATTACGACAACAATAAAACCTTTATTGTTGCGTTGAGTAATGTAAATGGAATATATAATAAAAGAATTATTCCGATTGAGGAGGTCTATGAAATATATGAAAATTTCGATTGAAGATATAAAGCACTGTTTGAAAGTTATGGTTGATTGTGAAGTATGCGAGGAATGTAATCTCTATGGCACAAAAGGGGAACAAAATGAATAAATATCAGAATTTAAGAGTATTAAGCAATAACTCAGCAATAAATAATAGTATGTCTGAAGATCCTGTTCAGGAGATTGCAAATCTAATTAAGGCAACCGGACAAAATAGAAACCAAAGAAGATATTTAACTAAAAAACTAGGTAAGATTCAAACGATTCAAAGACATGTGCAAGATCATGTTGACAGATCAGCGTATAAACAGTATGCAGCTGAATGTGATGAACATATGAGATTATTCTTTGCATTATTAGGAATTTGTCTTGTTAAGAATTATGGGAAAAGCGAAGACGAGCTGGAAGAACTCTTTGACATGTTAAACGCTTATCTTGCTGAATACCAGGGAGTACCAGTAGATGATATTTGCAAAATATTTTATGAATTAACTGGAATAGAGTTAGTATCTGAATGAGGTAAGAAGATGATTACCATAGAATACAAGAATGCTCTTGTAGATCAAAGACCATGGTATGACTCATTAACTGTTGATTTCTGGATGGGAGAAACAAATGGGAAAAGTAGTTGATATAGAAGAAAATATGCCTCATGAAGTGGCTGAACTGATTTGCCTGAATTGTCATAGAAGATGGATAGGAGTATGGCCACAAAAAACTTTGCTTAAAGACTTACAATGTAAATGCGGTTGCATAGGACTTGTTATCAAGACAGGACAAACTTTCGAACAGAATAATAGAATATATTGATAAATATATACTAAGTATCAAGAAAATGTGTTATATTAAAATAGTTATCAATATATTTTGTAAGGGAGATAAAAGATGTCATCAAAAGAGTTTCAAGAGGCATATAAGTACATGACAGAAGAAGAGAAAGATCTTATGGGGGAATTATATATGAGTGGAGAAAATCATGATTGTCATGTATGGGTAAGGTATTGTGATGTTGAAAAAATTGTTGGGAAAATCATTTTAGGGAGAAAAGAGCGTGGAAATTTGTAAAAACATGCAAAAGTTAATGGAATGGCTATACGCTTTAAAAATACAATGGACAGATAAATCTGAAGATTATGATGGGTGGGGGAAAAAATAGATGAAAGAGCTAAATATAAATGAATTTGGCCAAATAATGGACGGTCTTATTTATAATAATAATATTAAACTATCGATTTCAATTCCTGAAAATTCTAGGGATATAAATATCCAGTCTAATTTCTTAGATACCCCAACTACAAATTTATATATTCTTTTAAATGCGCTTGAAAAAACATTCAAGGATCTTTTAAACACAGGTCTGATTGATGAGTCAAAAAAGGAAGCATTGTTGGATGGACTGTTGTTGCTTGTTAGGAATGACATTTTAAAAACATTGGAGGCACAGGATGAACACTAATGATTACATTGATTATTTAAAAAGTTGTGGAAGAAAATAATGAATAATACAGAAAATAACGAGGAGAAGGAAATAAATGAATAATAAAGATAAAGAAAAAGCAATAGCAAAACTAATGGAAATATCAGGGGGAAATCCTGGATGTCTGATGTTTATAGCAGCGGCTACAGCAGATGCTAAGAATGAAAGGGATATTTGCAGGCTGACCGCTGGATTAACAAGAATGGAAGCTTTACAGGTCGTTGGGGATAAGTTGTATATGTTGTGGAATGATTGCTGCGGAAGGGATGTAAGAAAAACAATTGATGTCATGATAGACAATTCCACCGTTAACATAATTGAACATATCAATTATTCAAAGGGAAGAGGAATACCTTATGAGACTTGACAAAGCTATAATAATACATCGGATTGGAATATTTGTGTTTATATTTGGTTTAGCGATAACGACTTTGGGTGTTTCACTAGGAAAGACTCATGATATAACAAACGGCTTTTTGCTTGCTATGTGGACATGGAACGGATTTTTGCGAGGAAAAAGCTTAGAGAAAAAACGAGAACTTAAAGAAAAACAACAATAAATTATACGAGAATAGGAGAAAACAATCATGATATCTAGTGATAATGGAGTAATTAAAATTGAGGGCAACCCGATGTCAGTATTAAAAGATGCATTGGGCCTTATTTGTGCAGTTGATATGGCCCTTAAGAAATATCCAGAATTAAGCCATTTATATAAAGATAGTCTTAAACGGGTTGCAAGTGATGATATGCAGGATTCTATTGCTTATTTAAAACAATTTGATTCAGAAGAAGAACTTAAAAAATATATGACTAACATGAAATCTGGCGAAGGTAAAAGAGGAACATTTGAAGATATGTTTGGAGATTTATTTTCTTGATGAAAGGAATGAAATCATTGGAATCCTCAAAAGAAAAAGAGTATATCCATTATGGCGCGACCACTCTACAAAAAAAAATAAAACCAATTAAAAATTGCCCATATTTCACAAAGCCTGAAGGGGGATTATGGGCAAGCCCTGTAGATGCAGAATTTGGTTGGAAAGAATGGTGCGAAAGGGAACACTTTAGAAAGAACAGTGAAGATAATGCATTTCGGTTCAGGGTGAAGAATCCATCCAAGATCATTCACATAAGAGATGTAAAGGATCTTGGAAAACTTCCAATACAGAAATCTAAATTAGGATTAATAGATCCAACAATGACGTTTCTCGATTTTGAGAAAATTCAAAAAAATTATGATGGAATTGAGCTGCACCTGTCAGAAGAAAAACTGACTAGTGAGACTTTCTGTGAAGGATTGTATTTCAAACTATATGGATGGGATTGTGATTCAATTCTTATTTTCCATGAGAATGCCATAGAGGTTGTTAATTGAGATGAAAAGCAAAGATATAAAGGATGCAATCATCGTTTGCCCAACGAAAAAGCGAGCAGTTATGGAATGGGACAGATTTACCCGCGCATTTGCTCCAACAATTAAATTCAAAAATAAGAAAAAGCTGAGTATCACAATGGAAAATGGACAAAAGATGATTTTTATAAGTAATCATGAAGGGCGAAGAATGGTCGTTGGTTTTCCAAATGATTTTGTGACCTTTAGCATAGAAACATTCGAGACCATGTTGAAAGAGGCAATTAAGGAACGAGTGGAGAAAAGGCGCATGAATAAAGAAATGTGAATGGGCTGAAAATATTAGTAGATGCTAGATCTGTGGGTGTTTGTTTAGACATGGAGAATGAAGATGGAGAATTACGGATTGATTGCTTACTATAAAAGCGTTGTTATTCCTAGAGTAGCGCAAGAAGCCAGGAAAGAAGGTTATGAAGAAGGCCTTAACAATGCCTGGGAATGTGCAAAGAAGTTAAGGCACATGGATTATTCAATGTTATACAAGGTGTTTGATGGCGATAATGTAGTGATACATGGTATCCAGATAAAAGGTCTTGAAGCAGTATTCGAGAAGTATTCAGCATCCGAAGCAATGGCCAAGATTAAGGAGTATGAAGAAAAGCAGAAGCAGACTCAAAAGAGATGTTCTAATTGTGGACATTCGTACATCGACAAAGACGGTGATAGATTGTGTGATATAGGAGGAGGTTGCGGTGGTACATATGCAAAGTGGACACCAAGGGATACAGTGATAGAAGCCGCGAATAAGTATCAGAAGATAGAACAGATAATAGCTGACTATGAAGAATATAAATGGGAAAGAATAGATGCTAAAGATATAAGGGAGATTATAGAGGGGAATGACTATTGACACAGTTATTCAATGGCTAAAAATACAGAGACAGAATCGCAAGGACTTTCCAGAAGTGGGAAACGACAAAAAGATAGAATCATTAGACACTGCGATCTCTTATCTGGATGATTTGCAAGAGGTTAAAAAGGTAGTAGCCAAGTGGAAAGTCGACGATTTCACAGGCTCTGACGGATTTGCTTGGGATTGCATGAAAGAAATAGCAGACATTGTGGATGAGGTAGAAAAATGACAATAGAAGAACTATATTTCGGTCATCCCATATATATTGCTACTAAAGAATGGCAAAAAAGAAAGCACCACAAAAAACGTATAAATAAAAAATGGCTAAAACGATATGGAACTTATGAATTAAACATGATGCCACATGGAGAAATGGTATTGATGGATGGTGCAATTTGGATGACCAAGAGGACTTTTGAGCAATTTAAAAAACAAATTGTAATGGAGATCGAAAATGACAAACGGAGAAAAGATACAGGCAGTGTTCCCAGATATTGAAATGTGGGGAGAGTCAAAAGATACATTGGATTATTCTTTAGGTGGAATGATTCATAGAGTTACAAAGAGTTGGTGGAACGCAGAGTATATTGAGTCACCTATACAAGAACGCCAAGCCGAGAGTGATAAATTTGATGCTGCGTTTCAAGATGGATATAACAATGGCTACGCACAAGCAAGATTTGACTATGAGCAAGAGCCAACTACTAAGAATGATTTAGGGGTTGATTGTGTGGCTAGGCAAGATGTTGAAAGATATATCGAGGGCTTTATCAATGAATATACACCAAGGGAAGAATTAGAGTTTATCAATTTAGAGCTTGATGGGCTAAAACATATACCATCAGTAACACAACAAGAGTTTATTCTTGACAAGATAAGAGCCGAGATAAAAGCATTAAGCCCCGAACCGACAGCCTATGATGTAGTAGACGGAAACCCTATAAAAGATGCTGTTTGGGAAACATTGGCTGATGTATTGCAGATTATTGATAAGAACAAGGCAGAAAGTGAGGAGGTATGAACTTTAAACTTGGTGAAAAATATATAGTTGATGTGACAGAAAATGGGATTATACCATTGATGGAATTTGACAGGGATAGATGGTTTGACAAAGACTGTGATAATTTAGATTTCTTGACAGATGAAGAAAAGATAGTTGTTGTCAATGATGTTCTTGACAAGATAAGAGCCGAAATAAAGGAAAAAATCGAACAAGAAGAGTTTGCGCGTTCTGTGTTTCGCCATGAAGAAAAAGATGCTGTTAAGGCAGAACAATGTACAGGCAGTATTATGGCTTACAATAATCTGATTAAACTCATTGATAAGTACAAGGGAGAAAGTGAGGTAAACAATGGGTGAGTATATCTTAGGACTTATAACAGGTATGTTTGTAACTGCCGTGGTTGATATAGCTATAAACTATATACTCCATAAGGCAGAAAGTGAGGAGAAAAATGAGTGATGAATTTGGTTTTGGAATATTAGTGGGTGCTTTAATAACTTTCTTAGTTGATACTTTGTTTTTTGCTAGATACAAAAAAGAGATTTATGAAAGATTACATAGAGAATTAACTAATAAGGAGAAATAAAAATGGGAAATTTAACACCTAAAATAGTACAGTTCTTTAGTGGAGAGGATTTTGCAGAGCATGGTGATGATGCAAGGCTGGAACTAACTCCTACTGAATTAAGGCAGATTTCTAATCTCATGACGGAGAACGCAAAGCTTAAAACAAAATTGGATTTTATAGAAAAAGAAGCCACTCTTTATTGCCCTAAGTTTAGAAATCAGCAAGAAAAACACAGGGTATTTCATACGGTTACTGCGGTTGAGAAGTTCCTTAATGTAATAGGGAATGATGATGCCATAGATGATATTTCTGTTCTCAAAGAGCTGGTGCGAAAAATAGAGGTAGAAGAATGACAAGAGAAGAGCTAAAAAGGCATTGTGAAAAACAAATTGAAAGTTGTGAAATGTGGGCGAGATGCAAAGGAGAAGAACCGCATGGAAACATCTATGAAGAACACAAGCTTATATTAGAATTGTTAGAGCAAGAGCCAAGATGGATTCCTGTTAGTGAGAGGTTGCCTAAAATCGCTGATGTTTATAGAGTGACGAGATATTATCCAAATAATGTAATGAATCCTAATTATCTTGTTGATGCTTGTTTCTTTGATGGTTCTAACACTTGGTATAACGATAATAGAATCAATCATGAAAGAGGCTACGCAGATAATATAATAGCGTGGCAAGAAAACCCCGAACCATACAAGGCGGAAATTGAGCCATAGGAAAGTGAGGATAACAATGAATAAATTAAGACAATGCCCTTTCTGTAAGAGCAATAATGTAAGAATATTTAATATTTGGAGAAAACCCATTGAAATTGTCTGTGACGAGTGTCATTCAATTTATCCTAATCTACTTGATAAGTACTTGGAAAGCGAAGAATGTGAGCCACAGGAAAGTGGGAATAAGGAATGATATTCATAGATACATTTGAGGATGGAACAGTTTAGAAATATTATGGTAGATAAACCAGACAACCTATTAACAGATCAAGGAGAAAAAATGCTGAGTTTAGAATACGTTAAAGAACACATAGACGAGATTGAGCAGGATAGTTTTTTAGATAGAAGATTTACCAAAAGATTATTAGATTTTATTCCTCTTGAAGAATTTGAGAAATTCGGATTTGATTACATTGGTACGGATGAACACGTAGCTAAAGAATGGACGGAAGAAAATGTTTTAGCTCAATTAAGAGACGATACGGAATTTGCTATTGAAAAAGCGACCAATCACAGAGGAATATCGGCAAGCCTTATGAATGAGGTATTAAAAGCATGGTGTATTGTGCTTGAGAATGGGCTTGAAAATACGGAATATGGTTGGTACGGCGATGCGCTTATCAGAATTATTGACTCCAAGTATGGGTTTGGCCTTGTAAATGATAATACATTTGACGATAAATTTTACTGTGAATGGTAAATGTATAAGCATTAAAAATGCTTTCAAAAATTGGAGAATCAGGAAATAGGATGAGACCATTAGAAGAGATATTAAAGAATCCAAGATTAAGAAATGTTGATGAGGGATTAGATGGATTTAGCGCAGAAATACATATAGGCGGTTGGGACGGTACAATCGTGTTTAGTTATAGAGGCGGCTGGGAACACTGTTCAATAAGTCCCTACAAAAAGAGAATAACGCCGGATTGGGATACAATGTGTCAGCTAAAGGAAATATTCTGGAATGATGATGAAGCAGTAATACAAGTTCATCCGGCAAAAAGCGAATATGTCAAAAATGTGGTGAATTGTTTGCATCTTTGGCGGCGCTATTACAAAGATATGTTTTTACCGCCTAGTTGTTTTGTGGGGATAAAAGAAAATCAAACACTAGAAGAATTTAAAAATGAATGTAAAGCTGCTTTTGCAATGGCAGGAGAGAAATTTTAACGCGCTGTGAGCAAGAAATCCCCTTCCTTTAAGAAGCGTAGAATGGTGTAGGTTTGATTAATTATCATCCAAGGAGAAAAACATGGAAAACTTTGATAAAGAAAAAATGGCAAATGATATAAAAGAAAGCATTTTAAAGCAAAGACGATCTGTAAATAAAACGAATATGATATTAAATATTTTATGGGGAGTGTCATTTGGGTTTGTTGCGGCTGCTATGTTTGCAGGTTTACTTCATGATTATATATCTGTATTTATGCTTGTTCTTTGGACATTTAATGGTTATTTAAAAGGTAAATCAGCAGAACGAGACAAGCAAATCGACTTAGCTGAACAGAAATTGTTATCAGTCCTGGAAGATGTGCAAAATGGAAAGGCTGAGATAATAATTACTGATGAAGAGAAATAGTAGCTTATTTTTAGATATTTAGAGGAGAAAAAGTGACAAAAAGATGGAAAGACTATTAGAATGCGTTATAGAAGGTCTTGAGGCTAAAACAGACTTTAAGAGCAGATGGTGTGAAAAGTTCAACGAAAATTGTAAAGAGTATTTATATAATTACGGGGATCAAAAAAAGGATTGCGGATATTCCTGCGAGTATTGTGATAAGTATAGATGGATTATTGATAGAGCAAAACACTATGAGGAAAAATTAGGAATTTCATGGAAAGAAATATTGTCTTCGTGGGAAGATGATCGTCATTATTGGTTTATGAATTACTATAACGAATCAGATCAACCACTTATTGAAAGTGATGATGTGTTTGTGTTCGAAAACCTTCAGGAGCTATATGAAAAATGTGGTAATGAATTTATTTGCCCAGCTTGTAAAGGAATTTCAACGAATCCTTATGAATGCAATAGTGGGAAAATGATACATGGAAAATGTTGTGACTGGAAATCATACGGTTTTTTTCAATTTGACTTAGCATATGTTTATGTTAAATCGGAGAAAAAAGGAAATAAAATCTTTAAACCAGTCAAATTATATAAAGAGACTTGCAAATCATGATGCTTGCAAGGCTCTTTTGTCAGATGCAAATTTTTGTTCATAATCTTATCTGTGATTCTTTTCATGAAATTTTCTCCGTAAAATTAGTATACTCATCCCAACGGTATTGTCTTATTGGCATGGGTCTGTGATTGTCAAAGTATAGAACCAGGGCAGGAGAAATATTGTTCCATTTTTCAACAATCTCGGACTTAATGAGGTGTCCCTCGGAGATAAGTTGTTTGGCTTTTGCGTGATAATTATAATACATACCTAATACCCTTATCGTTTTCTTCTTCAAAATACTTAATGAATATATCTTTTTCAAAGCTGTTTCCGCATCTGTTTTCATCAAGAATAATCACACAATCATTATGCTTTATTGCTCTATATACATTATCCTTGATAAAATTTGAGTATCTGCCACCTATCATAAGAATTTTCACATCCTCTTTTGCTTTCACTCTAAATTCACTCATTTTCGTTCTCCTA
>AUXO013207315.1_pt1 | contig 13860 bp, 13 predicted proteins | sample 768731 | NCBI WGS metagenome assembly AUXO01 (sample SAMN02715735, study PRJNA202380) | gut metagenome | biome: sheep rumen | host: Ovis aries | place: New Zealand: Palmerston North | reverse complement strand
CGCTACAAAATGCGGCAGCTGCCCAACGCCGATATGATTAAATGCTCTGACTAATACGATCCCCATGCCGTAAGATCGGGCATAGATCTGCCCCAGCATAGTTTGACATGCTTTTGTCACTGCATATGGATTTCCTGGTCTGAGGGGTGTTTCTTCTGCAATGGGGCTTTCTGATCGGATATAGCCGTATTCTTCTCCAGAGCCAATTAATAAAATTCTTGGGTAATAATGCTCGATACTGCGCACGGCTTCCAGCAAATGCAGTGCGCCTTTGAGATTAATATCTATCGTCAGCTCTGGCTGTTTCCATGAAGCGGCAACAGAGCTTTGCGCCGCTAAATGATAAATCTGTGCAGGGCGGTGTGCTTCCAGCAAACGCCGGATTTCATTCTGATATAAAATATCCAGATCAAACACATCACAGAGCGAAGAGGAAATATGCTCATGGGAAAGCTTTGTTGCTCCGACATGCAGACCATGGGAAACAAGTTCCTGAATCAGGTAAGAACCTGCAAAACCGCCTGCGCCTATAATTAATGCATCCAAATAATCACCCTTTCAGAATTTCATAAATTTGTTTCATGATCCGTTCGCAGTTATAATATTTTTCAATGCGTAGTTTTCCATTTTCTCCGTACTGTTTCCGGAGTTCCGGAGAAGAAGCTAATATTGTAATCGCTTCGGCCAATGCTTTGACATCTTTGGGCGGTACGGTCAGCCCGGTTTCATGATCAATGCTGACATAGGGAACGCCTGTCGGCAGATCTGTATTAATCACGGGTTTTCCATAGGCCATGGCTTCCATCTGGACGATTCCGAAAGCTTCTGCATTTTCTACAGAGGGAAGAATAAAAATATCACAGTCAGCAAAGGCAGACTGCAAATTTTCATGAGATAGATTTCCCAGAAAATGCACAGGCATTCCGGCGGCTTTTTTCCGGAGATCGGGCTCAAGTACGCCTGTTCCGCATAAAAATAATTCGCAGTGCTTCACCTGCCGAAAGGCTTTTAATAATATTTCCACGCCTTTATAATACACCAGCCGTCCGACAAATAATAATTTTATCCGGCCTTGCTGATATAATTTCTTTGTCAGGATGGGAGTGAAATGCTGGTGTTTCTGCTTTTCTGCCGGATACGGAATAATTTTGCATTTTTCCCGGAATTCGGGAAGAAATGCAGAGCCATCAATATGCCCCTGGGTGGCCGTGATAATGCAATCTGCACGTTTGAGAAATGCCCGAAGCACAGGCTGATAGAAAAATAACAGCTTTTTTTGTCGAATAATATCGCTATGCCAGGAAATCACCACTCGACAGCGACAGCCTGACAGCAGACAGGCCAGATCCCCCGGCGGAAAGGGGGTATGAAATTCGATCACATCCGCCCATTCTGACAGCTCCCGGAATTTCCAGAAAAATGAAAAGGAGACCGGACAAGAAAAATAAGTCCCAATGCTTCCGCAGCGAATGATTTCAATCCCCCGGAGTATTTCTGTTTTCCCTGCCCCCTGTTCCTGACAGACTAATACTTTGATTTTGGTATCCGGAAATTTGGATAAATAATAAGCTCGCTGTGCAATGATAGTTTCAATTCCGCCGATATGCGGCGGAAAGAATTTATTCACTTCCAGAATGTTCACATAATCACCCCGGCATTGCTTCTTGATAGATCTGATATAATAAATCTGCACTTCGTTCCCATGAAAATAATTTTGCTCGTTTCAAACCTCGGATATGCAGATCCTTCCGGAGTGCCTGATCTGTAGCTAAGAAATACATAGCGGCGGCCATTTCTTTTGGATCAGGATGAATAATCAGGGCACAATCTCCGGTCACTTCGGGAAGGGATGCCCGATTTGTGATCATCACAGGCGTTCCGCAGGCCATCGCTTCCAGCGGCGGCATTCCAAAGCCTTCATAAACAGACGGAAATAAAAATCCAGTTGCACCACTCATGAAAGCGCATACATCCTCTTCTGCAATATATTCCGGCAAAAGAATTTGCTTTTGCAGTCCGGATTCTGTAATCTGTTTGAGAATATCGCCATAAGCCAGCCCCTTCGCACCAGCAAGCACCAGATAGGGCATATTTTTATGCTTTCTGACAAGCAGTTCATAAGCTTTGATCAGCATTTGCAGATTTTTCCTAGGATCAAGCGTTCCAAGATAGAGAAAATAATCCCCTGTGATTTTATATTTATCACAGATATTGCGAATCTGTTCTGATCCGCATGGATGAAACTGGGCAGGATCTACACCGCATGGAACAACACGGATTTTTTCGGCAAAAACAGGATAATATCGCAAAATTTCTGATTTTGAAAATGCAGAATCTGTAATAATCCTGTCAGCTCTCTGCATGGATTGGAAAAGCCCAAGTTCCAACATATGCCTTGTGCGGCTTCGCACAGTATCCGGGTAGGCTTTATATACCATATCATGCACAGTGACTATTTTTTTTCCGCATACGCCCGGAGGGATGATATAATTAAAAAAATGCGTGATGTCTGATTCTTGGCCAAAGAATAAATCATATGGCAGAGGGATTAGCCCTGACATGATCCGGTAGACATAAGGAGAGCCGAATACTTGCTTTTCCGATGCATTTGTATGCAGATATTGGCTGATTTCCTGATGCTTTTGCTTACGGTCTTTAATAGCAAAATAATTCAGCTGATATTGATTTTCCGGATGTGCCTGCATCATAGCCCGGATCTGACCAGCTTCACAATAGCCGATCCCTGTTTTTTTGCCTAATAAAGGCAAGGCATCAAATGCGATTCTCATTTAATAATGCAATATCATGTTCCACCATGCGGCGGACTAATTCCGGAAATGCAATTTCCCGTTTCCAATTTAATTTTTGTTCTGCTTTTGCAGGATTGCCAAGTAATACATCCACTTCGGCAGGGCGGAAGAATTTGGGATTGATCCGAACAATGATTTTTCCGGTGTTCTGATCTTTGCCGATTTCATTCACGCCTTCCCCCTCCCAGATCACTGGAATATCAGCACAGGCAAAGGCAGTTTCTACAAATTCCCTAACGGTTCTAGTTTCATTCGTGGCAATGACATAATCATCCGGCGCATCCTGCTGTAACATCAGCCACATGGCTTTAACATAATCTTTAGAATGTCCCCAATCCCGTTTAGAATCCAGATTGCCCAATTCTACAAATTCTTGCCGCCCGGCTTTGATATTAGCGACAGCATGGGAAATTTTTCTAGTGACAAATTCTAATCCACGGCGTTCAGATTCATGATTAAATAAAATGCCGGAACAAGCAAATAAGCCATAGCTTTCCCTGTAATTTTTTGTAATCCAATGGCCGTATAATTTCGCTACACCGTAGGGGCTTCTTGGATAGAACGGCGTTTTTTCTGTCTGAGGCATTTCCTGCACAAGGCCGAACATTTCAGAAGTAGAAGCCTGATAAAATCTAGCTGAAGGCTTTACAATCCGGATAGCTTCTAGCAAATTTGTTACACCTAATGCATTGATCTCTGCTGTGCCGAGGGGTGTTCCCCAGCTTGCTGCTACAAATGATTGTGCTGCTAAGTTATAGACTTCATCCGCCTGCGATTCCTGCATAGCCGAGATCAAAGAAATAGGATCGGTCATATCTGCATAAATCAGATGAATCTGATCTTTCAGATGGGCAATATTGCCATAATCCACATTGGCCTTTCTTCTCCAGATGCCATAAACTTCATAGCCCTTTTCCAGTAAAAGCTCTGCCAGATAAGAGCCATCCTGCCCGGTGATTCCGGTGATCAACGCTTTTTTCATAATGAATACTCCTTAGTAATTATAATAATTCCAGCCTGTTCTTTGCTTTGAGTTCTGCCAGAATTTTCTTGATCTCTTGTGTACTATTTTTATGACAGATCAGCAATGCATCATTTGTATCAACTGCAATCAGATCCGATACTCCAAGCAATGCAATCGTCCGGCTGTTTCCGCATATGGTACAATTCCGGCTTGCGATGCTGATCACATCCCCCTCCAGCATATTATTATTTTCATCCGTAGAATTGATTCTTTCCAATGCCAGCCAACTGCCGACATCATCCCAGCCAAATCCCCCCGGAATGGTATAAATATTTTCTGCTTTTTCCATAATGCCGAAATCAATTGATTCTGATGGAAGTGCAGGGAATTTCTGATTTAAAATTTTTTCAAAATCAACTGTCCCCCAGGCTTCTGCAATGGGGGCAAGTCCGGCAAATAATTCCGGCATGTGCTTTTGCATATTTTTCAGAATACTGGATGCTTTCCAGATAAACATGCCGCTGTTCCATAAATAGCTTTTCGCTTTCAGATAAGATTTAGCTGTTGGCAGATCCGGCTTTTCTACAAATTTTTCTACAGCATATACGCCATTCTGATTGCTTCCACGCCGATATTTAATATAGCCGTATCCCGTTTCCGGATAAGTCGGAGTGATCCCCAATGTGATCAGATTTTCGTCTTGCATGGCGGCATCTGCGGCTTTTTTGAGCGTATTTAAATAAATTTCTTCTGCATGAATCAGATGATCCGACGGCAGAACGAATAAAATCGCATCCCCATATTTTTTAGCGATGACCGAAGCCGCAAGCCCAATGCATGGGGCAGTATTCCGGGGACATGGTTCAGAAAGAATATTTTCCTCCGGCAGATCCGGAATCTGTTCCCGGACTAATGTCAGATATTCGGCATTTGTGACAAGATAAATATCTTCTATCTGCACTAATGGCTCTAATCGTCTGACCGTTTTTTGCAGCATGGTTTCTCCGTCGCCTGTCAGTGATAAAAATTGTTTGGGGCAGTTTAAGCGGCTTTTCGGCCAAAATCTTTCCCCTTTTCCCCCTGCCATGATGACAGCTGTTAATTTCATAAATTCTACTCCTTTTTCTGATGTTCGCTGAATAATTCTTCATTGGTTTTCTGCGTCGGAAACAGCATGATCTTGATCGTCATTAGTATAATTTGTATATCTTTCAGCAAAGAATAATTTTCAATATACATGAGATCCATTTTTAATTTATCATGCGGCGCAGTATCATAAACGCCCGTGACTTGTGCATAGCCTGTTAGCCCCGCCTTGACACGCAGACGAAACCGGAATTCTGGAAACTGTTTTTCATATTCTGTACATAATTCCGGCCTTTCAGGGCGAGGGCCTACCACAGACATATCTCCTCTGAGAATATTAAATAACTGCGGCAACTCATCCAGCCGGAATTTTCTCAAAATCCGCCCGACGGGTGTAATTCTTGTGTCATTCTCTTCGGCCAGCTGTGCCCCATGCTGTTCCGCATCTGGTATCATGCTTCGGAATTTATATAACATAAATTCTCTTCCGTTTTCTGTGAGTCGCTTCTGCTGATAAAAAATCTTTCCGCCATCACAAAGCTTTACTGCCAGCGCACAAATTCCCATTACAGGCAAGGCCGGAATTAATGCGATCACGCAGAACAGCAGATCAAACAGGCGTTTTAAAAATTTCTGTTCTACTGTCAATCCGTAATTCCGGCATAATAACAAAGGCGTATCAAACAGCCGGAGATCATCTGCACCCCTGATAATAATATCTGATATTTCAGGGACAATATACGCCCTTAATTTTTCAGCAAAACAAAATTTGACAAGTTCATTTCTGAGTGCTTCAGGCAAATCGCAGATGATTACCCCGTCATATTTCATAATTTTCTCTGTCATAATTTTATAATCTGTTTTTGCGCTAACAGATTCACAGATCATATATTTATCTACTCGATAGCTCATTTTCATAACCAAAGCGGCGGCGGATGGGGTATTATACACAATAATCAGCTTTCGGGGCGGATACAGGAAAAAATAAATTTTCTGTGCCAGAAAAGTCCAGCACACGACAATCACAAATTCCTGAGAAGTCAGGCGGATCAAGGGGGCAGGATCGGCAAATGCACGAAGGATCACACTCAATTGCAGATATGTCACTGCATTGGAACAGCAGACAGCCAGCACTTGTGAGATCAATGCATCTGTTTTTTGCAGATACCCGACACGGAACGCATTATACACCCGAAAAAACAAAAATGTCACGACAGCATAGATCCCGATGACTGCCCAATGTCCTCGCCGATAAAATGGCAAAGCTAGCACATCCAGATAATCATTATACCAAATACCTGCAAACTGACTTGTCAGCATTCCGAGCAATATCACAGCGGAAAAAAAAGAAATCAGGTGTTTATACTGGTCACGTTTTTTATTTCGTTCCAAAACAGAACCCTCACTTTTACTGATAATCCCTGTTTTAATTATAACAAACTCCGGGCAGAATGTCAATCATTTCAGGAAATTTAATCATGATTTCCGATAGAATTCTGTTGGATTAAATAACAAAAAAAGAATATATTTTTTTTGATTTTTATGCAAATAGACGAAATTTAAAAATTTTCCAATAAAATCAAAATTGCATTGTTATTATAGTAGAAGCTTCTGAAAGGAATTTGAAAACTGGTGAAATTGAACAAAGATATTTTTGGAATTTTGTGGAAATTTTAAGCTTTCTTGTGATGATGTCGTGAGCATAGAGTATAACGGCGCAATTGATCCTATGTTTCCAGGCTGGTATGCTTCTGAGAATATTTTGAAAATAGAATATCTTGGAAAAGCTTCTGATTATTTTGAAACTAAAAAGCTCACAGTAATAGATCATGCTAACTGTGTGATCATTTTTGAAGATGCGGAGGGCAATCTTTACAGAGATGCCTATACTCATTGGAGTACAGAATTTCTTGCAATTGCCAGCTGTTCCTATGAAGGTGTAAATCCGGAAAGCATTCAGATTGGTGATCAAGTGCTTTGCGCTGTTTCCGGTGATGAAGTCAAGGCGGAAATGGAAATCCTGAATCCTGCCATTCTTGAGAAATCGCTCTTGGAAATCGTTTCTGGTGATGCCAATGCAGATGGCAGTGTGAATATTATGGATGTGATCTTGATCAATAAAGCGATTTACGGGAAAGCAGAACTTTCTTCTGATCAGCTCCATGCTGTGGACTGCAATCAGAATGGCATCCCGGATGCTTCTGATTCTTTGGTGATCATGAAGATGATTCTGAATGTAGCATAAAAAAAGACCGCCCAAAGCGGTCTTTTCTTATTTAGTATCAATATATTTGGCATAGCCTTTTAGATAGATTCCACCAGATATGATCGTTAAAATCACAGAAATCCAGACAAGAGCCGTCAGAATCAAAGTGATCATTGCGGTTGTACCACCATCACAGATAATATTAAAATCTTCAATGCACATCAACCAGATCAGAATCAAAACAATCGTGATCATAGTAAAGGCCGTTTTGAGTTTTCCCCAAATTCCAGCGGCAACCACAACGCCCTTTTCAGCCGTCACCAGACGCAGACCAGAAACCATGAATTCCCTTGCGGCGATGATCGTAATGACAATGCCATTGACAGGAATGCCAGGGGCATTTATATCCGCAAGACAGGCAAGCGCAGCCAAGACAAGAATTTTATCTGCCAGCGGATCGGCAAATTTTCCGAATGTCGTTACCAGATTATATTTTCTGGCTATTTTGCCGTCTAATGCATCTGTGATGGATGCCGCCGCAAAAATGATAAATGCAATGGTCATATGATAGGGAATGTCCCAGTATAGAAACAACATAAAAAACGGGATCAAAATAATCCGCATGAGAGTGAGTTTATTTGGCAGATTCATGAAACCACCTCACCGATCAGGTCATAATCTAGGGTATCAGTGATCCTGATCTGTACATATTGGCCGCAGGAGAGCTTTGTTTCTGATGAGAAGAAAATTTTTCCATCAATATCCGGGGCATCTGCCGCAGTGCGTCCGAAATAACAGCCTGCCCATTTGTCAAAGCCTTCAACAACAGCTATTTTGATCGTACCCAGCTGACGGGCATTATATGCAGAATTGATCTGCATTTGCTGTTCCATGATAATATCAGCACGATGCTGACGAATTTCTTCGGGGATTTGATCGGGGAAATTTCCGGCAGGTGTGCCTTCTTCCTGTGAATAGGCAAAACAGCCCAGATGAGTGAATTCTTGATCTCTGACAAATTCAGCAAGTTCATTGAACTGTTGTTCTGTTTCGCCGGGAAAGCCGGTGATCAATGTTGTCCGGAGGATGATCTCCGGGATTCTGTCACGGAGTTTTTGCATTAATTCACGCAGATTTTGATTTGTCGTAGGGCGGCGCATTCTTTTTAAGATCTGATCATTGCAATGCTGAATTGGCATATCCAAATATTTGACTATTTTATCTTCTTTTGCAATCACATCTATTAATGCATCTGTGATGCGTTCCGGATAGCAGTATAATAATCTGATCCATTTCAGGCCGCTGATCTGACATAATTCTGTGAGGAGTTCGGGGAGTTTGGAAACGCCATATAGATCTTCCCCATAACGAGTAGTATCCTGAGCGATGATGTTTAATTCTGTCACGCCATAATCCGCAAGTTGACGGGCTTCGGCAATGACATCTTCAAAAGGCACGCTTCTATATTTTCCACGGATCATGGGAATGGCGCAGTAAGTACAGCCATTAGAGCAGCCTTCTGCAATTTTGAGATAAGAAAAAAATGGAAGGGTAGAAATAATTCTTTCGCCTGTTTGTTCTAAATCCGTTTTAGGAGCGAATTGGACAATTCTTTCACCATGGAGGACTTTATCAAGAACATCAATAATATCTTTATCATTGCCGATTCCAATGACCGCATCCGCTTCGGGGAATTCCTCTGCGGCTTGTTCTCGATAACGTTCTGTTAGGCATCCGGTAAGGATCAGCTTTTTAATCTGACCTTCCTGTTTGAGGGCGGCAATTTCAAGAATGGTTTCAATGGCTTCTTCTTTGGCGGATTGGATAAAACCGCAGGTATTAACAACAGCAACATCTGAATCGCCGAATTCAGTTACTAATTCATAGCCATGTGACCGGAGTTTCCGGAGCATACGCTCTGAATCGACTAGATTTTTATCGCATCCCAGAGACACGACACATACTTTGACTGACATCAGTCATCCTCCTGTTCTGCAAAATAATTTTCAATCGCATTCCGGACAGATGCATAATCATATCCAAGCCGGAGCATACCAGAAAGGGCTTTATTACGGGTTTTCATATCCTGTGGATCAATCAGGATACTGCCGTATTTTTTAGCAAGTACTTCAAAAACCTGTGTTTCTGCGGTTTCCTCATAAGCAGAGAGGGCTTCTTCTATGAGATGCTTGTCAAGTCCTTTTCTGAGCATTTCCAGCCGTGCCCGATGAATGCCATATTTCCGGGTTGCAATCAAAAATTCGGCATAGCGTTCTGCATAACGCCGGTCATTGATCGCACCGCATTGCACAAGCTGATCCATGACATGATCGCATAATTCTCGATCTTGATAAGTATGCATGAGTTTTTGATACATGATACAGTAAGAATAATCACGTTCATCCAGCAGATAGCAGGCTCTTCGATAAGCCCGGCGGAAACGGGATTTTTGATGCAATTCTCTGAGGGATTCTTCTTCGAAATATGTGCTTGGCTGCAAATGATATTGCCGCACGAATTCGCCGTCTATTTCATAGACGGCGTATTCCGTGCGTACTTCATAATAATTTTTTTTTCTGGTAATTTCTTTGATGATCGTTTTCATGTTATTATTCCGTAGGGTCAAATTCTTCATAATCTTCATCGGCATCAGCATCCAGATTAACAGGGGCATTTTCTGTTTCCTCGGGTTCGGAGCTGAGTGTTTCAGATGCTTTGCGAGCGGCTTCTTCTTCTCCGGATTCTTCTGGTAAGAGATCGATTTCACTCATGTGTTCAAGAATTTTGGCCTCGATCTCTTTTCTGAATTCTTCATTGTCAGCCAGCATCTGCTTGACATTGTCACGCCCCTGACCAAGTTTCTGATCCTGATAGCTGAACCAAGAGCCGCTTTTCTTGATAATATCCAGCTCAACAGCCAGATCCATGATTTCGCCGTCACGGGAAATGCCTTTGCCATAGATGTTATCAAATTCGCATTCCCGGAAGGGGGGAGCGACTTTATTTTTAACAACTTTGACTTTCATTCTGTTGCCGATCGGAACGCCGTTTTCTTTGAGAATTTCGCCTTTGCGAACATCCATGCGGATCGTTGCATAGAATTTCAGGGCACGGCCGCCGGGAGTGGTTTCAGGGTTGCCATACAGAACGCCGATTTTTTCACGGATCTGATTAATAAAAATCGCAACACAACCAGTTTTTGAAACAACAGAAGTTAATTTCCGCATTGCCTGAGACATCAGGCGAGCCAGCTGGCCAACATGATTATCACCCATTTCGCCATCAATTTCAGCTTTGGTTGTCATAGCGGCGACAGAATCGACAACAAGAACATCAATTGCACCGGAGCGGACAAGAGATTCTGCAATTTCGAGAGCTTGTTCACCGCTGTCAGGCTGAGCGACAAGGAGATTATCAATATTAACACCGAGCTGTTTTGCATATTTAGGATCAAGCGCATGTTCAACGTCAATAAATGCGGCTTCTCCGCCCATTTTCTGGGCTTCTGCGACGATATGCAAAGCCACGGTTGTTTTTCCGGAGCTTTCAGGGCCATAGAGTTCGATAATTCTGCCACGGGGGACACCACCCACGCCAAGCGCAAGATCCAGCGTCATAGAGCCAGTGGGGATGACATCGACAGTCATTTTTGCCTGCTGGCCGAGACGCATGACAGCTCCTTGACCAAATTGTTTTTCAATCATCTTAATGGCATGATCCAGAGCGGCTTTTTTCTCTTCACGGGTTGCTGGTGCTTGATAGATAGCACTCTTTTCAGGTTTTGCTTTTGCTTTTGCCATTTTCATTTACCTGCTACTCAAAATATGGACAAATATACCCATATTGAGAAAATACCTGCTTCAACCTGTATGCTTTTGATAGTGACAAGTACTATCTACTCACAAGTTCATGTACAGTCCACAGGCGTAAATTCCCGTATCGCCTACGGTACATATTTACAAATGCGTTTCTGTGCATACTGTAAATCTTTTCTCAAGTAGCTCTCCTTTCATTATAATTAAATTTATGTTTGATTCAGACCTGGGCTCACTGTACCCTTTGCAGGTCTTACCCTGCCGCTTATACCGTAATATTTCAGTCGGTATGGATTTCCCACAGCTACGCCTGCTGTCAAGTCAGCACAAACGAATACCATGGATTTCCTCTTTTTAGGTATCTTCGGACTTCTTTTTCTGTCTGCATTTATCTATATTTGAGTATATTTTCACCTCCTGTTCAATACCTCCTGCATGAGTTCTGATATTTGCTTTTCTTTATGTATATATTATAGCATATCAGTTATTCAGAATTGATCAAACTGAGAAATTTTATTTTTTCAAGCCGGTCACAATTCTGTCACGGTGTTCCAGATCTTGTATAATCTGGATATGAGCGAAATCATGAGCTTTCAGAATTTGGGAGACCGCTGTTCCCTGCTGAGAGCCGATCTCAAAGGCGAGCAATCCGCCGGGATGCAGGGCAGATTTCCATATAGCCGGAATTTGCTGGTAATAATATAAACCATCTGCGCCGCCGGATAATGCAGAAAAAGGCTCATGCCGGACTTCTGTTTGCAGTTCCTGCATTTCCTGATATGTCAGATAGGGTGGATTGCTGATAATGAGATCTATGTTTTGAAAACAGCAAGCCGTTGCAGAATCCAGCACATCCCCCTGAATCAGATCAATGGCAAGCTTGTGATAAGAAATATTTTTCTGTGCATATGCCAAAGCTTCAGAGCTGTATTCCACAGCGGAAATTTTAATATCTGGAAGATGCTTTTTCAGAGCCAAGGCAATACAGGCTGATCCAGTGCAAAGATCTATGATATGCTTCACAGGATGTTTTTGAATCCAGTCAAGAAGCAGATCAATCAGACATTCTGTTTCAGGTCGTGGAATCAGTACGCCATGACCAACAAAGACACGCATGCCATAAAATTCCCATTCGCCAAGGAGATATTGCAAAGGTTCGCCGCTGATGCGTTTCTGAATCATGGCAGTGAGAGCCTGTTCCTGTTCAGCCGTAAGTGTCCGGCGAAATCTGTCCCCGGTGATCTGTTCCAGCATACACTTGAATTCAAAATCAGAATCAGGAATATTGGCATCAGAAAGCTTTTGTTTTAATGCGTTTACCATTGATCATCCTCTAAATTTTCAGGAATGCAGGGCTTCATGGCGGCAATTGCGATTTCAATCTGTGAAGCATCCGGCTCTTTTGTGGTGATTCTCTGAATCTGTAAGCCTGGCCATGAAATGATTTTTGCAATCAGGCTGGAGCTGCGCCCTGCAAATTGAATGCATTCGAACGAACAGCCCACAGTGATAGGCATCAGCACGAGACTGCAAAGAAATCTTTCCCATGGAATTGTAAACGGCACGAGACACATGACAAAAATGCTGATAAATAATGTCAGGAAAATAAAGCTTGTGCCGCATCTCGGATGCAGACGAATCTGTTTTTGTACGTTTTCAACTGTCAAAGGAAGTCCTGCCTCAAAGCAGGCAATTGTTTTATGTTCTGCGCCATGATATTCATAAGTCCGGCGCATTTCTTTCATCAGGCTCGTAGCGGCCATATAGCCGATGAAGACTATAATTTTAATAATGCCTTCTGCGAAAGATTGAATCACTCTGTTTTGTGTCAATGGTGGGATTAATCCAACCAGCCATTTCGGAAGAAACAGGAATAATCCCATTGCAAAGACCACGCCCAGAATCATGCCAATCATCATGATACCCTCAGCAGTTTTTTCATCAAAATGGGAATCCAGCCATGATTCAAATGCAGAAGGCTGTTCTTCTGTTTCTGCTTCTTCTTCAGTCATCTGTTTTTCTGCTGATTTCATCAAGCATTGATAGCCATCTTTCATGGAGAAGATAAAGCTGTACACGCCACGGATCAGGGGAATTTTGCGATACCATGGCCGATTTTGAGGGATATCCCATGTTTCCACATCGATTGATCCGTCAGGCAGACGGCAGGCCATTGCCCCCCGGAATTTGCCTTTCATCATAACGCCCTCAATCAGAGCTTGTCCGCCGATCTTGCTTTTATGCGGATTCATGACACAGGATTCTTGTTTCTGTTCGCTCAAAAAATCACTTCTTTCTTAATCATGCTGTTCGGGGGGGAGTGTGATCAGAACAGTTGTGCCAACACCTTCCTGACTTTCAATTTCAAGTGTTCCCCCATGAGCAGTAATAATTTCATCTGCAACCGCCAGCCCGATCCCTGAACCTCGTCGGGTGTGATTGGGCTTATAGAATTTAATTTTGATTTTGGGTAGATCTGACGCTTTAATACCACAGCCATCATCTGCGATTCGCACACACACATTTCCCTCTTTTTCAAATGCTCTGATCCGGACATGTCCGCCGGGATCGGAATATTTAATTGCATTGTCGATGATATTAATAAATACTTGACGTATGCGATTTTTATCACCGTAGACAAATGGCAGCATTTCGGGTTCATCATATTCGATCTTGATATTATCCTGTGTGGTTTTATTCATATAAATCAAGACAGCGTCACCAAGTTCGGCGAGTACATCCATAGTAGCTTTCTGGAGGGTAAAATGACCGCTCTGCATTCTGGAAAAATCCAGTAATTCCTCGACCATCTGGGAAAGTCTTCCGGTTTCGTTCGTGATCACGTTCATGCCCTTCCGGATCGTTTCGGGATCATTCTCACACATGCAAATTGTTTCTGCCCAGCCTTTAATTGCTGTCAAGGGTGTTCTTAATTCATGCGATACGGATGAAATAAATTCGTTTTTCATGTCTTCCGCA
>AUXO012693142.1_pt1 | contig 13860 bp, 9 predicted proteins | sample 768731 | NCBI WGS metagenome assembly AUXO01 (sample SAMN02715735, study PRJNA202380) | gut metagenome | biome: sheep rumen | host: Ovis aries | place: New Zealand: Palmerston North | reverse complement strand
TCGGCTGGGCGTCAAGGAGCTGGACCAGTACGGCTTTGATGAAGAGAAGAATCCGCATGGGGAGCTGCCGGAGGAGGAAGCCTATATCTGGCAGGAACTGATCTCCAAGGTGGTCTCGACAGAGAACCGCTCTTTGATGGGATCCTTTGGCTTCTTTAGGGATGGGCTTGACGGGAAGCGGAGCTACACGCTACCGGCTACGGCACAGTACCCCGCTCCCCGCGTGATGATCGATCCGGATGATGTTCTGGATCGGGACGGGAATTTTAGGGACCTTAGCAGGTCGGTAGCCGACGTAACCCGGGAACTGGGTCATATCCTTTCGACAAATGCGGACCAGCTGGCGATCAACGCGCAGGGGAGAAGGGGCCTGTCAACGGCTGAATATTTGCCGGATTCCTATCAGGCTCAGTTTATGAAGCAGTTCTATCCCGAGCTGTCCTATACGAATCCGATCGGCGCGACCTACGAGGATCTGCGCAATAGGCCGGAGGATTTTGTATCCGCGGAGGCGGCGAAGGGGGCGAATGAGGAATTTGCCGACGCCTTTACGGCTTTTGTCTTTTCCGACAAGCCCAAGGGGGATTCGATCTGGGAACAGAAGATCCTGTTCTTTTATGGGGATCCTGTCTTTACTGACGCAAGAAAGTATATCCGGGGAAATTTTGACTGGATCAAATGAAAGAGGATTGGAAAACAGGTTCATATTACAGGATAAAAATGAAAATCTTATAATTAAATAAGAAATAAGGAAGAAAAAAAGGCCTATATATTGATAATCGCAGTAAATAATGAAGGGGTGAACGGCTAGTTTCTTGATAGAATGATAACCATCAGGTAGAACATGAAACGTCAAATAAGGAGGCAAAAGATGGCGGGTAGACCAGTCTATGATGCTGACAGTTTTAAAAATGTTGTCGAGCAGGGAGAAGTCACAGGATTTCAATTTGCATTTAAGTTACAGTACTATCGTGGAATTACCCTATCAATCATTCGGGATATTGCGGTTACCATTGATGGAGAACAGATTCCAAGAGAAGATATCTGTTTAACGGTGAATGGCGAGACCTTTACTCTGGAGGAGTGTCGTACCGTGATCAGCCCTCTCTACAGATGGGAATTTGGAGAGTACGCTCTTGTGACCGTTAAAAAGCAGGGCGGGCTTGCAGCTGGCAAGCACCATATCAGTACGCTGCAGTTTATTGCACCGTCCTATATGCCGTTCCCGCTGAAGAACACAGTCGATACAGACTTCGAGATTTGAGAGGAGTAAGTGATGAGTGATATTAAAAGAGGTGTTTCTCTTTACAGTCTGCAGGATTCCTATTACATGGGCGACCTTGATCTGGAGGGCTGCCTGAGGGTCGTGTCTGAAACTGGAGCGACCGGTATTGAGCTTCTGGCTGAGGAAATGGTGAAGCAGTTCCCGAATCCGATCTATACGGAAGAATTCCAGAACAAATGGTTCGGCTGGATGAAGAAGTACAATCTGACGCCGACCTGCTATGACGCGTTTTTGGAAAATCGAATCTTTGATAACAGAACTCTGAGCCTGGGTGAACAGGTGGAGATGATGCAGAGGGATCTGAAGTGCGCATCCTTACTGGGATTTAAGTGCATTCGGACCCTGGTATCGACTCCGATTGATGTCATTGAGCAGAGTCTTGAGTACGCGGAACAGGTAGGAGTGATCATTGGCCTTGAAGTTCACGCTCCCTTCTCTTTGAACTCAACCTGGGCACAGGGCTATCTGGATCGTCTGGCTAAGCCGGGTTCCAAGTATAAGTACTTCGCTTTTATTCCGGATCTGGGCATTTTCTCCAAGCGGATTCCGGACGTCCTGGCTGACCGCTGCAGACGTCATGGGGCTAAAGAAGAGTGCATCAAGGTTGTAGATGACGCTTATGCAGAGAGAGTGGAAAAGGGCTTTACCAAGATTGAGTATTCTCTTGACCTTGGCGCTGCCAACAGAGCCTATAGAAATGCAAATGGAGAAGAAAAACTGCATAAGGTTCTTGAATCGATGGGGGCAGGCCCTGGCGATTACGAGTATCTTGGAAGCAGCTATACCTATTCCTGGAGCAATCCGCAGGATTTGATCGATAACATCGACCATATCTGCCACACTCATGCCAAGTTCTATAATATGCATGAGGATTATACGGAGACCGCTGTAGCAATCGATGAGGTTGTTGCTGCTTATACCAAGGCCGGCTACACTGGCTACCTGAATTCTGAATATGAGGGCGGCGAACATCTTAGAGACGTGATGCTGGTTCCGGATCAGAAGCAGCTTGCTATGCACCAGGAATGTTTAAGACGTGCAATCGGAAGATAATAACCGATAAAGATTAAAAAGCAGAGGATATTGAACCTGCTTTAGGTAGAATAAGCCTTAGCTAAACATTAAAGGCATTGGGAAAGAGAGGTGAAACAATATGGCAAAAGAGATTCACTTAGCTGTGATCGGTCATGGATTCATGGGTCATGAACATGAAAAAATGTTGTCAGACTTCCCGGGAATTCAGCTGATTGGCTTTTCGGACAGAGATCCAAAACAGCTGGAAGACGTACGGGAAGGATTGAAACGGTACGCTGACAATGAGGCGCTTTTTGCAGATCCCGATGTGGATACGGTTTTGATTGCAGCCAACAATAATCAGCATCATGATCTGGTTATCCAGGCGGCCAGTGCTCACAAGCATGTAATCTGCGAAAAGCCGGTTGCGATGAGCCTGGACGAACTGGATGATATGGAAAAAGCCTGCCGTGAGAACGGGGTCACCTTTACGGTGCATCAGCAGCGGCGGTTTGATCCGGATTACAGAACGGCTAAAGCAGTCTATGACTCCGGCACTCTCGGGGATGTCTATGCCATCAAGAATCAGCTCTACGGCTTTAATGGCAACATGCATGACTGGCACGTGCTGGTAAAAGAAGGCGGCGGCATGCTCTATGACTGGGGCGTCCACCTTCTGGACCAGGTCTGCTACATGTTCCCAGGGGCAAAGCTTAAGTCTGTCTTTGCGGATATTCGTAATGTGATCAATAAAGAAGTCGATGATTATTTCCAGATCATGCTTCGCTTTGATAACGGTGTGACGGCAACCGTTGAACTGGGGACTTACTATCTGTCCGATAAGACACATGACAAGTGGTTTGAACGTCATTGGTTTGTCGCCGGAAATAAAGGAACCGCCTATGTGGATGGTTTCTTCCCGGAAGGAAAGATTGTCCGGACTACGCATCTTCTGACCAATGTCGGTGGGCAGCGGACTATGACTGCAGCCGGGCCGACCCGGTCGTTTGGACCGGCTCCGGAGGGGACCATTGTTACGGAACCCCTGCCCCAGGTGCATACGGAACATAGAAATTATTTTGAACACTATATCAAGTTCCGAAACGGAGAAGAGGAACAGTTTGTTAAGATCGAGGAATGCCGCAGGGTTCTGCGCCTGATGGATGCAGTCAGAGAGTCTGGCCGTACAGGCAAGTCCATCGATTTTGAAGCATAAAGAAAGAGAGGAAAGAGCAATGAGTGAAAAGCTGCCGGTTGCGGTACAGGTATACGGCCTCAGAGATTTACTGGAGAATACTCCGGATAAGTTTAAAGAGGTGATGACAAAGGTTAAGGAAATGGGCTATGACGGAGTTGAGCTGGCCGGCTTATACGGACTCACCCCGGAATATGTCAGAGACACCCTGAAAGAGATCGGCCTGGTGCCGCTGAGCGCTCATGTTCCCTTTGTGGATATGATGGAAGATCTGGATAAGGTGATCAAGGATTACTCAACGATCGGAGTTCAGTATCTCGTAATGCCCTACATGGCAGAGGAATACCGTCCGGTGAATCCGGAAGGCTTCAAGGGCTTCCTGCCGCTTTTAAATCAGGTTGGGGAGAAGATTCATCAGGCTGGTATGACCTTCCTCTATCACAATCATGACTTTGAGTTTGTCAAGTTGGAAGATGGAACCTGGGGCTACGATGCCATGTTTGACGCAATTCCTCATGATAATCTGATGAGCGAGCTGGACACCTGCTGGTGCGATGTCGCAACAGGCGAGCCGGTTGAGTTCATCAAAAAATATGCAGGCAGACTGCCGGTTCTGCATCTGAAGGATTACATCAAAAAAGGCCAGGTTAAGTCGATGTACAAGCTGATCGGCATCGAGCAGGAAGAGACGGAAGAAGAAACCGGCTACTTCGGTTTCCGCCCGGTCGGATTTGGTCAGATGATCTGGGAACCGATTCTGGAAGAGACGGTAAAGGCCGGAACCAAGTGGGTTGTTGTCGAGCAGGATGAACACTATGAACTGGATCCGCTGGAAGCTGCCAGAAGAAGCCGTGACTATCTGAAGATTCTTGGTTGGTAATAGTAAATATTATATAAAGAACAGGAGAACAAACATGAAGGAACTTAGAATTGCAATCATCGGATGCGGAATGATTTCCCATCGCCACATGACTGTCATCAACAACCTGAACAAAAGAGGCCAGAATCTGAAGGTTGTTGCAGCCGCAGAGATTGACAAGGAAAAGCTGGAAGAATGGGGCAAGCAGTATGGCCTGGCTGAGGAAAATCTGTATCAGGATTTCCGTGAGATGCTGAAGAGAGACGATATCGATGAGGTTGAAGTTTGCGTTCATAACAATCTTCATACTTCTGTGGCAACTGCTGTTATGGCAGCTGGCTTCCCCTGCTACTCCGAAAAGCCTATGGCAGCAAGCTATGCAGATGCCAAGATCCTTTATGATGCACAGAAGAAATATGGTCAGAAGCTGGCTGTCCAGATCAGCTCCATCTACAATCCGCAGACCAGAATTGCCAAGGAGATGGTAGAGAAAGGCAAGCTGGGCAAGGTATACCATGTAAGATCTGTCGGACACAGAAGACAGGGCCGTCCGGGTTATGATATGCCCTTCTTCAGCCATGATTTCGTCAACCCGAAGATTGGTGTACACGGACCTCTGTTTGACCTGGGTATCTATCACCTGGCCCAGATGCTGTATGTACTTGGCATGCCGGAACTGGAGAGCGTCTATGGCATGCAGAGCTGTGACTACTGGAGAAATGAAAAGATTGATGATGCAGTAGGCTGCCATACACCGATTGAAGATCTGGGTGTCGGCTTAGCTCGTTTCAAGGGCGGTATCTCCATGGATATCTATGAAGACTGGGCAATCCATATGGATGAAATTGGATCCAGCTTTATTGCAGGTTCCCTGGGCGGTTTGAAATTTACTGATGTTGATACCACAGGCGGCCCGCTGGCTGTTCCGGAAGGAGGCAGCATCGTAGGCGGTGGCTTCCTGCAGAAGCCCAGACTGGAATGGTTCGGTGTCGATGAAGAAGGACGCCTCTTCGATAATAAGCTGGATTGTGCGATCGATGATATCACCGGTATGCAGGAACTGGCTCTGAATCCGGAGATGCAGATGTATAACGATAACCAGCTGCAGTGGTACTCCTATCTTCGCGGCGATCTGACCGATGAGACCAGAATTGATTCTCCCTATATTGCTATGCAGACTGCTTTCCTGTCAGAGGGCGTTGTTCTTTCCAGTGAACTGGGCAGAAGTGTCACGGCAGATGAGATCAAGGCAATGTCCAAGTCGATCTCCCTGCGCGAGCAGGAAACTCCGTTCGGCACAATCAAGTATGATTTTGACGAATACAAAGGCTGAAACAGTTTCCTCCTGAAATTGTAGAAGTATAAAGTAAAAGACCGGATCAGCAGGGATGAAAACCTGTTGATCCGGTCTTTTCGCTGTACCCTGGTTCAGTGTACCTGGGTTCAGTGCCGATTAAAGCTGCTTTTGGATGTCCCACAGGCAGATGCTCTGAGGAACGAGCTGGGATTCCAGATACATGGTGCTGCCTGTGATTGAGGTGAAGAATTCCCGAACTTCAGGGACAAAGGCATTCATATAATAGGTTCGGAGCGTACGATCCGGGATTCTGGCATTTTGCAGGAAAACTTCCTTTTCTACATTGCTATGCTCATATTGGGCGATCAGGATTTCCAGATAGTTGCCGCTCTTTTCATCTATCACCTGTCGGCGGATTCGGTAGGTGCCTGGCTCCATGTTATAGAGATAGAATTGGGAAGAGATGGCCGGCGCTTCGGAGAACATTGAAGGAATCTCCTCAAAGGGGCCCTCCCCGGCCTGAAGTTCCGGAGCAAGATAGTGATCCGGATGAACATAATAGTAGGAGAGCAGCTGGTAATGATTCTCGCTGTGCTGGATCAGGATATAATCTGATCCAGAAGCCAGAATGCGACCCCCCAACTGGCTGAACATCTCAAAAACATAGTAAGATGCTGTAGGTATCATGGTTGAAGTCAGGATACCGGATCCGTCCAGGAACAAAGACTTCTGCAGAAAACTGGCAGAGTATTTGAAGTCGGAGAACAACCAATAGCCGATCATATCACAGGATTGACTGAGGGCTAGATAGTTTTTGGCAATGAAGGCGGCCTGGTATCTGGTATAGGCAATCGGGATGCCCGAAAGATAGAAGGAGGTCCATTCGGTGATGTAGAAGGGAAGGTCCGGAGATCTAAGGTTTAGGATCTGCTTAAGCTTTTTGCACTGCTTGAGCAGATAGTCCGGATCTTTTGACAGCACAACCTGACCGGTCCTGGGACTCTTTTCCCTGAGATCGAGGTAGGCGGAAAAGAAGTCGAGCGGAATGGCGTGCCGCCGACAATAGAGCAAAAACTTGTCCGCTGACAGGGCCGATGTGCTGAAATGATAACCAGGACCTCCAATTGCCGCTTTCGGCAGGATAGCGTGAATGATCTGCTCGATGTGAAGAAAGCGTTCGGCATAGTCTTCGATGGTTTCATCTGTCTTCATCCAGATTTCAAATTTCCACTGACTCAGCCAGCTGAAAGGCATACGCTGCAGGATGTGGTGCAGAAAATGCTCCAGGAGGTGGAAAAAGCGGTTGGAGCTGCTCTGAACATGGTAGTCTTCGCCATACCTGGCATTGATAGGAAAGTTGAACTGACCCCGGGTCAGCTCAATAATCGGCAGCAGGTTATGCTCGTAGAGAAAGTTGATCACGGTCGTCATATTCTGATAGTAGTACTCATACCTGGGCAGAAGCATAGGGATAAAGGCGCTGCTGAAGACATCCGTGATGCGGATATAATGGCTGTTGGTGCTATGCAGGTGGTTCAGGAGGTGCTGTCTGAATTCAGATGATAGCAGATTGGATGCAGCCCCTACGTTGATGATCTGGTCCGCCCGTCTGGACCTTACCGGTTCGGCTTCCAGATCCGCCCGGTGGTTGACCGACAGAGGGGCGGTGGAATAAGAGCCGTTTAATAAAGATAATTGCTGCTCCTTTAAAAGCTGCGTTTCGGGCAGCTTCCTGGAACGGGCCCGGTAGGCAGACGGAGTAACGTTGTACTTGGCTTCAAAGTTCTTTCGATAGGAGGAGACGGAGGAGAACCCGTTTTCCAGGGCAACCTCATTGATCGAAAGGTCAGTTCTCTTCAGATCGCGCAGCGAGTAGAAGAGCCGAATTTCGTTTAAATAGGTTTTAAAATTCTTGTGAAAGTTCTTCTTAAAAAAGCTGGATAGATACTGGGGGGTCAGGTAAAAAGCCTGGGCCAGTTTGGACAGGGACAGGGTCTCCGCATAGTGGGCGTCGATGTAGCTGGAGATTGCCTGTACCCGGTCGGTATATTTATCTGTGGCTGCCGCCCCAATAAAATGATCAGACAGTTTGTGCAGTTCATTGAGCAGCAAATAGGAATTTCCCATGATGGACAGGGCAGCGGGGGACTGATCCTGGCCTTCTCCAACAATTTGCAGAATCAGACGAATGAGGGGCAGGTAATCCTGCTCCGGACTTAGGACTGAGTTACAGACAGGCAGGACAGAGGCATGCAGACTATCCTGGACGAAGGAGGCTGCAAGTCCCAGCAAAATGACAACTGGGGCATTTTGCTTGTCAGAGACCTGAAAAATTGCCTCCGTGTCAGGCGGCAGTAAAAAGAGGTCCCCTGTATGGTAGCGGTCTGAGCGGTCATGAATGCTGATTTGGGCCGTCCCGGCCGTCAGGTAGCAAAAGGTATAGGAGGGAAGCAGGATGGAGTCCTGATCGGACATGGCCGTCTTCTGCAGATGTTCAATTGGAAGGCGATTATATGTAATCATAAATTTGTAACCTCTTCGTGTTGGGCAGTATCCTGGATGATAGTAACGTTCAGCAGATGTACATCCAGATCCGTCAAAATGGCGTCGATGGTAAAGACACCGTCTTCTTCGACTGAAATAATCCGCATGGCAGGCAGCATCTGGGAAAGCTGTTTGAGATCCTCCTGCAGATCACCGAACGGGGATGATAGAAACTGGATCAGACTCCAATTCCGAAAGATATTGGAGTGGTCGGCATTGATCTGATAATCCTGGATGAGATAGGTTCCGGGTGTCACATTTGCAAGGCGAATGTGGTAGTGATCGATTCCCGGATTTCGGATGATCTGTTTTTCTGCCAGCAGGTCCTCTTTGGTCAGATTGCGGGCATAGAGGGCTCCTAGAAGCTGACTAAAGCGGTAGATCAGGATCTGAAAATGTCCCGGTGAATCCGCCGTGATGATCGCGTTATGCGATGATTTTATATAGTACTGGCCCAGCATGGACAGGAGCCGGTATGCGTGATAGGAAGGTTTTGGAATATGACTGTCCGTCAGTAAACCAAACCCTCCAAACAGGGGATCTGTATTTTCGTTATAACGCATGGACTGATCTGAAAGAAGGTAGTAGCCCAAAGCGTGAATCCTGTGCAGGCCCTGCAGCTGATCAACCATCCGAATCAAAAAAGCTGCCTGGTAACAGGAGTCATTCAGATAGTTCTGTGAGGACAGATTGGAATTGAACTCTGTAATCCAGATCTCTTTTGAACAGTGGAGCTTGCCCAGTTCTTCATGGAAAGTCTGCATACGCCGATAGAGGAGATCGGGATCGTCAGAAAATACCATCCGGTTGTCCAACCTCACGACAGGGTAAGCATAGACGGTGTAGAAGTCCGGTTTTTCGGGCTGCGTTTCCATGAGGTGAAGACTGCTTCTCATCAGGGAACGGTCGGACCAGTTATTATAGCCGGGGCCGCCGATTTTCGCCTGGGGGGCAAGCTGATGAATGATCCGGCAGATCTTCTGGAACTCCCGGGTGAACTGGTAGAAGCTGAAGTTCTCCCTGTCGCGTTCAAACTGACTGGTAAAGGAATAACTGACTTCAAAGTACCAGGTGTTTACGACGGATACACCATAGTAGTTGATACAGGCTTTGATGAAAGCTGGCAGAGCAGACTCCATGCGGGAAAAGTATTCCTGCGTGTCACTGTCCGTGTCGGAAGTGACGGACTCATCGGCAGTCTGGTGAAAATGCAGAGATTTATTGCCTAATTCCAGAAAAGGCGTCATCCCAAAGTCAAGGAGCTGGTCCAGCAGCTGAAAGATCTGGGCAAAGTCATAGAAGGTGTGGCCGTTAATGGTATCAACCTGGATCAGCTGCATGATCTGACAGATCCGGCCATACTCAAAAGAGATATCCTGCTGGAGTTTGATCAGGGTCTCCCGCAATGTGCTTTCACGCAGATTGGGGGCGTAGCCCAGGTTAATGAGCCTTCGCCAGAAGCCGCGCGAATGATTTTGCCGATTGAGGTTTGCTTCTATATAAAAGCTGTTTGGATCCAGGTAAACCTCCCTGGGAGCTGCCGGGTTGGCAGATTCTGACTGAAAATGGCTCATAAGGCCCGGGAGGGCTGGAACTGGAGCGGCGGACTCTTCCTGCTTTTCGCTGAATTGGTACTGGGGCGATAAATGGAGTTGAATCTGCTCTTCTGTAAGGGAGGTATAGCGACGGTAATCAGCTGCCAGCGCAGAACGCAGGGAATCGACCAGAGCGCGGAAAGTCTTTCCGGTATTTTCTTTTAAAAAACGGGCCAGATATTGCGGAGTAATACCAAACCGGGCCGCTGTTCCAGCCTGGCTGATATCAGAGGTACAGTTTCGGGCGATATAGGTGTAAAGCGAGCGGAACAAAGACTCCCGGCGCGGACTTAAAGTAGATAGAGGTTCCGGCAGTCTGATCCTGTCCTTAGAAGCGTCTTTTAAGACCTGCAAAATATTCAGCATACTGGCAGCCTCCAGATAAAACGTATCCCGGCGACTGTCCGTATGCTGCTGATACAGATGGTACAGCTCTGTCTTAAGGACCGTCTCCTGCCCGGAGGAAAAATGAGTGATGGGCTTTTGCAGCAGATCGGCAGAACCGAGGAAATCTAATAGGGCCTCGGGATCAAGCAGGAGCAGGGACACTTCGGCCTCCTGGTCAGATTGAATGGTTACGGGAGCTGAGCTGTACCAGCTGGCAGCGGATGAAGAAAACTCCTGGCCATCGATCGTGATATTCACCTGACCGTCCAGAACGACAAGAAGAACCAGGTCCGGGCAGGACCAGGTATTGGACTGAAACAGCTTCCGGAAGGAGAGGGTATGAATCAATTCATTGGGAGGAATACGAAATGTCATGGACATGCTCCTTTATTGGCACCTTAAATGTATCTGTATCATAGAATTCTTAGCGATAAGAGTCAAGATATAACGGAAATAATGAATCATAAATTAAGAAGCATGATTGTATAGATGAAATATATTAAATAATCGTTCTTTGAACTGGAAATACAGGATAAAAAGATATGCTCTAAGGAAAGCGGTTTGATAAGATACAGATAACAAAGCAACCCTGTTGATGAACCGATACAGGAGCGAAAAGAAGGAGAGAAAGATGAAAGTACTTGGAATTTCTTTTGGAAGAAGAAATCAAAGATGTGACATTCTGGTCAAGAATGCCCTGTTTGAAGCAAAAAAAGCGGGCGCAGAGGTGGAATTTGTCAATACGGTTCGTATGAACATCACCCACTGCCACGCCTGCGACTATTGCAGCAGACAGCGCGACAACGGATCTGTAGAGATCGGATGTGCCTTCAAGGATGACTATCAGGAACTGGCTGAGAAGGTTTATGACGCAGATGGAATTATCATCGGCGCGCCGGTTTATGCAGTAGGAATTGTCGGTCAGTTTAAGAACTTCATGGATCGTCTGATGCCGGCACATGACAGAGCGGCTCTCCTGGAAGAGAATAAAAAGCGTGAAGCAGAAGGAAAAGAGCTGCTGGATCCCCGCTACTTTAAGGATCGCTATGTTGGGTATATCTCTGTTGGCGGCGCTGAAACTCATCACTGGGTATCCATGGGACTTCCCATGCTTCACCTCTTCTCTTTCTCCATGTGCATGAAGGCAGTTGGCCATATTGATGCCTATGACCAGGGACGTACAGGCAGCCCCCTGCTTGACCGGGACCTCCTGAAGCAGTGCGCCGATCTGGGCAGGGCGGTTACGGAGTCTATTGGCAAGCCCTATGATGAAGTGACGACCTGGGTTGGGCCGGAAGGTTCCTGTCCGGTATGCCATAATGAGCTGATCAGCCTGCATGGCACGACAGGAGTGGAATGCCCGATCTGTGGAATCAAAGGAAAACTCTCCGTGGAAGGTGAGAAGGTTCATGTCCACTTCAGCGAGGAAGAGCAGAAGAGAGCCAGAAATACACTTCCGGGAATTTACGAACACTATAATGAGATTCAGAATATGATCAAGGTGTGCGTGCCCAAGCTTGTGGAAAACAAGGAAAAGCTCGATGAAGAAATGAAGCTTTATACGGCGCCGTTTGAAGAAGTGATCAAGAGCATGTGATCCGGAAACGATCATATTGTATGCAGGAGGAAGATAAAAAGTGGCTAATGCAAAAGCAGTACAATTAAATTCCATGGGTAAGCCCAAGCTGCGGTTTGGAGATTACCTGGTATTCGGTCTTGGTAACTTTGCATCCCAGCTGTCATGGACCATGGTCAGTACTTATCTGTCTATCTTTTACACGGATGTCTTTGGTCTGGGCACAGGAGCCGTTGCGCTCCTGATGTTGATCGCAAAGGTCTGGGACGGTATCAATGACCCCATGATGGGAACAATCATGGAACGGACTCATACCAAACATGGTCGATTCAGACCCTATATTGCGGTAGGTGCAATTTTCCTGGTCATCTTTACTGTGCTGACCTTTACCGTGCCGGGCTTCGGATCGGTAGGTAAGCTGGTATGGGCTTATGTGACTTACATTGGTCTGGGAATGAGCTACACCATGACCAATGTACCCTACTTCGCTCTTCCGGCTGTCATGAGCGATGATCCGGATGAGATCAATAAGTTAAATGCAGCCCAGATGATGGGTATGTCGATCGGCCAGATTTTCCTGAACCTGACCGTTCTGCGGCTTGTCCTTCTGATCGGTAAGGGAGATCAGAAGGCCGGCTATCAGGGAACAGCTTCCCTGCTTGCCTTTATTGCCCTCCCCATTTTCTGGTTGGTCGCATGGAAATGTAAGGAACGCATTGAAGTACAGAAGAAATATCAGGGTTCTATTCTTATGGGAATCAAGAACGTCCTGACCAACAAGAACTTCGTCCTGGCCCTTCTGTATGTCTTCTGCAACATGTTTGCAATGATGGGCCGTCTCGCAGTTGCCGTATTCTTCTATCTTCATGTTGTGCGCAGTATGCAGTATGTCACAATCTTCATGATGATGCAGATGCTGGTAGGTACCCTGGTTATGCCGCTTGCCGCTACATTGTGTACAAGATACGGGAAGAGAAATGTCGCTATTGCATCTATGATTATCCAGGGAACGGCACTTCTTTTGATGTACTTCGGACCGTCTACCAGCGTTGCCTGGAACTTCGTTACTCTGATCCTCTATGGATTTGGCTATATCGGCGGCCCCTGTGGTAATGGGATGTATATCGATGCCATCGATGACTACGATCTGAAGACCGGTGTCAGAAATGACGGTATGGCATTCTCCTTCGGCGGAACGGCAAACAAGATCTCTTCCGCGATTGCCAACTCTCTCTTCCTTGTCATCATGGGCGCTTACGGCTATGTTGGCGGAGCTGAGGTTACAGAGACTGTCGCACACGGTATCAACATTGCGGCTAACCTGATTCCTGGTATCGTATTCTTTATCGGTATTATCCCGCTCCTGTTCTATAAACTGGATAAGCCCGGTTATATGGACGATGTCAGAGCCAAGTTAAGAGAAAGAAACTTAAAGCGTGCAGCTGAAGACGCAGCGGAAGCAGAAGCTGCTCAGTAAGTGATCTGATGGAACAATAAAAATAAGCGCAGCGGGAGTTGATCCCGTTGCGCTTATTTTTGGGGGCTGGCCAAAGTGGTGTGCTACCCGTCAAGTGGACAATGAAATTTAATAAGATCTGAGAAATGCCAGTCGGCTTTCCAGCTGGCATTTCTTATACTGCTTTTTCCAGGTGATCATGATATTCCACCGGACTCATCCGCAGCAGCTTCCGCTGGATACGCTCGTTGTTGTAGTAACTGATGTAATCACTGATAGCGTTGACTAATGTCTCTCTGTCTGTGAAACGTCTGCCGTAATACATCTCGCGTTTCAGCATGCCCCAGAAACCTTCCATTGGTCCATTGTCTATACAATGTCCTACACGGGACATGCTCTGCTTCATATGATGGCTCTTGAGCCTTGTGTGAAACTGGGCGCTTGTGTACTGAAACCCACGGTCTGAATGAAAGAGCGGATGAGCATCTGGCTCAGCTGCGACAGCCTGATCAAAGGTTTTCATGACTAGTGGATTGTTATTGTGATCACCGATTACGAATGAGACGATCCGTCGGTCACAGAGGTCCAGGATCGCACTCAGGTAAACCTTGTGAATTTCAGACCCGATGAAGTACTTGAATTCAGATACATC
>AUXO011856259.1_pt1 | contig 13860 bp, 13 predicted proteins | sample 768731 | NCBI WGS metagenome assembly AUXO01 (sample SAMN02715735, study PRJNA202380) | gut metagenome | biome: sheep rumen | host: Ovis aries | place: New Zealand: Palmerston North | reverse complement strand
AAAACGTGGATTCATCGCGGCCCGGTAGTTCCATACTATATATCTCCATCTAATATAGATGAACTAGAGAGTGTGGTGGAGTTCTTGTGCAATAATAAAAAAGATTTCAAAGTAATAGGGCATACCTCCAATCTATATTTCAAGGACACCTATCGCACGGATGCCATTATTTCTACAAGAAAGATGACCTCCTTCATTGAAAAGGATGGGAAACTCATTTGTGATGCAGGTGTAAATATTTCTCAGTTGTCAAAGCATTGCGTTGAAAGTGGTATTATTGGGTTTGAAGGCTTGGTAGGTCTCCCAGGAACTGTTGCTGCTGCAGTTGTCAATAATAGCAGTTGTTTTAAGTGTAGCATTTTTGATTTGTTGATAGATGTTGATGTTCTTCTTATTGAAAATGATGGTACTTGTTCTTTTCGTACAATTAAACGGCATGAATTAGGTTTTGCACACCGTAGTTCAGCCATTAAGCGAGGCGAGTTGAATGCGATTGTTCTGAAAGTACGACTTGCAGTTAATAAAACGACCAATATTGATGAACTTAAACAGAAGGCTCAGAACAATATTGATTTAAGGAAGAAAACGCAGGAGGGGAAAGCTTATAACCTCGGCAGTGTCTTTTCCGGCTATCACATTCATCGAATTGAAATTGCAGCCTTTGGACTAAAAAGAGCACCGCAAGTATTTCTTTTCAAACTACGTGAACACCTCCTTAGAAATGACGCAAAGTATAAATTGAAGAGGAATGCATATTTGTTAACGCTATTTGGTTATAAAGATATTATTCCTTATGTGTCAAAGAAAAATATCAACTGTTTTATGTGGTTGGACAAAAGTGCTGACAGAGCGTTTGGTAGGTATTATGAGTTTATGCATCGTTATGCAGATTGCAACCCGCTGGAGATAGAAGTTTTAGAATAGCATGAAGATAGGAATAATTACTATTCACAAGTCAGAAGTGAATTTTGGCGCAAGCCTTCAGGCTTTCGCTTTGTGGAAATTCATTACAGATCGAGGCAAAGACTGTGAGATTATAGATTTGTTACGTCCATGTCATTCTGATTATAAGATAAGCCGCTCTTTGGGTGAGAATGGTAAATCTTGGAAACAGAAAATAATCGCATGGGTAAAAAAGAGTATTAAAAAAACTAATTTACCGGATTGGATTATTGAAAGACGCCAAAAATTCTGTGACTTTAATAAGTTGGCTAAATATTCCAGGGAATTTCGTAGCGTAGAGGATCTGTTCAAAGCATCTTTTGATTATGATGTCTATATTACAGGCTCTGACCAAGTATGGAATCCTAAGATGCCGTTTATTAATGAGCCATACTTTCTGACTTTTGCTCCTCAAGGTAAAAAGAGGATATCTTATGCTTCAAGTTTTGGAGTTGATAGTATACCACAGGAATTTAAACCTCAATATTCCAATTGGCTAACCCAGTATGATCAACTATCTACTCGCGAAAATAGAGGAGCATACATAGTCGAAGAACTTTTAGGGAAAAGACCCAAGGTTGTTTTGGATCCGGTATTTCTACTGAAAAGTTCTGTATGGGGAAAGTATATGCAAAAGGTTCCTGGAATAGAACCAAAGAATTATGTCTTTGTGTATATGCTTAGATATGACGAAAGGATTATAAACCATGCCATAGCATTAGCAGAGAAGCATCAAAAACCTCTGTATATGGTTCTTTCAGAGGAAACGGCTGTAGAACACCCCGCAGTTAAGCAACTTTTTTCGACAGGTCCTTCAGAATGGCTCTGGCTGGTAGCAAATGCTGATCTTTTTGTGACATCATCATTTCATGGCACAGCGTTTAGTATTATTTTTAATACACCTTTTGTTGTGTTACTTCAAAATGGTGTCCCAACCAACAATAGAATTACAGATCTGTTGTCAAGTATGGAGCTGATGGGGAATCAGTTTGACATAAACATGTCATCATCAGAATGGATACAGGTGAAAATTCCTCAGACAGATTGCTCTAGAAACTATTTAGAGATGTATAGAGAATCTTGTGATTATCTAATTAAAGCGTTGTCATAATGATAAACATTAAGGATAAAAGGAATTGTTGTGGTTGTACAGCATGCCAGCAAATTTGTCCTCATGGCAGTATAATCATGAGAGAGGATGAGCAAGGATTCAAATATCCTGAGGTTGATAAGGCCACCTGTGTTGATTGTCACCTCTGTGAGAAAGTGTGCCCTGTAATTAATAGATATCCCCCCAAAGAGCAACCTCTAAAAAGTTATTTGGCGAAGACTTCGGATGAATGGGTGCGTGCAGAAAGTTCGTCAGGTGGTATCTTTACTGTATTAGCAGATGCTATTTTAAGAGATGGTGGTGTTGTCTTTGGTGTTAAATTTGACAAGAATTGGCAGCCTGAATATGGCTTTACAGAGTCGGTGGAGTATTTAGGTGAGTTCCGTGGCAGCAAGTATGTACAGGCAGATCTACAACAAACATATAAACAAGTGTTGTTTTTTTTAAAACAAGGTCGTAAAGTGCTTTTTACAGGTACTCCGTGTTTTGTATCCGGTCTGAATCACTTTCTTAGAAAGAAATATGATAATCTGTTGACGATAGATTTCGTATGTCACAGTATCCCTTCGCCAATGATTTGGCGACAATATTTATCCGAACTGGAACAGAGAGAAGAATGTAAGATAAGTCATGTTACTTTCCGAGATAAATCAAATGGATGGACAAACTATAGTATTAGATTTGATCTAATAAAGTATAATAACAAAGTAAAAAGCATCATAGAAAAACATGATGATAATATCTATATGCGAGGCTTCTTTCGTGACCTATACACACGCCCTAGTTGTTCTGCTTGTCCCGCAAGAAACTACACAAGCGGTAGTGATGTGACGCTTGCCGATGCATGGCGTATTAATAAATATCATCCTGAAAAGAACGATGAGAAGGGTATTTCGCATGTTCTCATCAATACAAAAAAGGGATTGAAACTTTATGAACGATTATTGTCCTATGTTGATAACTGGGAGATTGATTATAAAGAGATTGAACCCAATAGCGTCCATGCACCATTGACTCGTAGTTGCAGGGCAAATAGATATAGAATACCTTTTTATAAAAAGGTTGAAAAAGGATGTTCGGTAACTGAAACTGCCCAATATTATCTTCAAAAGGAAGTGAAAAGACAGCAGAGACGAAAGATCGTTCGTAAATTGTTCATAGCCAAGATAATACATCGTCTTTATAATTATTTCAAACTCTCATGACAAACTCTATTATAGATAAGAGGTGGAATACCTATTCCATTATTTTAATCATTCAGGCTTTTTATTCGCTAAAAGTATGGTTTCTATGGTGGATACCAGAAAAGGCTGCGAGTGTGGTAATATTTGTCCTTTCTGTTTTTTACTTTAGTTATGCACCATTTTGGACCTCAAAGGATAATAACAGATTATTTGCAGCGGTACTGCTTGTCATCCTGTTCTTATACCAAGTGGAAGGAAACTTAAATGCTTATATTCTGAAATTCATGCAAACTTTTGCAATTATTCCATTGATATTTCTCAAGACCAAATATATGAATGATTTGCTGGAGAAATTCCAGAGAGTTATTACGATTATCTTGACCATATCATTAGCATTTTGGATTTTGCATTTAGTGGGCATTGATTTCCCTTCAACGCCCATCACTTATGGAACGGTTGACCGAGGTCAAGGATTAGAAGACCAGTATCTATTCGATAATCACTATGTGTTTTTAGTAAACCAGTCGTGGATGCTTATATCATCTGCGGTAGTTCCGGATTTCTTGCGTTTCAGCTCCATATTTCTTGAGCCAGGTTATTTGGCTATCCTTATGGTTTTTCTCCTTTTTATCAATGGATTCCAGTTTAAAGATAGACGTGACCAGCTATATATAGCGACAATTATAGCGACAGTCTCGCTTGCGGGTTTTCTTATGGGAGTGTTCGCTTATATTGCACATATAGTACAATATACCAAAAGAGGTTTATTAAGTGTTTTACTACTTCTATTAGTATCATTTTCAAGTTACTATTTTTTTAAAGATTTTAATGGAGGTCGTAATTTTATCAATGAGGGTATTATAGAGAGGCTTGAAGTTGACGAGTCAAAAGGAATTGCTGGTAATAACAGAACCACAGAGTATTTTGACAATCAATTTGATACGTTTCTTAAAACTTCAGATTTATTAGGAGGAATTGGCGCAAAAAAAGTTAAAGATATTGGTGGCCCCAACGTGGGGTATAAAAGATATGTCATGAGTTATGGCATTATTGGCTTGATACTTGTCTTATCCTATTTAATGGTGATTGCAAGGATTTGGAAAGGCTATAGGTCACTTATCATGTTCATCCTCTATGTTTTGATGTTTATCCGTGGTCATGGTCCTATCTTTTGGACAGGATTTATGCTCGTCTATGTTTGTGGTTTAGCTCAGGCAAAATATAATTCTATGACTTATGAAAAAAATCGCAATAGTAGCTCCTTACAAACAGTATAATTACGGTACAGTGTTACAAGCTTACGCACTCCAACAAGCAATAGAGAGGTACGGATGTTCTGCAGAATATCTGAACTTTACAAATGCTGTACCTCTTTCGTTGTGGAAAAGAATATTTAAAAAAATAGTCTCCTATATAAAGCATATTACTAAGGAACCTGTCATTTCAGGACTTGATGATTATTCATTCTTTTCTTCACCAGAATTTGAAGGATTCTCTAAAGGCTTTGATCATTTTATAAAAACAAGGATAAGAGAATCCTCAATAAAATATAATCCATTGTCTTTACCATATTGTACCGAATACGATGCATATATGGTGGGTAGTGATCAAACGTGGGGTGAAGCGAGAATTAAAAAGAATCCGATTTATTTTCTTGATTATATTAATGAACATTATTCAAGGCTCTCTTATGCCCCAAGTTTGGGTTCGACCCATATTTCAAAGGAATACTTGCAATTATTGAAAGCAAAACTCTCAAAGTTTAACAGCCTGTCTTGCCGAGAGATGACTAATTGCAAATTGCTCAGCGAGGAGTTGGGGAGAAAAGTGACTTTTGTGTTAGACCCGACATTGTTACTTAACGCAAACGATTGGAATAAAATTGCAGAATGCCATCCGAACACAGGATTGAAAGAAAAGAAATATATTCTTTGTTATATTCTTGGTGAAAAGCAAAGTATCAGTGACTATGCAGAGGAATTAGGTAGGATTAAAGAACTTCCTGTGTACTATATTGTTACGCGTCCGATTTATCTCCAAAAAGAAAAGCATATTTTTGCTACTCCAGAATCATTTCTTAGTTTAATCAGGGATGCGCATACTGTAATAACAGATTCGTTTCATGGATCAATATTCTGTATTAACTATAATACCCAATTCTATAGTTTCACAAAGAGAGAAGAAGAAAATTCTATAGACAACGATCGAATTATGGAAGTTCTTAATACTTTTCATTTGTTGAATAGGTTTAAAGACGGCAAAACGGATTATGAGAGTGATATCAATTTTAGTGAGACAAACAGATTATTAGAAGATTATCGTAGATTCTCTGAACAATATTTAAATGGTATTTTAAAAAGAGATTGAAGAGCGATGAATATATTGTATATTGCACATACTCGTGATGGGAGTGGCGCTAGAGTTGCTTTGGAAAATATGGTAAAAGGAATGATTGCCAAGGGACATAACGTTTTTGTAATGTCTCCCGCACTTGATTGTATCCTCTCAGATAATATGCGAAAGATAGGAGCAACAGTTTTGGTTGCGCCTGTTTCAATGACTGTCTATCCCAATGTGCATAATCCTATAAGATGGATTGGACTATTGTTACGAAATATAATACGCTGGCAGAAGGCTAAACGCATTATTCTCGATACAATTGTAAATAATAAGATAGATATAGTACATACCAATGTTGGACCCATGAACATTGCACCGCCTGTATGCCGTAAATTGGGAATACCACATGTGTGGCATATTCGTGAATTTCAGAAAGAGTTTTTTTTGACATTTTTTTGGACTCCTTCCCTTTTTAATAAAGTAATCAAACAAAAGGGGAATTATAATATCGCCATTACTAAATCGATTTTTCAATATCACTCTTTAAGAGATAATATTGACAGAGTTATCTATGACGGTGTTTTCCCCAAAAACGTAGCGGAGAACCAATATACAAAACAACAACGAAAAAAAGTGGTATTGTTTGTCGGTAGAATAGAAGAAGCAAAGGGAACTCTTGACTTAATACAGGCTTTCGTAAAATTCCAGCAAGAACACCCCGAGTGGAAGCTTCTCGTGGTTGGTGCATATAACGAACATAGTCAATATTATCAGTCTTGTAAACAGATAAGTGATACATCAACAAATATCGAATTTATGGGGAAAAGAGCTGATGTTTATGAATTGATGAGAGAGGCCCGTGTTTTAGTAATGTCTTCAAAGCGTGAGGCTTTTGGGTTCGTAACTGCAGAGGCAATGGCCAATGGTTGCTTAGTGATAGGACGTAATACTGCAGGAACTAAGGAACAATTGGATAATGGTGCAGACTTGACAGAAGGTGAGATTGCTTTGCGGTATGATAATCAAGATGAACTGTTAAAGCAACTAGAAAATGCAGCAGATCACGATTATACGGATATGCAAGAAAGGGCCAAAAAAGCAGTAGTAGAATTGTATTCTTTAGAAAATGCATCTGACAAAATTGAGAATTATTATAAATGGATAATGAAAGATTATTATGGAAAATAAAGCAAGAGTAATAGCAATATATTTGCCTCAATATCATCCAATACCTGAAAATGATGAGGTATGGGGAAAGGGTTTTACAGAATGGGTTAATGTAGCACAAGCTCGTCCATTATTCAAGGGACATTACCAACCGCGTATACCTCGCGATTTAGGATTCTATGATTTAAGAATGCCGGAGGTTCGTGAGGCTCAGGCTCAAATGGCACGTGAAGCAGGTATTGAAGGTTTTATGTATTGGCAGTATTATTTTGGCAACAATAAGAAATTGCTCGAAAGACCATTTGAAGAAGTGTTGTCTTCGGGGAAACCAGATTTCCCCTTTTGTATAGGATGGGCTAATCATAGCTGGCAAACAAAAACATGGAAACGAGATGCTTCTTTGAAAGAAGGTAAAACCATGATAATGGAGCAACTTTATGATGGTGAAAAACAATATATTGAGCACTTTCTATATAATCTCCCAGCTTTTAATGATAGGAGATATATAACAATTGAAGGTAAGCCTGTATTTGTTATTTGGAATCCTTTGGATCATAGTGAGCAAATCTCTCTCCTGATAAAGACATGGCGAAGACTAGCTAAAGAGAATGGCTTGAGGGATATTTATTTTATAGGTCGTCAATATTTAGGTGATACTGTGGAAAGAATTCTAAATATGGGCTTTGATGGTGTTTACCAAGAACGTACTGCCAATGCTTTGAATCAAGGTGAAAAATATACATTATGGTATAGAATAAGGTATTTTGTACAATTAAAATTTGGCATACAATTAGGATTAAATAAACATGATTTCAAAGAGTGTTACAGATATCTTTTAAGTAAAGAGGCGCAAAGAGAAAATATTTTTCCGACCATGGTTGCAGGCTATGATAGAAGCCCGCGAGCCGGTAATAAAGCGCAATTGTTCTATAACTTTACACCAGAGACATGGCAGAATCATGTTAAAGATGCCTTAGCCCTTGTGTCGGGAAAGGATTATGAGCACCGTGTAGTTTTCTTGAAATCTTGGAATGAGTGGGGGGAAAGTAATTATATGGAGCCAGACATAAAATATGGATCTGCGTTGTTGGATGTTTTGAAAAAGGAGTTGGAATAATCTGTAGGACGATTAATAAGTACTGAAAATGAAAATTCTTTTTTCTGTTGAAAGTTATCCGCGACCAGATTCTCCATTTGCTGCATTTGTTGGAGAACTGTGCCGAGAAATGACTAGGCAAGGGCATGAAATTACTGTCGTTGCTCCTCAGTCACTGACCATGATTCTTAAGAAGTTAGAGAAAAAGGCGCCTAGATATTTTGTAGACAGAGTTGAGGTGGGGGATGTGTTAAGGATATTAAAGTTTATCGCCCTTATTATTTGACATTAGGATTTGGTTTTTTAAAAAAAAATCTCTATATTAAGTAAGAAAAAAGCATTTGAAAGGATTGCGAATAAACTTCCAGTTCCTGATGTTTGTTATGCTCATTTTTGGCGCGTTTTCTTTTTCATTAGCTTTCTATGCCATTGCATTTGTTTGTTTATTATCAATAAAGATAAAGTTTAAATATATTGCATCAAAACTCTTTGTCTTTTGATAATTTTTTTGGGTGCATTTTATAAAGGCTCAACTATACTGCTTTTCTACATGATGTTTCTATTAATCATTTATCCTTTATCCTTTAATTTCAAAGATAAATGGCATAGAACAAAATCGTAAATTAAGGTATATACTTTAACTGAATGTTGTTCATAATGTTGAAAAAATAAATATGAGTAAACAATTATCATGGGAATCAAAAAGAAGAAAATTTTAGTTGTTATTCAAGGTAATGTTGGAGGGGCTGAGAGAATTGCAGTCACTGTAACAAAAGGGCTTGATTCGCAATTATATGATGTTACATATTATTTGGTGGGAATGACAGATGAAAATTGCTATGCAATAGAAAAATTTATCCCTCAGCAATGGAATGTTCATCATATTAATAAAACACATTCTGCAATTCTGCTGATAAAATTGTTTTGGACCTTACTTAAAGAACTTCCTGATACTGTCTTCTCCACTACACTATACATAAATGGAAAGTTACTGCTTCTCAAAAAAACATTTCCACATATTAGATTTATTGTTCGCTGTGAAAACTATCTTTATACGTTCAAGAACAAACAATTGAATTTGATAAAGAAAACATATAAGAATGCAGACTTGATTATAGCTCAAACAGAAGAGATGAAAGATGAACTTATTAATCAAATGCAGATAGATAGTAAAAAAATTAAAGTTCTTCATAATCCGATAGACAAAAATACAATAGATAAAAAAGTAGAATACGGGACAAATCCATATCCCAAAAATGAAACAATCAAATTTTGTGCGTGTGGTAGATTGACACATCAGAAAGGATTTGATTTGTTGATAGAGGCTTTCTCCATAATAAAGAAAACAATTCCAAATGCTCACCTTTATATCGTAGGAAATAATGAAGGTTCAAATAGAGAATATTTTAATAAGTTACGTGATTTAACCGCAAATCATGAGTTGTTAAATGATGTTACTTTCGTTGGTTATCAAGACAATCCATATATTTACATGAAATATGCAGATTGTTTCGTTCTTTCAAGCAGGTGGGAGGGATTGCCTAATGCAATGTTGGAATCCTTATATTTAGGAACTCCTGTTGCGGCTTTTAAATGTATTCCTATAATCGAACGCATTATTAATGATGGTATAGATGGATTTCTTGCAGAGAAAGAGAACATTAATTCTCTTTCAGAAGCTATGGCAAAAGCAAGCAAACTCAATCGAATTAAAATTTCATTTAAATTATGTTCTGTAGAAGAATTTCAATTTATATTTTCCATGTAAATAGTCATGTGGTATAAATAAGATAAATCAAATTAAAAAGTAATTATTATGAATCTAAAATGGATAATTAGAAATGAAATAAGTGGAATAAGTGATAAGATTCTCTCATCATATCGAAAAGGAATGATAGCGGAAGGAAGAGAAAATTTTACCATTATATCCAATACTTGTTGGGCAGGACATGTGTATAGATATTTCGGATTGCCATATAACACACCTACTATTGGCTGTGGTTTTTTTGCCGATGACTATATAAGATTTTTAAGTGATCTGGAAGGTTATCTTAAAACAGAAATGATAATGTTTCCAGCAGAAGAATCTCGCCATTATGAAACCATTTTAACCCAACCACTGAAATTTCAAAAATGTCCCTATGGACGTTTAGGAGATGTAGAGGTTCGCTTTGCTCATTACAAGACTCCAGAGGAAGCTCTTTTTCATTGGGAACAAAGAAAAAAAAGAGTTAATTTGAAACATTTGATAATTAAATTTTCAGAACATCTAGATTGTACCAAAGAACATATTATGGCATTTGATAAATTGCCATATCATGATAAATTCGTATATACTGCACATGATTATAATATTTCATCACAAATAATATTTAAAGAGTATCTGTCACTTGGTGATGTAAAAGATGATACTGTCCATTTGACTAAATATATTAATCTCGTAGATATGGTTAATGGTACAATGTTTGGTTAAGGTTGGATATTGGAATGATTATGGGTATGTTTTGTGAATAGGTTGGATATTCCCAAGATAGAAACAACGACAGATCCTTACGTGGTACTGAATTTTGACCTACCCAAGCAAAAATCGGTGAAAGAGAAACTGATGGAACAATTTGCCGGAAAAAATATTATTTACACAGAGCATAAGCCATATCCATGGTTAGTAAGCTTGCAAAGCAGAACGTGATTTGTTCTGATTATCCGCTGGACTACCTGTTTGTGTATAAACATGTGACATCGACCTATTCAGACAGGGTTCATGCCTGCATACCTACGCTTTCGTTTGGGAATAAAGCACAGATATATTCCGATAGTCCAAGAATTGCGTTGTTTGAGAATGCTGGAGTAGATATTGAAGAGATGAAGAAGCATCCTGTGGAAATCGACTTAGAGAAACTCCACCGTCTGCAGGAAGATCAGATAATGTTCCTGAAAAAAATCTTAGTATGAAACCTTTTAAAACTGTAGCCTTTTTATTGTGCGTGATGCCATTAATAACAATGGCACAGAAGCCATACATAAAAAAGGAGAGCCCGGGGCAGAGAAAAGGTGGAGGATAGTGTGGGAGGATAATTTCATTAATAAGAAAACCATAGACGAGAATTGGATTGCCGAGAATATGGCTCCTTCGCATATTATTAGTAGCAGATGGAGAGAGAATGTATGTGTAAGACGAGGGAAGCTCGTATTGAATAACAGGAGGGAGCAAAGAGAGGGAAAGGAGTGGACAACAGGAAGTATTACGTGTAAGCGTAAATTTAAGTATGGTTACTATGAGTGCAGACTAAAGTTGTCGGACGCTTCTGGCATAAATAACTCTTTCTGGTTATACAACTGGAGTAAGACAGATGAGAAACATGCCTTCGAAATAGATATACTAGAAGGACATTACCCGAATGAAATAAATACAACAATACATGACAGGGGGAGTAGAAAAAATAGTGGAACTAAATCAGTAACCAATATAGTGAAGAATGAAGTTGGATTGACGCACAAATATCATAGATATGGTCTTTGGTGGTCAGAAGAAATTCTACGTTTCTATTTTGATGGTAGGTTGATTTGGGAGGTGCCAAATAACTATTGTCATCAAGAAGCGAACTTGGTCTTGGGTACTGCGGTCATAAAATGGGCTGGAGCTGTGACAGAAGCCATTGACGGAACATCAATGGTAGTTGACTATGTAAGAATTTGGAAAGAAAAAAACTAATTGATGAAAATACTTCTTATCAACACAGTACCGACAGAAAAGAACGGCATTACGAATGTTATCTTAAACTATTTGCGCAACATAGATAGGAAAGAGATGACATTTGACTATCTTTCTATTAATGAACCTGAAACCTCATATCGAGAAGGTGTCGAGAAGTTTGGGGGGAGGATGTTTGTGTTGCCGCGATTAGAAATGGGTGTTCTTGCATATTGGAATGCGCTAAGAAAACTGATAAAACAGAATTGCTATGATGCAGTACATGTGCATGGGAATAGTCATACGCTAATTTTGGAGTTATCAGCTGCGCGAGCAGCAGGTTGTAAGGTTCGGATAGTACATAGCCACAATACGACATGCTTAAATCCTTTATTACATAAGATTTTATTCCCTGTATTTAACCTTTTATATACACATGCTTTGGCGTGTGGAGAGGAGGCTGGCAGTTGGATGTTTGGTTCTCGTTCTTATACGGTAATCCATAATGGCGTAGATACACGAAAGTTTTCTTTTGATAAAGAAAAAAGGAAGAGTATACGGCAGCAACTCTGTATTCCTGACGAGGAGATATTAATAGGAAACGTGGGGCATTTTTATGGCAAGGTAAAGAATCAATCATTTGTCGTAAGTGTTTTCAATGAGTTGTTAAAGAAATCAAACCGTTATAAGCTCTGCTTAATAGGAGACGGCCCTCAAAGGAAAAATGTTGAGCAACAAGTAGGAGACTACGAGATTTCAGACAGGGTGATATTTACGGGAAACATTAACAATGTAGATGAGTATATCTCTGCAATTGATTTAATTGTGATGCCATCTTTGTTTGAAGGATTGCCCTTGACGCTGATAGAACAGCAAGCATGCGGATTGCATTGCGTAGTAGCAGATACCATAACAAGGGAGGCAGACAAAACTGGAAATGTTAAATATCTGTCGTTAAATGATGGGGTTGAAGTCTGGGCTGAAGAAATTAGTCATATAGACTGTTTGAGTGGGAGAAAATTGCGATCAGAGAAGGCTTGTGAAGATATTGCTAAAGCTAGATATAATATTGTTGAAGAAGCAAAGTCACTAAGAAAATATTATATAGAATCATTATAAAATGTTTCAAAAACACATATGGAACGAAACCATTCATTTCACAACCATACTGAAAAATAAGTTATTAAATGATGAATATTAATAAAGTATATCAAACATTTTATAACAAACTTCCTTATGCATTAGAAGACATCCTTCCTGTGTATGAAGGATGCAAGATAGTAACTTGTCTGAACGCATACTATATGGTGAAACTCAAGGAGGAGGATTACCATTGGTATGATGAGTTTGATTATATAGCATCGGATGGGATGGGACCAATAAAACTGAATAAGTTATTTGGTCATTCCAAGTCAATTCGATTATCTTTTGATCTCTCAACGATGGCAGGCCCAGTGTTCCGTGATATGATGGCGCATGGCGAGTCTCTGTATGTGCTGGGAGCAAAGCCTGGAGAAGTTGATAATTCTGTAGAAACCATAAAACAGAATTTTGAGGGAATAAAGATTGCGGGATTTCATCATGGTTATATCAAGGATTGCAAAGAAGCAATAGTGCAAGAGATTAAGGATTCTGGCGCAAAGATTGTCATAATCGGAATGGGGGCACCTATGCAGGACGAAATGGCTGTGTTGCTGAAACGTTCTGGATTTGTAGGGTCGGTATATACCTGTGGCGGCTTTATTCATCAAACACAGAATACTATGGTTTCATTCCCTGCATGGACAAACAAATTGGGGCTGCGATGGCTTTATAGAATATTCACCCAAAAAGGAATGTTTACACGATTGATACAAACATATCCCAAGTTCGTATTAACCTATTCATGGTTTTTGTTTAAGATGGGTAAGTAAAGGTTAATGTTAAAATTTAAAGATTCAAGCATACAAGCTTTCTTTGATCTGGTGAGAGCCGGGTTATGGAGAGACCAAAGGCCTGTTTCAAGTTTCAAGTTTCAGGTTCCAAGTGATATAGACTGGGGAAGGGAATACCAGCTGGCTCAGGAACAGGCGGTTGTGGGTATTGTTGCAGCCGGGCTTGAGGTAGTTCAGAATGTTCAAGAGTTTAAGGAGTTCAAGATTCCTCAGAAGGCAAAATATCAGTTTATCGGACAGACAATGCTGATAGAGAAGCGGAACAAGGATATGAACGCCTTTGTCGCTGATCTGATAGAGAAACTGCGGAATAATGACATTTCTGCTTTGCTGGTGAAAGGGCAGGGAATCGCACAGTGCTATGAAAAACCGCTATGGCGGACTTGTGGTGATGT
>AUXO015093850.1_pt1 | contig 13861 bp, 12 predicted proteins | sample 768731 | NCBI WGS metagenome assembly AUXO01 (sample SAMN02715735, study PRJNA202380) | gut metagenome | biome: sheep rumen | host: Ovis aries | place: New Zealand: Palmerston North | reverse complement strand
GGGTCGTTTGTGTATCCGCTCATGTCTATTACGTGGGCAATTATCTTTGTTCTTTGGACGTGTTTTAAGAATCTATCACCTAGACCACTGCCTAAAGAGGCTCCTTCTATTAATCCTGGTAAATCAGCGACGACAAAGCTATATCCATCAGCCGCTTTTACAACGCCTAGATTTGGTTTTAGTGTTGTAAAAGGATAATCGGCGATTTTGGGTTTTGATGCCGATATTTTAGATATTATTGTGGATTTTCCAACGCTTGGCATTCCGACTAGGCCAACGTCGGCCATTAATTTTAATTCTATTTTTATCTTTTTATATTCACCTGGTTCACCATTTTCAGCGTATTTTGGAGCAGGGTTACTTTGTGTGGCAAAGGCCATGTTGCCTCTTCCACCTCTTCCACCTTTAGCGATTATTGCTTCTTGGCCTTCTTTAGTTAAATCTGCAATTATCAAATTTGTATCATAATCAGTAACTACGGTTCCTTCAGGAACTGGAATAATGATATCTTCAGCATTTTTCCCATGTTTTCCTTTTCCAAGTCCATTCTCGCCATGTTTTCCTTTAATTATTCTTTTATATTTAAAGTCAACTAGGGTGTTTAGTCCTGGGTCTACTTTAAATATTATATCAGACCCTTTGCCACCATTTCCACCAAAAGGTCCACCCATTGCAACATACTTTTCTCTTCTAAAAGCCATGCAGCCATCTCCACCGTCGCCGGCATATAATTCAACTACACTCTCATCGACAAACATTTTATCACCTTTTTTCTTTTTATATTATACATTATTTTAGTAAAAGAAAAAAGTATCTTTTAATACTTAATCTATTCTAATTGAAGAATTAATCGCTCCCCAAAGTGTATTACTATCTTTTGCTATCTGAGGTGACGCGCCTTTAAAGATAAACAAGACATTATCGTTACCGTTGAATGCTGTCTCGTCTATCATAGGTACAGTTTTAAATGTTATATTGATTATGTTTTTGTCTTTGAAAGCTTCTGGGCCAATGCTCGTTACTGTCTTGGGCACAAATACAGTTTTTGTACATATTTCCTCATTATTATTAGGATCATACTCCGTAATTGTAATTAAATTACCATTACTTATTTCACCGCTGAAACATGATATATCTGTAGTTAAATTTTGAACATCATCCAAGGCGCTTTGTTTTAACTTATCGTTTGTTATTTTTCTATTTCCAGCAATAGCAATAGTACCTAATACTAGTACTAAAAACAGTGATAATATTCCATATAGTAGCGCTGATGTAACAAATCCCTTTCTATTCATGTGATCACCTATTTTCATTATACATTATTTTTTTTTGTGTGTAAATTATTAAAAAATTATAATGAATTTTAAAAAATAATAGCAGATATGTTATTTTAATGTGGTTTCTTTAACCTTTATCCTATTTATTCATATACTATTTATAGGTGATACTTATGAAATTTGGCATATGGAGTCTTTTATGTTTTATCTCTGGAATTATTTTATTTTATCAGTTAATTATTACATTATTTGTAGTTACAAGATTTAATGTTTTTTTACTTTTAATTGTTTTCATATTACTTTTTTTCTCACTCTTTAGATGTTTCTGGTGAGATAATTTTCTCTGTCTTATAAATTTTGTCTAAAGTTTTGCTTATTTTTTTACATTTGCTATACTCTGTTCCTTTAAACTCAACAATATCTGGCATACTTATCAAAATATATAATAAATTCTTTTCATCTTTAGTTAGTGGATAACTTTTTTCATAAATTTTTAATAAAGAATCAAACTCAAAATCTAGGGCATGATTTTGATATAATTTATATATATCAAAAACTGGTAAACCTATTTTTGCTTTATCCCAGCTTATAAGATACGATTTTTCATTTTCAATGAAGTGGTCTAGTTTTAAATTGCCATGTAAAATAACGTTTCTTTCTTTTGTTTTTTCTTTTGTTAGATCACGCCATTTATCTAATTTTTTTTTATTTTCAGATATTGCGTCATAAATTTTTGATATATTTCTGGCTAATAGTTGTTCACTTGGGCTTTGAAACACTTTACTTTCAATTAAAGTTATTAGGTCAGTATAGTAGCTATATAAGTACTTTAAATTATTGTCTAGGCTATAATAAATTTCTTCATAATCATTTTGATCAATTTCTTTATAGTGGGTCGTTTTACTGTGGAGTAAGGCAGTTAATTTAACTAGGTCTATTATTTTTTGTTCATCGGGGATATCTAAGTTTTCTATATATCTAGTCATTTGATATCCCTCATTTTGACTAATATTTGGCATATAATCAAAATTTCTAGATTTAAGATATATTAAAATCTTATTATCTACCCTTCCTTCCTTATAGACGTATTTTCCTTTGTCAGTGTCTAATATTGTAACTTTTCCTTTTTTTTCGAAGCGGTTTGCGGTTAAATTATATTTCTTTAATACTTCGCTTATTTTAGTCATCGGTTGGTATAATTATTTTATCGCCTATTTTTAAGTCAGATAAATTGTTGTATGCTTCTAGCGTGCTAATTGGAACTTCATATTTTTGCAAGATGGTTTCTACTGTATCGTTTTCAGTAATGATGTGAACTTTATATGTCACAAAATTTTCGTTGTTATCTAAATCATCAAAAATGGATGTAATCACTTCATTTTGATGCTCTTCATTTATTATTTTATTATCTTTTTGGGTGCTGATATCTTTTATTTCTTCTCTAGTTTCTTCTTTGGCTATTTTATTTTCATTATGTGCCAAGTTTTCAATTTCTCTTACTTCTTCAAACAATTTTGTTTCCTCCTTTTCTTCTAGGTTGTCTATAGAAACTTCGATATTTACCGATAATATTTTGTTATCTATTATTTCATAATAGAAGTCATTTATATCAACGCTTACGTTTTTGGTATTGTATTTTTTATCGATGCTTATTTCAAAAGGTAAATTATATGCAAATTCGTCAACATTAATACTTGCCTCTGTCATCTTATAGCTTCCGCTTACTATAAATTCTCCAGTAATAATATTATCTTCTTTTAAAGATAACGTGTGTTCTAAAGAGATACTATTGATTTCATAAATATTAGTATCAAAAATTATGTCTTTTGTAAAAGGTACTATTTTTTTCATGTTATCCCTCCTACAATAATTATATTTTGTTTATCTTATTTTATGATATATTTTCATATATTTGACTGGCGTAAGTAAGATCAGCTTTATTCCAAAAGTTTTCAATATATTTATCTCTATCATTTTGATAATCTAAATAATATGCATGTTCCCAAAGATCGATTGTAAAAAGTGGGATTAAGCCATACGATAGCGGTGTTTCCTGATTTGGCAGGTTCATAATTGTTAGATTACTGTTATTAGCCACTAAAAAAGTGTATCCTGAACCGGTTAACATTTTGGCTTTTTTTATAAATATTCTTTTGAAATTATCATAGCTTCCATATGTGTTATTTATTTTCTTTAGTAATTTACCACTTGGAGCCGTACCTATTTTGCTCATACTTTTCCAATATAAATCGTGGTTTAAAACTCCTCCCGCATTATATAAAATATCACCTCTTTTATCCATAGAAAATTTATCTATGTTTTGTGGTATTTGTTCTATTGGATAAATATCCACTTCTATTAGTTTATTTAAATTATCATTATATTTTTTATGATGTTTATTATAATGAATGTTAACTGTCCTTGCGCTTATGTCTGGTTCTAAGGCATCATATGGATAAGGTAGTTTCATTAATTTATACATATATCTCCTCCCAATTTAAATATATGAAAAAAAGTATTAGAATTTTCTAATACTTTTGATACATTTTTTATTAATTTTTACCAACAGCTCTATAAATCATAACTCCACTAACAATTATAGCGATAGCTCCAATAATTAATAATATGATAGAGGCAGTGGCTAAAGTATTTGGTACAATTATAGTAGTTTCTTTTGTTAATACTTCTACTATATTACTGTTTAATTTTTCATTATTAATTAATGAGTAAGATGAGTTTGTTGTTCTTTTTCCCATTTTACTGTTTAATTTTACGTTTATCTTTAATGTATATGTTTCTCCTTTTAATGGCATTGAACTTAAGAATGTATTATTTGCAGTCCATGTCACTTTATGAGCATTTTCATCATAAGTAATTGTACCATCAGTAACTTCATTTCCAGATTCATCGTATAGTTTAGCACTTACGTAGTCTACTTCTTTTGGTAGTTCATCTACCATACTAAATGAAGAATACCTTGTTAATATGTCTACTCCTATTGTGTTGACTCCATTTTACTGTTTAATTTTACGTTTATCTTTAATGTATATGTTTCTCCTTTTAATGGCATTGAACTTAAGAATGTATTATTTGCAGTCCATGTCACTTTATGAGCATTTTCATCATAAGTAATTGTACCATCAGTAACTTCATTTCCAGATTCATCGTATAGTTTAGCACTTACGTAGTCTACTTCTTTTGGTAGTTCATCTACCATACTAAATGAAGAATACCTTGTTAATATGTCTACTCCTAATGTGTTGACCTTTTGATCTACTTCAAATGTTAGTGAGCTTCCAGCTTCATATTCAGCTGTTTTTGCTCTTTTATTATCTTTTGTTATAACATATTTTTCTGGGTTTGGTGGTGTTGATCCTGTAATTGGTGCGGATGATGGTGACATAAATACTGCGCCATCATTCAATGATGCGGTTAATGATTGGGAGTTTCCAATAAAGAATTCTAGTTTCCCACTATACTTTATACTAGCAGAATTTCTCGTATAATTAGCATTTCCAATTTTATCTACAAATCCGTCTTCTGATATTGGTGATAGTGCTAAAGAATATTTCCCTTTTAATTTTGGACTACTTGCGTCACTAACAACTTCTATATTACTAGTACCATTTAATAAATAAATATCTGATATTTTATCTGCCATGTTTTGTTCAAAGTATACTGTTTCATCAATGGTAGGTCCAAATATCGCAGACACGCCTTCATCATAGTCTAAAGAATTAAAGGTAAATATTGCATCTTTTACGTCTACAGACTCTTTAGTATCTGTGTAGAAGAAATCATATGTGTATTTATTATATTTTGAGTATGCCATCATAATACCACTATAAAAATTATTTGGTACTATTGCTTGAACATAACCTGGTCCAGCATAATTGACTCCTAATACTTGTGAAGAGCCTTCTACGTATTCATATACTGTATATGTAACTTTGGCACCAATTTCTTTTCCATTATATGTTCCAACTTTTGAATATGTAACTGTAAATGATGTACCATTACTATTTACGGCACTTTCTGGAATTGTTACAATTTGATGATTCTGATGATTTGGATCTTGTGAGTTTCCTATCACTATAGCTTCATTACCATCTTTGCTGATGGTTGCTTCTGGGGCATTTGCATTTCCGTAATCTACTATAGCAAGTGGATTTTTGGATACTGTAAAATCTGTATTATCTAATCTTGATACATTTGCCGCACTAACAGTTTCTAAGCATGTTATGAATAACAATCCTAATGCTAAGAATATTCCTATTTTCTTTTTCATTTTCTCTCTCCTATTCTATTCTTACAATATAATTATACCGTTCATTTTAAAAATGTCAATAGCACATCTAGTATCTTTTTTAATAAAAAAATTTTAACTAAAAAAGATAGTTTTATCAACTATCTTTTAAATCATCCAAAAAATCATCTATAGTCATTATTTGTTCATCTACTCTATCTAGAGAAATTTCAGTGTTTGTTTCTTCTATTGGTTCAGATGCTTGAGTTTTTACTTTTATGAAGACATTTTCAATTTTGTCTTTAGTTATTTGGGTTCCTGTTTGATATCTATCACATATTGGAAATTCTGTTACTTTGTGATATGTGATTTGGTCGGTTAATATTCCTATTTCTTTTTTGTTGTTTGTGGTAAATGAATTTAAAATGTGGTATGGGTTTGTTTTAACGTCTCTTACTACTAAAACACCTTTTCTAGCTCTAGCGGTAATTTCAAACTCATCTATTTTAATTCTCTTAGCTGTTCCTTTATCAGTGACGATACTTACGAAGTCTACTTCATCATAACTTTGACCTGATATGACAAAATCTTCTTTTAAGTTTATAGCTTTTACTCCACTACCTCTAAGTCCTGTAACAGGTACTTCATCAGTCATATATCTTAAACCATATCCTCTATTTGTTGTAATAAATATTTCTTTTTTAGCGATGGTTACAGAGACAATTTTGTCTTTTTCTTTTAATTTCATTAATGTTACTGGTTTTGTATATCTTTGAACTTTAAGTTCTGTTATTGGTGTTTGTTTTACCATACCATTTTTAGTAAATGTTAAGAAGTTAATGTTATCTTCAAAGTTTTTAGTTAGGTAAGAATCAACTATGTTTTCATCACTGCTAATTTTTATTATGTTACTTAGGTGTTTTCCTAAATCTTTCCATTTTAAATCTGGAAGTTCATAAATTGGGATATATAAGAAATTTCCGAGATCTGTGAAGACAAGTAAGGTGTCCATTGTATTTGCTTCATATATTCCGATAGGATAATCTTTATCTTTGAGACCGGTTTCTTCTTCTAAGCTTGCACTATAACTTCGAAGTGACACTCTTTTTACATATCCTTCTTTAGTAATTACGACCATGCAGTCTTCTTTTGGTATTAGAGAAGTAGTATCTATTTTAATTTCAGTCACTTTATCTTTTATTTCAGTTTTTCTTGGCGTTGCATATTCTTTTTTTATTAGTTTTAATTCTGTTTTCATAACGTGTTTTAAAGCTTCTTCGTTTTCTAAAATTTGAGTCCATACTGCTATTTCTTTTTCTTTTTGTTTCATTTCTTCTTCGAGTTCGGTAACATCAGTATTGGTTAATTTATATAATTGTAAATTGACAATAGCTTCAGCTTGCTCTTTAGTGAACTCAAACTCAGTTTGTAAATTTTCAATTGCGTTTGCTTTATTTTTAGAAGCTCTAATAACTTTAATAACCTCATCTAATATAGATAATGCTTTAATCAGTCCTTCTAAAATGTGCATTCTTGCTTTAGCTACTTTAAGATCAAATTCGGTTCTTCTTGTTATAACTTCTTTTTGGTGAGCTATATAGGCGTCTAAAATTTCTAGAATTCCTAAAATCATTGGTCTTCTATTTACAATGGCCACCATATTATAGTTATAGGAAACCATCATATCAGTGTTTTTAAGCAAGTAGCTTATAATTAAATCTTCGTTGGCGTCTTTTTTTAAGTCAATAGCTATTTGAAGCCCATTTCTATCTGTTTCATCTCTTACTTCAGCTATGCCGTCAACTTTTTTTTCTATTCTAATTTCATCTATTTTCTTAACTAAAGCGGCTTTATTTACTTCATATGGTATTTCGCTTATGATAATTTGTCTTTTGTTTTTGTTTCCAACTATTTCATATTTACATCTGACATTTACTTTACCTTTTCCAGTTTTAAAGGCATCTTTTATTCCATTTATGCCTTCAGCAACACCCCCAGTTGGAAAGTCTGGTCCTTTTACGATTTCTAGTATAGTATCTAGGTGACAGTTTGGACTATCGATACGTTTGATTGTAGCATCGATTATTTCTCCTAAGTTGTGTGGAGGAATGTTAGTGGCATACCCTGCAGAGATTCCAGTGGCACCATTTACTAAAAGATTTGGAAATTTGGCTGGAAGTACTGTTGGTTCAAGTAGTGTATCATCGTAGTTTAAACTCATTAAAACTGTATCTTTGTTTATATCTTTTAAAAGTTCACCTGCTACTTTAGATAGTCTTGCTTCAGTGTAACGCATGGCGGCAGCGCCATCACCATCCATGGAACCATTGTTACCTTGCATTTCAACATAACATAAGTTATTTTTCCACCACTGGCTCATTCTGACCAAGGCGTCATATATGCTAGAGTCTCCATGTGGGTGGTAGAATCCCATGATGTTACCAACAGCTTTAGCTGATTTTTTTGTTGGCTTATCATAGGTGTTTCCATCTTTATACATGGCATATAATATACGCCTTTGTACTGGTTTTAATCCATCTCTTACATCGGGTAAGGCTCTATCTTGGATGATTGTTTTAGCGTATCTTCCAAAGCTATCTCCCATAATGTATTCTAAGGAATAATCATATATTTTCTTTATTGTTTCATTTGTTTCGTCCATGTGTTCACCTACTTTGCATAATTATCTTCTAAGGTAAATTCGATATTTTCTTCTATCCACTGCTTTCTTGGCTCGACATTATCGCCCATAAGAACTGATACTCTTCTTTCGGCAAGCGAAGCGTCAGTTAGATTTACTTTAATTAAGCTTCTTTTATTAGGGTCCATAGTTGTTTCCCAAAGTTGTTCAGCATTCATCTCTCCAAGTCCTTTATATCTTTGTTTTTCAAGCTTTACTTTGTATTTTTTTCTGACTTCTTCAGCTTCGCTATCGTTCCAGGCATAGTCATATATCTTATTGCCGTTTTTTAAGGCATATAATGGTGGCATAGCAATATATAAATGACCGTTTTCGATTAAAGGCTTCATAAATCTGTAGAAGAAAGTTAGTAATAGAATTGTAATGTGTGCTCCATCATCGTCGGCATCAGTCATGATAATTACTTTATCATAGTTACAGTCTTTGATTTCAAAGTCACTGCCGATTCCAGCTCCAATTGTTTGAATCATGGTGTTTATCTCATTATTATTTAAAACGTCGGTAAGAGATGCTTTTTCAGTATTTATAACTTTACCTCTAAGTGGGAGGATGGCTTGGAATTTTCTATCTCTTCCTTGTTTAGCTGATCCTCCAGCAGAATCCCCTTCGACTAAAAATAATTCATTTATTTTAGGGTTTTTAGATTGTGCTGGGGTAAATTTATCAGAAATAGATTTTTCTTTTCTATTTTTTCCTTTACCGTTTCTAGCTTCGTCTCTAGCTTTTCTGGCAGCTTCTCTCACTTGTTTTGATTTAACCATTTTTTCTAATATTTTAATGGCTATTTCTTTATTTTCTTCTAAGAAAAACTGCATATTTTCTGTCGTTATACTATCAACTATTGTACGGGCAACTGGAGTTCCTAATTTTCCTTTTGTTTGGCCTTCAAATTGCAGTAATTTTTCTGGTACTTGCAGACTTATAATAGCTGTTAAGCCTTCTCTTGTGTCTGGCCCTTCAAAGTTTTTATCTTTTGCTTTTATGTAACCGTTATTTCTAGCGTAGTCGTTGAATACTCTAGTGATGGCGGTTTTAAATCCAACTTCATGTGTTCCGCCATCTGATGTTTTAACATTATTGACAAAGGAAATTATGTTTTCAGAGTATCCTTCGGTATATTGGAAAGCAACTTCGACGTTTATGCCATCTTTAGTACCGCTAAAGTCACATGGCTTGTGTAATACTTTTTTATCGGTGTTTAAATATTCAGCAAAAGAATTTAATCCTTTTTCGTAGTGATATACTTCGCTTCTTTCAGTTATTTCATCTTTTACTTCTATGGTTAGATTTTTTAATAGGAAAGCGCTTTCCTGCATTCTTTCACATATTGTTGAATATGAAAATGTGGTTGTTTGAAAAATAGTATCGTCTGGCATGAATCTAACTGTTGTTCCTGTTTTATGTGATTTTCCAATTTGTTTAAGCGGCGTTTTTAAATGTCCACCATTTTCAAAACTGATAAAAAATTCGCCACCGTCTCTTCTTATTGTTACTTCCATCCATTTAGATAATGCGTTTACTACAGATCCCCCAACACCGTGCAAGCCACCTGAAACTTTATATCCTGATGTTTCAAATTTTCCTCCGGCGTGTAATATTGTATATATTACTTCCGGTGTACTTTTACCGCTTGGGTGCATTCCAACAGGAACTCCTCTACCAAAGTCTTCAACGCTTAAAGAACCATCCTTATGGATGGTAACGATAATTTTATCTCCAAATCCGTTTATTACTTCGTCAATACTGTTGTCAACTATTTCCCATACTAGATGATGTAATCCTCGTTTATCAGTAGAGCCTATATACATTCCTGGTCTTTTTCTTACGGCTTCTAGACCCTCTAGTATTTTTATTGAGTTTTCATCGTATTTAACCATATTATCACCTTTTCCATTGTATCAAAAAAACCGTTTAAAAACAAACAAAAACGGCAAATAGTGTCAAGTTTTTTTGCTTTTTTCATAATAAAAACAGTAATTTTTTTCGCTTTTACTGTTTTATTAATGCTATTTTTGGGTGGCTGTTAAGTTTAGTGTTAAATCTGTCTCTAGTATAGTTGGCTGCCCCGTTACATTTTCATTATATTTTACAACTATATACAAATATTTTTTGCTACTTTTATTTAAATCAAAGGGATTGGTAGTCGAAAGATTTGTAGTTGAATATTTTCCGCAATTATCTAGTACTGAAGTAGATGAAACACCATCATAAGTAAATATTATTGCTTCGGTACTGTTATTTGTAATTGAACTTGTTACTTTAGCATCAACACTTCCCAAATTGCTTACTTCTACTTCATATATTCTTGTGTCTCCAGGTGTTAGTAATCCCGTATGAAATGTTGCCGTTAAATTATTGTTAGTTATTGTAGGAGCCGTTACATCATAGGCTGTATTTGCCTCAGAACAAATCTCACACCCATTAGTAGGTTCAGCCACAGCCATATTTTTTGTTTCAATGTTTTTAGTAGTTTCCCCTGGAAGTAATTGTAGGCTATATGCAGATTCTTGAGCTTCCTCTTTGTAAGAACTTGATGTGGGTGCAGTATAGCCTCCGGCATCATCCATTATACAATAATTTACTCCTCTAATATTGGTTATTTGAACACTCCAGCTACTTGCAATATTGGCTGTACCATTTATAGTTAGGACGGTACTAAATGCGGCAAATCCAACAGCCATGAATATAGTTAATAATAGTAGTCCTGCTATTATATAATTTCTTTTATCTCTAGCACTTTCTCTCATAATTTACCTTCCTTCTACTATTTAAATGATATCATAATTGGAAAAATAAGTAAACTTTTTTATAATTATTCTTTTAGGCCTTCTTCGATAGATTTTATGCTGTAGCCTTTTGATTCAATATAATTTAATATTGTTTCAAGTTCTTTATGTAATTGTTTATTTACTTCTAATACTATGATACTTCCTGGTTTTAAAGATTTTCTTATATTTAATAGTGGATTTGTTTTTATTATAACTTTTGGCATAATTGTATAGGAGTCCTGAATCTGACATATTTTTAGAATTTCTCTATTTTCTTTTTTTGTGTAGCAGTAGTTGTATTTTTGGGGTCCAATGTTGGTAATTATAGTTTTCATCCAGACAAAATCACTATCATTATAGTCTTCATTGTTACTAAGGTTTCCTATAGTATATTCTTTTCTTATGAGCTCAATTATTTGATTATGATGTTTTTCTAGATAATTACTATCAATAAAAAATGTTCCTTTTATATTTCTTTTATCGAGCTGTTTTATAATTGGCGTTATATCATCATTTTTATGGGTTTTAAATATTAAGGCTATATCCATTTTACTGTTGTTTAAGCTTATAACATATTTGTCTTTATTTTTGTCTAAAGTTTCCTCTACTGGCAAGGTTTTATAAACTAATAATTTGTCATCAAAGTATCCAATTTTACTCATTTCTTCATAGCTTTTATTAACGTCGACTTCTCTACCATTTACACCAGGAGTTATAGTATTATCTTTTATTAGAGGTTCTATGGCATTTTCCTTATATCCATCTTTTTTACTTTTTATTTCATTTAATAAGGTGTCACTTAACTTTGAGGTAGTTTCCACTTTATCTGTCAATACGAAGCTACCAATCATAAGTGTGATAATACCGATGCTTTGGAAAAATTTTTTCATTTTCTCACCTAAAAAATTATATGTGTATTCACTTGTTTTTATCATTTAATTGGAAAACATTTAACCTTTTTTTTATGGTTTCATATCATACTATGAAGGGGGTTTTAAGATGAATCAAGGATTTAGACCTGGATTTGGTAGACCTAGATTTGGTAGACCTGGATGGAATAATCAAGGTGGTTTTTGGGGGCCATTTTTATTAGGTGGTCTTACGGGAGGCCTTATATCACCAATTTTCTATAATAGACCTAACTATTATCCATATCCTTATTATGGTGGGTACTACTATTATTAAGGAAAAATCTCTAGGAAATTTCTAGAGATTTTTTATATAATCATTTGACACTTTATCTAGGTCTTCGATTAGCTTTTCTATTTCTTCTTCGGTTTTAAGTCTTGTTCCACTGGCGTATATGTGTCCACCGCCTCCGTGGTTTGCGGCAACTTCATTTATAATTGGCCCTCTTGATCTAATAGAGACTCTATAGCTTCCTAGTTCTTTATCTATGGTGGCAGTTACCCAAACAAGTATTTCATTGATATAGTTAAAGCTATTTATCATGTTTCCTGGAGTTGCAGCGTCAACATCATATTCTTTTAATATTTCATCACTTATTATTAAATATCCAACTTTATTATCAGTTATTTTAATGTTTTGAGCCATATACCCTTGAAATTTTATTTCTTTATAATCTCTTAAGTATAATTTATCATACACTTTTGTAATATCAATATTTGTTTTTTCTAACATTTTACTTACTAAATTAAAAGTATTAGAGCTTGAGTAGGCAAACATAAATCTATTAGTATCAGCAACTATTCCAGCGTATATTTTTTCGGCAGCCTCTTTTGTTAGCTTTAAATTTGTATTAAGGACAAGTTCTAAAATCATTTGAGAGGCACTAGATGCTTTATCGTCTATCCATTCTAAAGAACATGTTTTTTCAACGAATGGATGATGATCTATTTTTATAGAATTTGAAAAATTTCTAGGGTCTATACCGTCGACTCTTTTATGGTCTGGAGTATCGGTTACTATTAATAATACATCTTTATTATTTAAATTTTCTGGAATCTTATCCAAAGTACCTAAAAAATTAAATCTTGAAGCAGGATTTCCAATTGAGTATACTTTTTTTTCTGGAAAATTATCTAGTATTATTTGTTTTAAGCCAAGTGAACTACCTAGAGCGTCAGGGTCTGGTCCTACATGACGAGCCAGAACAATAGTATCGGCTTTTTTTATTTTGTTATATATTTGCCTATAAATATTTGGTTTAAAAAACATTTAAATCACACTTTCTATACTTTTATTATACAGCATTTTTTAGTAATAACTCAAGAATAAAGTATCAAAGGTGAATAATCTATGTTATTCACCTTTATTTAAAGCTTCTATTTCATCATCTGACAATCCTGTTATATCTTTTATCTCGTTAATGTTCATTTTTTTTAATATCATTTTTCTAGCTATTTCAATTTTATTTTGATAAGTTCCTTGCTCTATTCCTTTTTCTATTCCTTTTTCTATTCCTTGTTTCATGCCCTCTTCTAATCCCTTTCTCGCCGCCTCTTTCTTCATTTCATGTTCAGCAATACTTAATGATAATTTGTAAAGCTTCTCTTCATCATATAAGCTTACATATCTTGGGCTTTTTGACATTTTTTCTATCTTCTCTTCCATTTTCTTTATCTCCTTATCTTCCCCAGCAAGGCTTCTTAGTTTTTCTTTATCTTTTTCTTGCATCACTAATAATATTCTCTCAAATCTCGTTATTTCACTTTTATTATAATCTTTTTGCCTTACTTTGGAAAGATTTATCCGATATTTTTTATAATTTTCTTCATCTATTTTACCTGTTAAAACATCCATAAGCATTATCTCTGATATTAATTCTTTTGAAAATGGTCTTTTATTGTCAAAATTAATTTGTATTATTATTTTCGCATCTTTATATGTATCTGCCTGTTTTATACTA
>AUXO014986419.1_pt1 | contig 13862 bp, 15 predicted proteins | sample 768731 | NCBI WGS metagenome assembly AUXO01 (sample SAMN02715735, study PRJNA202380) | gut metagenome | biome: sheep rumen | host: Ovis aries | place: New Zealand: Palmerston North | reverse complement strand
GATAAAGACAATGGAAGAGGTACGCCGACGAGCTACGGAAGCCTTGACGAAGATAATTTAATAGTCATCATACGAGCCACTATAACGGCTCTGTAAGGGCATAAAACTTCAAAGGGGTGCAACTTATCGTTGCGCCTTTTTTCGTCCTAACAAACGAATTAAAAACACCGATAAAAGGATACGGAGGTTTGCCTATATAAAAAAAATAATGACCACCGAAAAGACGATTTCAGAAATAATCACTAAAATTTTTATCAAAAAAATCAAGATTACCAAACATTTCTAAACACATTTATATATTATATAACGAACTTTGCCATATAAAAACAATTTGACACAAAGATATGGAAAAAGAAAGAAACTATTTGACCGTGAAAGAGGTGTGTGAGTATATTCATGTTAGCCGTACTACTGTACATCTATTGCGTACCAAAGGCATATTAAAGCCTCGTAAGATAGGTGGTAGGGTGCTATTCATACGTAATGAGATTGACGAATACATTAACGGAAAGGAGGCATAAGATGGCAAATAACAATTATGTAGTAAACAGCTTAATGGGCGAAGCATTGCCGATGGTAGAGAGGTGGTTGCGTGGTATATTCGCCGATGAGGTAAGAAAGGCAATAGCTGAGGAACGCCAGAAAGCAAAGCCAGAGAAATACCTGTCCCGTGATGATGTCTGTAAACTTCTGGGCATCAGCAAGCCCACCCTTTGGCTAAGGACCAAGGACGGAGAAATCAAAGCTACTAAGGTGGGGCGTAGAGTTCTATATGCGGAATCAGACATAAAAAAATTCACTGAGAATGATGGACGAAAAACACATTAAAAAAAGTGGCTCAGAACCCTCTGAAACCACCCTTACCAACACAAGTGCAAAGATACAAAATTTTTCTGTTGCTTACAAAGAAAGCGATGGGAAAAATTATATTAACTTACTTGATGAAGAACTGAAAAACTGCACGAAAAAATTAGAAAAGGAAAAAGACAAAAAAGCCATTGATACCGAAATATCAAATATCGCTGAAAATCTGGGCTATACCGACACCCAAATGATAGAAAGATTTAGAAAATTATATGTAAATGGTCCATTCAATGATCTGCAGTTAATTCATCCGCCTAAATTCCTCTATAATATACACGGTGTGAATTGTGTCCCCTCTGGGGAAGTCGTGGGTATTGGCGGCAAGCCAGGAACAGGAAAAACTACGGCACTTGCCATACTTATAGGTGTAATTATGGGGAACGTCACGTTTGGAGGGATAAGATGCGTAACCCCATGCCATAAAGTACTCTGGATGGACACGGAGAAAGGCGAATACAGCACACAACAGAAGATGGCAACGTTTAGACGAATCTCTGATATGAGCGAAAACATACAGCTTGAACAATGTGGTATCTCTTTTTGGCTCTTGAGGGGTGAAAGACTTGTGGACAGGATAGCTTTCATTGAATTGTTATTCAACCTCGGAAAATACGATTGTGTGGTGATAGATGGAATCTTCGACCTGACGAATGACCCTAACGAGAATTATGCCCCTGTCATTGAGCTACTGCAAAGACTCGCCAACCATGGCACGACAGTTTTTGCAATGTTGCACACCAACAAAAATGATGACAATATGCGGTATGCCCTGGGAACCGAGCTAACCCGAATAGCCACGACAATTTTTGTAGTGAATTTCAACAAGAATAATGGCAACCACACTATCACCCACGAAAAAAGCAACGACACGGCTTTAGCACCCCCCATCACTTTCAGATATGCATCAGATGGCAACGTGTATGCACCTGAAGAAGAAATAGCAATTGCACGGAAGAAAGACAGAAGAAGAGAGGGGATAGAAGAACAATGGGCGCAACTGTTTGAGGGTGCTGATAGCCTAAGTTACAATGACATTCTTGATAGATGGGACGAGAAAGGTGTCAAAAAAGACACAGCAGTCCAAAGATTCCGTACTGCAAAAAATAATGGCTTAATAATAAAGAACGCAAAAGAAAGATGGGAATTTGCAAAAAAAAAACAAGGGTAAAACTAAGGGTAAAACTAAGGGTAAAATTACCCTGTGTAAAATAGGGGTAAAATTAGTGTGTATATATTTATATATAAATATACACCCTTTTTACCCCTTTTACCCTAATCAAATATTTTGGGGTGTAAGGGTAAAACTTTAAATTCTACACTAAAAAAGAAAAATATGAAATGCAACATTCAAGAAATAACAAACGAAGTCATAAGGAGGAACATCAACCTATTTGAGAATTACGAAGATTGGACCAAGGGGGCAATGTCATTATCGACCATTCCAGAAGGAAAGGACATCTTTCATGCCATCAGTAGATTATCCACCAAATACAAGTGGAAGGAGAACGAACTGAAATTTTCGAATGCTCAACGAACCAACAGAACCGTAACCATTGCCACATTCCTTCTTATGTGCAAGGATAACGGAATAGATATTGCCCGATATAGGATTGACGATGAAGCGAACAACCTCCACCAATCATGCAAAAGTCATCTAAAGACAAAGCCGATTGGACCACAGACCATGCCAAAGTGTCAACATTCATATATTCCATGGGACTACGTTAAAAAATCAGCCTCCTATAATTCGCAATTAGTGGAGTTCCTTTGTGGGGTGGTCGATGTTGACACAATAAGGAGGTTAGGCGATGACTACGCACTGGGAGCCACCAAAGACGGTGGTGTTATATATTGGCAAATTGACAGTAACGGCAATGTTAGGACGGGAAAGATAATGCACTATAACACTGAAACAGGGCATCGAATAAAGGACAGACAAGACACGACGAACTGGGTGCATTCAATCATGAGGAAAAATAGACTCATCAGTGACTTTAATCTCTCTCAATGTTTATTTGGTGAACACTTATTGAAAATACATCCCAACAAGATAGTTTCCGTCGTAGAAAGCGAAAAAACGGCTTTACTCGGTGCTGCAGTATATCCTGAATATGTATGGCTCGCAACAGGCGGAAAGTATGCCCTGAATCCCGACAAGATGAAAGTGTTGGCAGGGCGAAAGGTTATCATGTTCCCCGACACCGACACAACGGGCGACACATACAAATATTGGGTGCGAAAGTCCAAAGAGCTTACCTTCTGCGATTGCACCGTCAGCGACATTTTAGAAGTAAATGCTACACCTACACAACGATCGCAAAAAATAGATATAGGGGATTGGCTGATTAAGAATCTTTCCGGGTGCAAAGACACAATTAGCACAGTAATGACAGAGAAGGAAGAAATCTTAAATGACATGATCGCGGCTAACCATGCAATAGGGTTACTCGTCGAGGAATTGAGCCTCGAAATCGTTGCATAGTGATTTGATGGGATTAATGCCATGAACATTGCAGACATTATTTATTTTGCCCGTGTTGGCTTATTTACTATTTTATTATTAATTTTGCACCAAAATAATTAGAAGCAATGAGAAAGGAAAGATTGACATTACAACAGGCACAAGCCAATTGGGATAAGATAGAGAATCATATCAAGTTGGCAAAATTCAACGATGATGGAATTACGTTGCCCCATATCGACATGGCAAAGATTTTCAACGGTAGGCAGTCGATGACATGGCACGCCATCACGGAAGAAGTGCAACATATCATTGATACATGGAAGCCGAATGATTGAACAATATCAGACCACATTTTGCAAAGGGGTTACTGTTTTGGAAACCCCTACAAACGAATGATTGAACAATATCAGACCACATTTAAGGAGGGTATAGGCTATATTATGTTTATACCCTTTTGTGTTTTGTTAAAATAACATAACAAATACGGACGTTTGTGTTATGTTACGGATATTTTTTATATCTTTGTAACATAAAACATAACATATCACAAACCCATGAGAAAGTTTATATCATACACCAGAGTATCTACGGCAAAGCAAGGTTTAGGCCTTGAAGCTCAGACCGCTACGATAGAGAGTTACGTGAGAAACGCCAACGGAACCATCATAGCCAGTTACAGCGAAAAGGAAAGTGGGAAAGAAACCATCAACCGACATCAATTACAGTTAGCCATCAGCCATGCAAAGAAAGAAGGTGCAATCCTTATCGTTGCCAAACTTGACAGGCTTAGCCGTGACATCATCGACATATTCACTTTGAAAAAAGATACTAACCTCACATTCGAGGTTTGCGATATAGACGCAAGCGACACCATGACTTTGGGAATATTCTCAACGTTGGCGCAAAAGGAACGTGAATTAATCAGTAAGCGCACTAAGGAGGCTTTGGCAGCACGTAAGGCAGAGGGTGTCAAATTGGGCAATCCGAACGCCTCAGAAACATTAAGAAGGTTCAACCACCTTGGCGCAGAAAAACGCAAGGCAGCAGCAGACCAGAGCGACGCCAACCGCCACGCATACGCAGCCATCAAGTTTCTACAGGGTAGTTTGAGAGCCAAAGCCGATTATCTGAATGATAACGGTTTTCTAACGCCAAAAGGCAAATCCTTTACACCAATGCAGGTTTCACGGTTGTTGCAAAGATATGGGGCATGATTTATTCTCATGCAACTTAATTTGTTTGCGGAGCCGTAAAGTATTGGTATAAGCAAATACTAAGCACATACATAGATAAAGCCATACGCAGAAGATATAATGTGTGTATGGCTTTGCTGTATTTATTAAGTTATATTCTATCATCCAATCCTATTTCTTTATGTAGGCAGTGATTAGTAGTATTGTCTCATAATGTTATTCGTTATCATTCTTTGCCCATCATCTAACAAGGGTGATTGATTAGTAGTGATAGGATCGACTACAAATAATTACACAATAATCATCATGCACCATCACCACACCATCATGTCTTGAGGATGATATAATGATGCATTGTTTGTATTTCGTTTCATTTCGTTCTTTCACTCACTCTTAACCCTTCACCTTCTTCAATTATCGTCTTGATGGGGTATATACCCCCTTTTTTGTCCGTATTTCTACAAACCCTAACCTTTCATCGGAATTTTTTGTTTTTTCTTTCATCACCACGAAAATGTGAAAGTAACCTAAATTATTCTTGAGATTTGCACCAGGTAGCATTTATTCACTATCTTTGCAATGCCAAAAAGAAGTGATGAATACTATCGCGCCGGCTGTGCGGCGTTAACGTGAGGGGGAAACCACTCGCGAAGTGCAATAAAGCACACGCAGCATAACATATATAGTTAGCATCCACACTATTAAGGTGTACGGGTTAGGTGTTTGCCTGACCTTTTTTTATGGCTAAATTCATAATTCCATTTATTTAGGCTCAGCGGATTTACCTGGTTGATTAGCACAAGCTTCACCAACTGGGTTAATCCGCTGAGTCTTTATTTATTTTCGTTTTTGTAAATTTTCCAGAAAATAATTTGGAAATAAAGTAAAAAATATTTACCTTTGCCAACATCAACACAAAAACCAGATTACAGTATGATGGAAGAAACGAACAACAACACTCCAAAGACAGTCATTATAGCCGAAGAGCTAAGAAAGATTGACGAGGCTCTGCGCAAATCACAATGTGAGGCGCAAGAGGCTTACAATCACTTGAAAGAGTTTGCGGATTTGGGAGAAATCCCTTTGCCTATGGATTGCACCCATGAATGGGTGGAGGCTGTCGTTGAGAAAAAGAAAGAAGCTATCAATAAGGCGGAGTTTCTCACCACCGCACAAAGGAACTCACAAATAATGCACTTTTCCAAGTTATGCAAAAAGGCGGATGAATTGGTTGGCATCATTCAGGATTTCATCAAGTCAGTACCCCCCAACAGATTTGCATACGATGAGCGAATAGATACTTTCTACATCAAGGGCATTAAGGCACTTGCCACGGAGAGAAGCACCCACGAAGTGCCAGAGGACGCACAAAAACATTGGCAGCTCATCCAACAAGTTAAGAAAGCAATCGACAATCTGCGAGAGTGGGAACGTGAACGAGAATTGCAGAAGATACCACTTGAGCAGCTGTTTGAAATAGAGCCTCAGCGTTTCGCAGAGTTGTGGGCAACCAATAAAATGAAACTTATCCGTTATCATGGATTGGTTTCAAAGTTGATGTCCGAACAAACCTATTTATAGATTAGTTATTTCTTCATTTTTTAATTGCAACAATAATATTTATATGATCACATTCACAGACGAACAATTAAACGGTTTTAGTGCGCAGGAACTCGCAACTTTGCAGGAGTTGGCAGACCGTCACCAGAACACAAGAGAAAACGACACACGGCAAATCGTACAACGACGCATTGACAAATTCCTGACCAAGGAAAAGGAAAGCCTGGAATATACCAAGCAGCTTGAGGCGGGATTTGACAGAAGTACCACCAACTATTATTAGGGGGTTAAGAAGTACCACCCATTATATTAAGGTTACTATATTTAATTTAATGTTAGACGGTGTGCGGTGTGTTCTGATGATGGGGTCGTTCCAACCGAACCCATCTATCCACCGCATACCATTTTTTATATCAACAATTCGAGGTGCAATAATAAACTATGATAATACGCAAACAGAAGATACTCAAGAGTGCTGAGGAAGTTAGTTTCATGCTTTCCTTTACGCCGACTGATGTCCGAAAAGCTATCCAAAAGCTCTACCAGCTAATGGCAAAGGCTGGCAGGGAGTACGCCATCACTGAGCCAATGACGGAGTTAGACATCTTGCACTTTCTTAAACATGATACATTCGCCAACCTACCCGACAAATACGCCGATGTGCTGTCATCCTGGGCGTTTCACTCTGCACTTAGGCACCAGTTCATACTTTCGGGCGGTGAAGAAACAGACACGCAAAAAGTGTATTTTCTTTCGCCTTACTTAAAAAACAAGGTGGGAAGACCCCGTGAAGTAGAGTGGGACGATTGAACTAATACGCGCGTGTGCGCATGAAGAAAGATGCCTTTTAGCATACATTTTCTTTCGATGTATAAAAAAATATATTTTTTCGTAAATTCAGCTATTTACTATTGTTATTTCATGCCGCCTTGCCCGTGATGGGTAGGGCGGTGTTTTTCTGAAATCCATACAAAATATTTTGATACGATTTAGATACGATTTTGATGCGATTTTCTTTAATTCGCTGAAATTTTATTTACACTAAAAATTAGGGTTAGACTTGTAAAATACTGAAAATCAACCAAAATAACATTAATTAAGATTTTTTGAGATCAAATAAAATCTTACATGTCCCACTGACCACCCCAAGCAGCATTCATGGCATTGGGCTTACCCTCTTGATCGTATGTGCCAATAATCAGCACAGGTTGTGGAAGAATCCACGGTTTTGAACCAAAGCTTTTCATAATTGTCTTAGTATTTAAATCATGTTATTTTACCATATATTTCTTTCCATCCCTGATGATAATGCCCGTTGACTCTTTCGCTGCGGTCATCCCATTCAGAGTATATGCTCTTGAAGCATTGTCTTCGTTATCGGTTTTCATCTGCGAAATGCCAGAAGTGTCTCCTACAGCCTCTACACGAATGGTTCCCGTGAGTCTGCTGATGTTATTCGCTCCATTAACAGCTTTACCGAGGATGTACAGACCACTATAACGATTAGCCGCACCGTAGTACATCACGACATTACCCCATGGCGAGAACAATGCCAACGTTCCGGCTGGGCAGTCACCCTCGATGCAGTCGGCTCCATAGCTGATAGCCGTAGGAGGATAGAATATTTTCTCATTGTTACTGTAGTTTTGTACCGTCACCTCTAAGGGCAGCATCTGGTAGAGCGACTTGGCAGCACTGGTCTCATTCAGTTCATAGGTGATAGTATTCGAACCATCCGATACCTTTATCATCATATTGTTTGACGTGTTATTATCCATGAAGTTGATCTGTTGCAGCCACTCGCTGACTAACGAAGAGGCTTTTGCTACTTGTGACGAACGTATCCATAGACTCTTGTTATAGTAATTGCCATTGGGCACCAATCGTTTGCAGTCAGCTTCCACTCCACTGATGCCGCTACTGGCACTCGACACAATCAGTCCGACATTCTTGCCTGCCATCTGTCTTCCATAATTAAATAGAAAAGTCTGCATTGGAGCAGCCATCTGACTCCACCACAACGGAGTGACGATGATGACGTTCTGATAATCTTTTATCGAACAGTTTACAGGATCAATAGCTGGATAGCTGTTCACATCATTGGGATTGGCTTTGATGGCATTGAGCAATTGAGTACCTAAAGCATAGTTGTTCGCCTCGTACCGCAGCCCTTTCTCTGCAGGTTGAATCTCCAGCACGTCAGTCGTTATTTGCTTAGATAGTGCGCTGGCAATTGCCTTGCAGTTACCCGTGTAACTATAGTACGCCACCAATGTTTTTGCTTGAACCGACGACAAACTGGCGGTCAGCAATAGCATGAGAAATAGGATTGTTTTCTTCATGATTGAAATCTGTATTTAATTTCCCGACTCTACACTACGGATGCAATTGAGCGCATTGAGGGTACGAGGATAACCAATGAAAGGAAGGTTGGAAGAAATGACAGCAATGAGCATGTCCTTGTTGTTTCCTACGTGGTAGTTGCCTGCGATGTGCCCCTTCAACTGTGGCTCACATCCACCTTGGGCAGCAAGGAAACAAAACGTAATCAATTCTCTCATTTTCAAGTTGAGTCCCTTACGGGTGTAATAATCACCGAAACAGTTGTCAGCCAACCATTTGTTGATATGACGGCTATCTTCGGGTCCCGACTTCCAGAAGTCGCGCATTCCGTCGCCGAAGCAGTCCACCTGTGCCTGAGTACCAGCCTCACGACGAGTTTCCATCGTAGTTGTTGACTGAGAAGTCAGCGGAAGAGCAATACCACGAGCAGTGAGAATCTCGTTGGTTGCCGTCAGGAACGGACGGACACGTCCCATACCCAAGTATGCTGTAGCTTGATAGACGATTTCTTTCACTTCAACAGGTGTCACACCTTTGTTCAGTGCTTCGGGCAGCAGTTCGCGATATTCGTCTATACCCTGACAACCTAAGAGCGTAGCCAGATAGCAGATATAGCGGGTGTGGTCATCAAGGCGAGTTTTAACTTGCTCTACCACCTCACCGTAGGCAAAAGCATTGAAACGTTGCATATACTCAGGGTCGGTCACACTGAGAAGTGCATTGCTGGCGGGCAATTTATCGTACTCTTCATCCAAGACAGGTTCCAGCCATTCGTTGGAAGCTCCTTCTTCAACTTTTGTCATGTATGTGATATGCTGCATCCACGAGTCTTTGGCTGCTCCGTGCCAATGTTTCGCCTCTGCAGGGATTGCCACCACCACGCCTGGGCGCAGTACCACGGGGTCTTTCCCCTCTTCTACATACCAGCCTTGACCAGCCACACAAATGAGCACCTGCACCGATTTATGGTGAATGTGCCAATTGTTGCGGCATCGCGGTTCAAAGGTAACGTTCACAGGTCCACCGTTTTCAGCATCAAGTGGAGCCAGATAACTGTTACCGATGAAATACTTGGCATAGGCGCTGTTCAGTTCGCCTTTCGGCCACACATTAAAATCGACGTTTGGGCAAGCGTCATGCAAATCCGTTTGCTGATGACCGAGCACGAGTCGATTATTCAAATCTACATTCTCTTTCATGTTTTCTTGTGCATTAATGTTAGCAACTGCCATGAGCAGTGCAATAACGGTGGTAATAATCCTCATTTATTATCGTTTTTTGAATATCAGTTTCATGGTTTCGGGATCGAGTGGCTGCATGGTGGGCAGTTTCAAACTTTTCACCATGTGCATCGTGCCCTGTTTGTACTTCTGAAAATGGTCGGTTTTCAAATGCTGCTGATAAGCCTCCTCAGAAGCATAGATTTCAAGGATGCGAATATGTGTTGAGTCCTCGGCACTCTGCATTGGGAAGAGACAAACGACACCTGGCTCACGCTCCACACTTAGTCGGTCAACCTCATTGGCGAAAGCAAGATATTCAGTAAGATGCTGTGGATAGACCTCGATTTCAGCCAAACGGCAAATAAGCTTTTTCTCTGACTCCTCTCCCAAAGAGAAAGGATTAGTCACTTTTGCGGCAGATGCTCCATCCCGTTGGTAATTACTCCCCTCACCCTTTGAAGAGAAAAAGAGGTTCCTTGCATTCTTATACAGTATCATTTCTTTATATGGTGCAAGGTCAGGCTCTGTAGTGAGATATTGTTGCATTCTTTTCAGACTGGCGGTCAACACCTGTGGAGCCACGTATGGATAATCGGAGCCATAGAGCAGATGGTCTGGCGTGGTAATGGTGAGCAACATTCGGATTACTTCAGGCGAATGTGCTCCTGCAAGATCGTAATAGAGAGCTGCAAGATTCTTTTCCCAGTCTATTTCTCCCACCATTTGATTCTTTTGCATCACGGGAGCCAACGACTTCATACGAGGAACTGACAGTGGAAGATAGGCTCCACAATGAGGCACCACTACCTTGACCTTTGGATAGCGGGCAAGGACATTGCGGCTAATCATATTTGATACGGCGCGAGTGGTTTCGGAGAGATATTCCTGCATGGCGAGTGGTGTCTGTTGCATCACCTGATGATTCACAGGCTCTGGACGATGGGGATGCAGAATCACTACGGCTTTACGTTCATTGAGTACAGAGAACAATTTATCCAGTTCCGGAGCACCAAGGTACTGTCCTTGTACGTTTGTTGCCAACTTGATACCATCAGCATTCAATGTATCCAAAGCATAAATAGCTTCGCGAATGGCAGCGTCAACATCGGGTAACGGCAAGGCTGCACAAAACATGAATCTGCCAGGATGTTCTTGCTTTAATTTCGCAGCTACCTCGTTGCACTTTCTGACAACAGCGTATCCACTCCCCTCACCTTTTGAAGAGTTACCGTGAGTAAGATATGGCTGTGGAGCAGCTAATGTCAATACAGAAGTCTGAACACCCGCTTCGTCCATCCATTTCAGATGTTCCCTTACATCGTACTTCGGCAAAGGAAATCCCTCGTCCATCAATCTTCCCTCTGCTTCGAGAGATGACAGAAACTCTGGAGTAATGATGTGGCTATGAACATCGATTACTTGCTGAGCCTTCAAATCTATTATAGATAAAAGGCATATTAAAACAATTGTCAATCTTTTCATCATTCAAAAACTTTGTTGCAAAAGTACGAAGAAAATGCAGAAAACCATTTACCTTAATTACTGATTTTCCGACACATTTTACGGAATCGCATACTCTGGTAACTATAATTAACGGTAGTGATGGTTAAGGGAGATACTATTCATTTGTTCCCAAGTCTATAGGCAAATCTTCGTAGTTCGTTTCTCCAGTGAGTATATGCAAAGCTTTTTCTTGCCATGTGGTCTTGGCATAATAGGGAGCATGAGCCATCTTGATGTGTAGATTGCGTAAATTAATTTTATAAGGGAAGGCGAGCATAGCGCAACGCTCCCGTATATCCACCGTCGGATTGTTACGGTCTAAGTCGTAGAAGACGTTGCCGATCACTCTAACGCTCGTCGTGTATTTCATGGCAATGGGGCAGTTGTCAAGAATGTAGTAATAGTCATCACGCCTGCCTGCAAAACTGTTGACTCCTACGATGGTCGTAAATCCGTCATTGGGCTTTCCGTTGAACACTTTGGCACGGGTTCTTCCTCCAGAAGAGGGAACCGCCACATTTGTAGTCATCGTGGCTTTCACCACGTCGCCAGTATAGATTTTCTGCCCTCGGTCGTCAATATAGCCCGTATAGAAACCAGCAAAGGCAACGGGATAAATCTTAATGTCGCCGAATATTTCCAGATAGGCAAGTCGGCCAGTCAATTCAAAGTCGGCAAGCGTCATATAGTCTTTGCCCTGCTTGTTATTCGTCCAATAGTACCACTGCCCACGATAGACAAACAAGTCTGCCAAACCGCCAATTCGGAACTTCCTTGGTGCCCAAAGAAATCTCACCTGAACGTCGTCGTAATTCTCTATGTCAACGCCCAACAGGATATCATCCAGAAACTGCTCGACTCTCTCTTGAAAGTCCTCCGCGCAGCACATTACCTTTGTTTTCATCTTTATTCTTTTTTAGTTTGACGATGCAAAGGTAATGGGCGGTGCGGCAAGAACGTTGCACAGTAATCCAAAAAAACTAATTGTTGTTCAGAGAACAAACTTCTCGTCCCAATTTGTTTTTATAGCGTGTCTCAATAGTTACAGCCTCATCAAGGCTAATGTTCAGAGGCAAGATTTCCAATATCGACCAAGAAAAGTTATTACCGTATTGTGGATCTTCATTACAAAGTTTCTTTAATGTAATGTCATTCCCATGTCCGCCTGTATCAGCATATATCTTCCAACGTCCCCAAATACCTTCTTGGTTATATGTAGAGCCTACATATAAGGATTTTGATTTTCTATCTGAAATTACATAAACGCAATTAACAGCACTCAACATTTTTTTCCATTCGGGATATTCTTTCTTGATGATGTTTTGTAAATCCCCTAATCTAAGCAGGACCTTTTCATATCCTGGAAATACGTTATCAAATCCAGGCGTAATTTCAATGACCTCTTTATCTTTGTCTTTTGTTAGCCATTGGTTCCAAGACAAAGTTCCCTTTCCCCAGTCAATAATGATTCGCTCTTCTAATGCTTCGAATCCGGTCAGCTGCGTCATTCTATAGTAATAACAAGATGCACCATCAGGGAAAGTCTTCATTTCCAATCCATCAATATGGTATACACCGACAAACCTCGCAGTTGTACCCTGTTCTCCAATAAAAGAAACAATGTAATCAACGTCTTTGAACACATCTCTACCTTGTTCACTCTGATATTCTATAAACAGTTCTCTGTTGTAGCGATACCAGTCATAAGGATTTCCTTGTTCAAGCTTTCCATTGACAACAACTTCTTTACGTGCATCTTTGTGGCGCACAACTTTTATTCTTTTGTTTACATCAAGCCCTCTTAGACTCAGTAATTCTCTAATTGATATAATCCTATCCATGTTTTTTCTTTTAGTTATAACGTTTGCAAAGATACACATTATCTTGGCAAAAACATTGCACAGTCTCGTTTTATTTCGTACTTTTGCACAAAACGATTATGCTATGGCCAAGAATCTATTTGCTCGCTATATTTGGGAATTGACAACCATCTATCGCATGAAGCGCATCACGCTAAAGGAACTGAATGAGCGATGGCGTGACTGCTACCTGTACGATGGGAAAGACATTCCACGTCGTACTTTCGACTACCACCGCAAGGAAATTGAGATGCTGTTCAACCTGAACATCGTTTGTGACAAACGCGACAATACCTACCATGTGGAGGACGACAGCAGTTTCTGCAACGGCGAATTGCGCCGATGGCTCGTCAACAGCGTGGCTGTAAGTTCCATTGTTCGGGAAGCTGAGGATTTGGAAAAACAGATTGCACTGGAATACATTCCTTCCAGCGAACCTTTCCTACCCGACATCATTCAGGCGCTGCGCGAAAACAAAGTCGTTTCTTTTACTTATCAAAGTTTCGACCGTGATATGCCAACACAACATTCGCTCATGCCCTACGCCCTGAAATTGTTCCGCCAACGATGGTATATTGTGGGGAAACCACTCGACGATGAGAAAATACTAATCTTCGCTGCCGACCGCATCAGCACTTTTACCGTAGGAGAACAAACCTTCAAATATCCAACGGACTTTGACATCAATGACTACTATCGCGACTCCTTCGGCATCATCATCGAGGACGGACTGCCCTGCGAGCATATCGTCATCAAGGTGGCAAGCAGTCAGGTGAAATACGTGCGCTCTCTTCCACTCCACCATTCCCAACGAGAGACAACCACTACACCCGATTATTCCATCTTTGAATAC